>Ga0180438_10009284_pt1 | contig 12291 bp, 8 predicted proteins | sample SS_ome_12_FD_132455 | JGI IMG/M metagenome (GOLD analysis project Ga0180438, IMG submission 132455) | Hypersaline lake sediment archaeal communities from the Salton Sea, California, USA - SS_3_D_2 metaG | ecosystem: Environmental > Aquatic > Non-marine Saline and Alkaline > Hypersaline >...
ATTCCCTGGTTCCACGGCAAGGCCCCTACAACGTCCCATTTCTCGGCGTGGCCATCGACGGCCGAACGTGGGTTCTGTCCACTTGCGGAATGCCAGGTGTAGAACCAGCAAGCGAGATCGCGTACTGGGGACACTATCCAATAGCCGACCTGCAATACGATCTCGACGCGCCGGCGCGGGTCGCACTGCGCGCATGGTCGCCGTTCATCCCCGGCGACGTTCGCAACTCAAATATCCCCGGCGCGATCTTCGAAGTCCGCACAAGTAACCTGACCAAGCAAGAAAAGCGCGTCACATTGGCGTTTAGCTTCCCAGGATTCCAGCGATATGAGGTGGGATGCGCAGGAATCGGGCGGCAACTCACAAAGTCAGCCGCGGATGATGCGAGCGGTGTGCCTTCGTTTTCCGGCATAAAGGCCACTGCGGGCGAGCCCGCCTACGCCGTTGCTGCATTGGACGAAATCAACGTGCGCACGGGCGCCGAACTCGGCTGGGACGCCTCGCACTGGGCCGATATCGCGAAGCGGCTCCCACCGTATGCCGAGCCGGCCGACCACGACAATAGCGCCACATCCGTCGCTGTCGATTTCACGCTCGGGCCCCAGGAATCCAGGGTCGTCCGGTTCGTTCTCGTATGGTATTTCCCAAACTGGCAAGGCAACGGCGATGCTTATGCGGGCGGAAACACCTTCAGGCACATGTACGCACGCCGCTTCGACAGCGTCGAGTCCGTGGTGACAAGACTGGCCAAAGATCACGGCGTGCTCCTCGGGCGTATCCTAGCATGGCAACAGGTCATCTACGAGGACGAGCGTCTCTCCGGCTGGTTGCGCGATACGCTGATCAACTCCCTGCATCTCATAACCGAGACGGCCCAGTGGGCACAGGCGCAGCCCCCTATCGGCGACTGGTGTCGACCGGAAGACGGGCTTTTCGGAATGAACGAATGCCCTCGGAGCTGCCCGCAGATCGAATGTATTCCCTGCACCTTCTACGGAAATCTGCCCATCGTGTATTTCTTCCCGGAACTGGCCTTGTCCACGCTGCGTGCCTACAAAGCCTATCAGTTCGACAACGGCCGCCCCGCTTGGGTGTTTGGCAGCAAAAGCGAAATGGCTTCGCCCACCCAAGGCTATCAATTCGTCTTGAATGGTTCATGTTACGCCGAGATATTCAACAAGCTGTGGTTGGTGAAGGGGAAGGACAAAGCGCTTCTCGAGGAGTTCTATGAGTCCTTGAAGAAAGCCACCATATTCACCATGACGCTCCGGCCGGATTACGGCCTGAAGCAGATTATCAGCATGCCCGAAGGTAACGCGGGGCAGGAGTGGTTCGAGTCGACGCAGTTCTACGGCATGTGCGCCCACGTCGGCGGCGTTCATCTCGCCCACCTACGGATGGCCATCGAGTGGGCCGAACGCATCGGCGACGACGTTTTCGCGCTGCAATGCAAAGAGTGGTTGGAAGGCGGTTCGCAGGCCCTCGAGGAACACCTCTGGGCCGATACACACTACCTGCTCTACAACGAGCCGGAGACTGGCCATCGTTCGAACGTGGTCATGGGATATCAGCTCGACGGCGAATGGATATCTCGCTTCCACGGCTTCGACGGCGTGTTCGCCGATGATCGCGTCCTGACGACACTCGATACGCTCGAGCGAATCAACGCCAATCCCAAACTGAGTCCGCACGGCGCACTTGTCTTTGCCAGTCCAGACGGGGGACTGGCCACAGGCTATCCTGCCGGATACTGGACAGATCGCGGCATTCACCTGCCATCCGTGCTTATGCTCGGCATGACGTATCTCTACGCAGGGCAAGATGAATTCGGGATCGAGCTCTGCCGGCGCACCATGGAAAACATGGTATGCCGACAACGCGCCGGATGGGACTGGGGGATACTGTACGACGCCATTTCAGGGATTCGGGAATACGGGAACGACTACTATCAAGACCTCGTGATCTGGTCGTTACCGGCGGCAATAGACAAAACAGACCTTGCAGGCCCTTGTAAGAACGATGGGTTGGTGCAACGGATCCTCGAGGCGGCGCGTGCAGCAAAACTTGAATAAGTGAAGACTGGAGAGACTTCGTTTTGCGAAAAAAGAAGTTTCCCCAGACCCCTTCAAGAAAGAGGGGGATGTGTTGGGCATGCACGGCATGCGGTTCGTTTCTTTTGGAAGGGTATGAAAGCTACAGGAGACACAAGAAGAAGGAGCAAAAATGGGGACTGTAGCAAGCGAGCGAATCTTTGAGCGAGACGGGACTGCCCTCATTTCTTGCGTCCCGCCACAGGTCCGCTCCTGTTTTCACTGGTTCGCAAATCGTGAATGTTGCACCAAGGGAGGTTTGTCGAAATGCGGCTGTTCCTAATGCTCACAATTCTATGTTTCTTACGCGTTGGTGCTGCGCACGCGGCGTCGGTGATTGTCGCGCCGTCCAACGCCTCGGGCAAAGCCAAAGCACGCGCCGACCTGGTGTGCGACGGGAAAGACGATCAAGTCGAGTTGCACCAGTCGCTGACCAGCGCGCCGCGCGTAAGCACGATGTCCGACAGCGCGCCCAATCAACAGCATGAAAGGGCCTGCTACGGCAGACACAGTGTCGAATGGCTGCCCGGAGACTATCGCCTCGGCGACACGCTCGTCATCCCCGATGCCGCGGATATGGCCATCCAGGCCGAAGGCGCATACTTCCATTACGAGCAACCCGAAGGCGACGCCATCGTCATCCAAGGAATGAACCGGTGCCGGTATCGATTGGGTACTGTCGAGACGACCTCGACCGGTGCGGCGATCCGCGTCAAGCCGGGGGGAGATATGCCGGCGCTCATGAGTATCCTCAGTTTCACCGGCCTCATCGGGAAAAACCAGAAAGGCACAGGCCTGTTTATCGAGCCGGCCATCGGCGTGTGCACGAATCGGTTTGAGGGCACGGATATCTCCGGATTTGATACCGGCGTCATGTTCGAGAATGCCGACAAGGGCAAAGGCGACACCAACTGGTTCTGGTTCAGCTACATTCGCTTGTGCAACACGTGCATCTGGGAAAAGGGCCGCCGCGTCGACGACAACGTCTGGTACGTCAACATCGACGCAAGTCTTCCCGGCTCGACGGCCGCGCGCATCGGCGGCACGTACGGCCGGTGGTACATCATCATGGGGGCGTTCGGATTCGAGAAGACGAACAACGCCGTCGTGCTCGAACCCGGTGCACAACACAACGTCATCGAGGTCCATCCGCCGCTCGAACAGTTCAAATGGGAAGACAACAGCGGCAACGACACTAACGTTATCCTAAGCAGCATGAGCGCACCGTTAAAAGGCGTCCGGCCGCCGCTGCCGGAGAAATCCCCGCCGTCACCGGACGTCGCTGACGCCAAGGATACTGCGGACACATTGTGATGGGAAATGAATGTCAACCACGAATGAACACGAATGGACACGAATCGGGGATAAAGCCCGCATCGGCCGTTGGCATTCGTGTCTATTGGTGTAAATTCGTGGTTTTACACAAACGTTGGATGAAGCGGATTCTGACACCGGAGTCGGGCGGACTAACGTCGCGTACGCGAAACCGTCGAAATAGTCATACCCAAGCACATAGCTCGCTTAGGAGGGCCACGAAAGGGAGAGGAGATGACAGGTCGATTGGTGACGTTTTCTGTTGCCATCGCTGTCTCTAGTTTCCTTTGAAGTACTGTGGAGGAGAGGGAAATGCCAGAGATTCCAGAATGGGTAGAGGCTGGGACGCCTATAGCGGCCTCGATGATTCCGGAAGCCGACTACCAATACCTAGCTACATGGCTGGACGCAAATGCCAAGCCGGCGCAGGAATACTTGCTCGACCTTTTCAAGAAACATCAGATTGTGGTTGTTGGCGAATTTCACCATATAAAGGAACACAAGGACTTTGTCCTCGACGCGATTCCTCGACTTTATCATGAAGCAGGCGTACGGGCCATAGGATGGGAGTTCTCTCGGCACACGGATAACGACAAGTTGGAAAAGCTGGTGACGGCGCCGGAATACGACGCAAAGGCGGCCCTGGATTTTGGGCGAGCACAACTCGCGCATGAGTGCAATTCCAAGGAACACTGGGCTTTCATAGAGGCCGTGTGGCGGTTAAACAAGAGCCTCGGGCCAGGTCAAGAGAAGCTGCGCCTGCTCGGGCTGGACATGGATGCAGACCTTGCGCAATTCTTCATTCTCAGCGCGACAGAATCACAGGACTCACCCGAATTCCAAGCCGCGTTGGCCGACATTCTTAAGCGAGATCGGACTATGGCTGAGCAGGCCGAGAAAGAGATTATCCAGAAGGGCCAGAAAGGACTTGTTTTCGTTGGAAGGTGCCACGATTTTACGCACTACGAGTTTCCACCGGAGGTTAATTTCGGCCGCGAAATCATGGGGAATCTATTATACAAGGAGTATGGCGATCGTGTTTTCCAAGTATGGCTGGGCGGGGGCACGTTTCAAATCGTGGAGGAGGCCATGAGTCTCGTCGGACACAAACCACTGGGTTTCGACTTGTATGTGTCGCCGTTTGCCAACATCTTGACACCCTCGTTCTGGTCTGATGCCCCTGGAGTTCCGTTATCGAAAGTTGCTCGTGGTTACGTTTATTTGGGACCGCACTCCGGTTTGCACAAGAATACCCCTATAGAAGGTTTTGTCACCGACGAGATGTTCAAAGCACATCGGCGATACTACGAAATCGATTTTGAGCGTTCGTTCAAGGATGCGAGCGATGTGGATAAGTACCTCCAAGCCCATCGTTTCCCAGATCCATAATATCCAGCAGGATGTCAGATCGAACATGACGAGCGCGTGTACCAGGCCACCGCCGCTGATGCGCTTGTCGTTGGCGCGGCTGGGTGGCACGGTCAAACTCGTTTGGCCGTGGCTCGGCTTCTACCTGGGCCTGGGCGGCAGCAGCGCCGGAAATGCGACAGGCCCCTTGTGATGGGAAATAAATGTCAACCACGAATGGACACCAATGGGCACGAATCGGGACGATATTCTGCGCAGGGGACTGATCCGCAAAGTTGTCGCTATTCTTGCGTTCGGGACGCTGCTCGCGTGCGGCGCGCGAGCAGCGGATGCCCTCGCCGAAGAAGGACGGACCACTAACAAGGAGAGTTCTGGGGTAATGGTTGAAGGCACGGAGCGGCAGTTGATAGATCTGTCGCCCGGACGACTCTTTCCTGGCGGACTGCCGGAGCATGAGTGGGTGACATTCGAGGCGGCTGGTTACGATGTGCCGGTGACGGGCGTAGTGTATCGCCGAGGGTCGTTCTTGTGGTCGGGCATGCCACTGGGAGGGTTGGCTACGGGGTGTCTCGACATCGAGGCGGACGGCCGGCTCGGGTACAACAGCATCTTCAAGCCGGTGTGGGGATGTGACGGCGGCGTTGACGGCGGACGCCATTGGCGAGACGTCGTCTACGCGAGGAACCAAGATCGCGCGAGTGTTCTCGTTAATGATCCGAGCCGCGGCAAGCTCGATGTGGCGTTTCTGGGTTTGGCTGTCGACGGCCAGGCAACCGTTCTGACAACCCAAGTCCTAAACGATGTGCAGACGGTTAGCTACATCGACTATTGGGGACATTATCCTGTTGTCGATTTCGAGTTCCCGCTCGATGGGCCGGTGGGCGTGGGGCTGCGCGCGTGGTCTCCCTTCATCCCGGGCGATATCGAACGATCAAGCGTCCCCGGCGCGATCTTCGAAGTCCATTTGCGCAACGCGACCGACTCCGTTCACAAAGGGACCATAGCGTTCTGCTTCCCGGGGCCGCGTCCAAGGGAGGCTGAGGGAAAACCCTTTGTTCGGGAATCCGTTCACACTGATGAACTCGAAGGCGTGTTCATTCGGACAGCAGACAACGTCGGCTATGTTTTGGCCGCGATGCAGAAGAACAACATCCGAACGGGAGGCGGCGGCCTCGCAAACCACGGTCTCTATTGGTCGTACATTGACAGAGCCTTGCCTCGGGCAACGGATGGCGACGGCGGCGCGACGATAGCCGTCGATTTTGTGTTGCAACCCCGCGAAACGAGAGCGATTCGCTACGTGCTCGCATGGTATTCGCCGAAATGGTTGGCCGATTGGGGCCCGAACTGCCCGCAATGGTTCACGCATATGTACACGGCGCGCTTCGAGGACGCGCGGGACGTCGCGGAATACCTCGCCGAGAATCACGAATCGCTGCTCGCGGCCATTCTGAATTGGCAAACGGAGGTGTATGCGGAAAAGGATCTGCCCGGTTGGCTACAGGACGGCCTCATCAACACGCTGCATCTCATTGCCGAGAACGCCTTTTGGGCCAGACTGACCGGCCCGCTGGCGGAATGGCGGGATCCAGACGGCCTGTTCTCGCTGGTTGAGAGCAGCGTGGCGGCCGGCCAACAGTCGTGCATCCCTTGCGACTGGTACGGCAACCTGCCTCTCGTCTATTTCTTCCCTGAGTTGGCGCGAAACACGCTGCGCGCGTATACCCACTTCATGCGCGACGACGGCGCCGTGCCGTTTGTTTTCGGGACCGGTCTGGACCTTCTTGGGGACAATCAACACGACCGCCAACGCACGCTGAACGGCTGCTGTTTCGTGGACCTGGTCGACCGCCTCTGGCTTTCATCCGGCAACGACGCGTATCTCGAAGAATTCTATCCTGCCGTCAAGAAATCCGTGACGTACATGATGAATCTTGTGCCCGGCACGCACGGCGTCATCAGCACGGCAGGCGACCAGTGGTACGAGTGCATGGCATGGCCCGGCATGTCGAGCCATGTCGGCGGCGTCCGCTTGGCCACGTTGCGCATGGCCGAACGCATGGCAGAGAAAACGGGCGACACGGCCTTCGCGGAACAGTGCCGGACTTGGTTCAAACAAGGCCAGGACACCCTCGACCGATACCTTTGGGGCGGCGATCACTATTACCTCTACAATGACGAAAGCGGATCGGGCGCCAAGTCCGACGTGCTGCTTTCGCACGTACTCGACGGCGAATGGATGGCCGACCTGCACGGCTTGCCCGCCGTCTTCCCGAAGGATCGGATCGACAAAACGCTGGCGACGATAAAGCGCGTTAACGCGCCGCTGACCACGGCCGGCCTGCTGGTCGTGGCCGATCCGGCAGGCGGCGTATCCTCCATCGGCGGCCGCATGGGGGGCGTCGGAACGATGCCCGCCTCGACGTTCATCACCGCCTGCAACTTCATCTACGAAGGCGACGTCGAGGGCGGCCTCGACATCGCTCGCGACTGTCTACATGAAGTGGTTTGTGAACAGGGCATGACCTGGGACATGCCCAACGTGTTTATCGGAACGCACAATGAGAAACGGCGGGTATATGGCACCGATTATTATCAGTGCATGAGCCTGTGGGCCTTGCCTGCAGCGCTCAGGAGAGCGGATATTTCCGCGTCAGTGCAAGGAAGTTCGGTTATCAGGAAAATTGTTGAGGCGGGCTCACGGCGGTAGCATCGGCCGGCGCGGCCGCCCCGCCTGAAGCGAACGGGAGGAAATATGATGCGCGTATTCAGGCATCTTTTGAAGAGGTCGTTCTTGGTGTTAGTCAGCGTTACTTTGACAGGAGGCGTTCCCATGGACGTATGTGAGGCCGCAGAAGCCCGGCTAGCCGGCAACAGACTTTTTCCAACCGATCTGCCGAGGAGGGACTGGGTGCATTTCGATGCGCACGGGTTTTCAGAACCCGTTTGCGGGGTCGTGTATCGACTTAACGATACGGTGACGAACGGCATGGCCTTGGGTGGCATCGATGTTGGGTGCATCGATCTCGAGACGAGCGGGCTCTTGGGGTACTGCACGATTTTCAACACGCATGTGCCGCGGCGCGGCCCGATCAATCTGCCGATTCTGGGCATGAGCGTCGGTGGAGATACATGGCTCCTCTGCGATCCCACGCAGACGAAACAGGGTTGGGGCGAGCATCAAGGCCCCATGGGGGGCCAACCCCTTCAGCCGGCGTGGGACGACCTCGAGCGCGAGGCCGTGAAAACCGTCGAGCAGATTCACTACTGGGGTCACTACCCGGTGGCGGACCTCGAATTCGACACGGACGCGCCCGTCTCCGTCGGGTTGCGTGCCTGGGCGCCGTTTCTGCCCGGCGACGTGGTCGACTCGATGATCCCGGCGATTTTATTCGAGGTGCATCTGCGCAATACAAGCAATTCGCCGCAGAAAGGCGCGATCGCGTTCTCGTTCCCGGGCCCGACCCCGGAAGAAGCGGGCACAAACACATTCGAGCGGAGCGATATGAAGGGTGCGGTCACCGGCGTGGCGGTTTCCGGAGATCTCGCCTCATACGCGCTGGGCGTGATAGGCAGCAAACGCGCCCGGCTAGGCGGCGAACTCGGGGCCGATGCCGCAGCGTGGGCATCGATCGCGGAATCCTTGCCCGCCGCAGAGTCGGCGCAACCCGGCAGTTCGGCGGCCGTGGATTTCTCGCTCGAGCCCGGCAAGACCAAACTAGTCCGGTTCGTCCTGACATGGTGTGCGCCCACATGGAATAACGTCGGCTACAACGCCGCAACAGAGGTCCAGCAGGGTCGCTCCGGCGAGGTGCGCACGTTTACGCACATGTACGCCAAGCACTACCCGAGTGCCGAGGAAACCGCTAAACTTGTCGCGAAGCGGCATAAATCGCTGCTCGAACGCGTCCTGGCGTGGCAACAAGTGATCTACACCGAAAACAAGTTGCCGGTTTGGCTGCGTGACGCGCTGATCAATGTCCTGTACATGTTCGCCGAAGACGGTATGTGGGCGCAGAAGCAACCGCCGATTCCCGAATGGGTCAACGAAGACGACGGGCTGTTCGGCATGAATGAATGTCCGCGCGGCTGCCCGCAAATCGAGTGTATCCCATGCAGTTTCTACGGGAGCCTCCCCGTCGCCTATCTGTTTCCGGAACTCGAGTTGTCCACGTTGCGCGGCTACAAAGGTTACCAATTCGACGACGGCGCGCCGACATGGATTTTCGGGGGTTGTACCGGCGGCACGTCCAACATCGATTTCGCATCGCCCACTAAAGGCTACCAGTTTGCCTCGAACGGCATCTCAGTGGCGTCGCTCGCCGACCAATTCATCCTGTGTCACGACACGCCGGACAAGAAGTACCTCCACGAGTTCTATCCGATGGTCAAGAAATGCATGAAGTGGACCGTCAACCTACGCACCACGGCCGAATACACCGTCGGCGAGCGCATCATCTCGATGCCCGACGGCAACGTCGGCACCGAATGGTTCGAAGCCCCCGAGCCGGGGTGGCACGGCATGACGGCCCACATCGGCGGACTGCACTTGGCAGAACTCCGAATCGCAGAACGCATGGCCAACGAGATTGGCGACGCCGAGTTCGCCGCCCAGTGCGCCGAATGGATCGCCGCGGCCCAGGAGGCCATGGAGAAACGCTTGTGGACAGGGTCCTACTACCTCAACTTCTGGGAACCCGAGAGCGATACGAAGTCCGAGTTCGTTTTCGGCTACCAGCTCGACGGCGAATGGATTGCCGACCACCACGGCCTTCCCGAGACGCTTCCTCAGGATCGTGTTAGAACCGTGCTCGAAACCATCAAGCGCTGCAACGTCGCCGTCACCAAATACGGCGCCGTCAACTATGCCAATCCCGACGGCACCGTGGCGAATCCCGGCGGATACGGCAGCTACAGCTACTTCCCGCCGGAAGCGCTGATGCTCGCCATGACCTATATGTACAACGGCGAACCCGAGTTCGGCATCGAACTCGCCCGGAAAGTCTGGCACAACTTGTTCTGCCTGCAAGGCTACACCTGGGACATGCCGAACATCATGCGCGGCGACGTCGACACCGGCGAACGCACTTTCGGCAACGACTACTACCAAGACATGATGCTATGGTCATTGCCCGCCGCGCTCGAAGGCAAAGACCTCAGCGCCGTATGCAAGCCGGGAGGACTCGTCCATCGTGTTCTCAGCGCCGCCCGCAGAGAATAGAAACAAAAGCGACACGTGGATGCCCTTTGGAACGGAAACGGCTGACCATTATTAGGTGGGAATAGACGTAAATCACGAATGCAGGCCAATGGACACGCATGGACACCGATGGACAGGAATGCCGTCAACCAGCGGGCGGCCCTGGGTGTACAGGGAGATGTCCTTGCTATTCGTGTCTATTGGTGTTAATTCGTGGTTCGATACGCGCTGTGGGCGGATGCGAGTCAAACAAAGGTTGATCTTATTATTAAATGGGAGGTCTACTTATGAACTCGCAGCAAACCTGGAAAGTCGTAATCATGACGCCGCGATTCTGCCCGATTCTGACGATTCTGTGGGAGATTCTGAGGACAGAATACCTAATTGGGTATGCGGGTGCTGGTCTGCGGATAGAAGCGGCCGCTTCGGGCCGCTGACATGCGAGCCGTCGGGCAAACAAGAGCGGGTCATATTCGTCGGGATTTGCGGTACTCGGCCAAAGACATGGCGCCACGTTCGCGCTTGACCTTGTTGAGCATCTTGCGGAAGCGCGCGCTTCGTTCCAGGAGGTAGTCCTCGATGTCTCGATCCTCGATGTGTTCGATGACGGCGGTTATCTTGCCGTTCCTCGTGACGAACACCGGTTCGTCCTCGGAAAGCTGGAGGTACTTGGCGAAGTTGTTTCTTACGTCTCCCATGGGTGCGACTTTCATCTCGTCAACTCCTCATAATATGAGTGTGTTTCGTCCTTATGCATGATCCTGAGCACATCGACTCGGCCCGCTTCCTCATCAACTGTATAGAACGCCCGGTAGTCGCCAATTCGAAGGCGGTAGTCCGGATTGCTGATCCCGCGCAGTCGTTTGATACGGGTCTTGCCCTCCTTTGTCGGCCCGTGCTGCAGATGCCTCTCAATCGCATCCGCAATCTGGGTGGCGTGGTGCTTCCGCAATCCGTCCAAGTCGTCAACCGCGCTTGTTTTCAACACGATTTGGTACGTGTCCATCGCATAATGATGTCACAATTGTGCTACGATGTCAAGCGACGAATGCCGCAGAGGACCAACGCTTTCTCATCGAAGCGATGAAAGCGGTATAATTGCGCGAAAACACGATGGATGATAAGCGGCCGCCGACCGGCGTTGATGCGCGCCTGAGCCGCATGACTTTGGCACGAAGGATTCACGCAGGAGTCGGCTCGACGAACTAAATAGAAACGGACGTGGGCCAGTTAAGTGACCAGCGCCGCAGCCCCGCTTACTCTGCGGGTTCGAGACATACTGCGGACAGAGGCGATTTCAAAACGGTTAATGTCGTTACCGAATGGGAGGCAAATCTATGAACCCGCAAAAAACCTGGAAAGTACTAATTCTAACTGCGTTATTGGCCGGGACTACGCTCGGCGCGTCGTCGCAGGAAGTTCTTCTGCGCGGGACGGTTCTCGACATGCCGGAGCGGTACCTCGATGGTACAACGCGTTTCCACATCCTGGAGACAGGGGCCAACCCGGACAGCGCCGTGGCGCCTGTGTCTATCGCGGGGGTGTTGGTTGAACGGCCCCTGCTTGACCTCGGCCAAGCAGGCAGCACGGCGCAGCCCTGGCGTAACGTCGAGGGCGCGATGCGTCTGAAAGATGACGCATTGGTGTCCGACGGGCCGCGTGCTATTGTCACCTTCGAGGGGATTGCCGGGCCGTCTGTACGCGTTGCGTACACGGCGAAGGCAACGCTCCAGTCGGGGGTCGTGGGCCATCTCGTTGATGCGGAGAATTTCGTGCTGGCCTTCTACTCGCCAGCGGACCGTATCGTTGGCTTCCACGAGGTGCGCGGCGGCAACTACGGCGGCTGGCTCGATACGGCGTCGGCGGCGAGTATTACCGGCAACACCGTCGATTTTGTTGCGGATGTATGGGCCGATCGAATCGCCGCCACGCTTCGCGGCCAGGCGGGGCAAGAGATCACGGCCGCGCACCGGGTGGGTCGCCCTGTTCCAGGAGGAAAACTCGGGCTCTACTACGATACCAACGCCCGTCGCGGAACCCAGCGTTTTGCAGACGTGCGCGTCGCCGCCGTGCAGCGCGTCGTGCCGGCCAACGCCATCGAGGTCGTGCTGCCTGCGGAACATCGCGGCCAGAACCGTGTGTACCGGCCCGGCGACGCGGTTGCGCTTCGGGGCATCGAAACGCCGCCCAGCGTAGGAGGGCTGCGTAGACTTTGCGTTGCTGCGGAAACAAAGGAGAGGTACGTTATGAACGCCCAGGCCATTGAGCGACTTTTCCCCATCGATGTACCGAGCCGGGATTGGGTGCACTTCAACGCCG
>Ga0180438_10009286_pt1 | contig 12290 bp, 11 predicted proteins | sample SS_ome_12_FD_132455 | JGI IMG/M metagenome (GOLD analysis project Ga0180438, IMG submission 132455) | Hypersaline lake sediment archaeal communities from the Salton Sea, California, USA - SS_3_D_2 metaG | ecosystem: Environmental > Aquatic > Non-marine Saline and Alkaline > Hypersaline >...
ATCTGCACTTCCACAGATCACCCGCAGCCGCTGGGGCAGGATTTCTATTTCCAGGCGTCTGGCAGCCTCGGCGTAAATCTCGCCATCCACGTGGACGGCCAGACCGCTGTCGCAGATGACCACTGCCCGTTTGCAGCGCAGCATGGTGACGGGAGGCTGGTCAACGTGGGTGCCGCGCATAAAATGAGGGATGAGGGTCAAGATCCTGGGGCGGCTGACCTCCCGCGCGACACAGAGATCCAGCCAGCCGTCGTCAACCTCCGCCAGGGGGGTGACGAAAAACCCTCCGCCGTGCCGGGTGCCGTTGCCAATGGTGGCCATCAGGATCGGTTGGGTGGTGGTCTGGTCGTCGTGGGTGATGCTCACGGTCGGTGCTTTGTAGTAGATAAAGACAGTCTGAAGCACAGCCAGGAAATACATGGGGAACCCGTGTAGATACTTGATCCGGCGGCTCACGATGGAGACCATGGCATCAAAGCCCATGCCGATGTTGTTGGCGAAATAGCGGTCGTCGAGGCGGCCCATGTCTATCACCCTGATCTGTCCCTCAGCCAGGCATCGGCAAGCCCCCTCAAGGTTCTCCGGGATGCCGACCATGTGGGCGATGTCATTGCCAGAGCCGATGGGGATGATCCCCAGAGTACCAGCCACCTGGTTGTCGTCAGTGGCCGCCCTCAGGCCATTGAGCACCTCGTGGGCCGTGCCGTCACCCCCGGCAGCCACAATGGTCCGATAGCCGTCGGCTACGGCCTGCCTGGCCAACTCGATGGCCTCCAGGGGCCTGATCGTGCAGACCAGGTCGAAATCCAGTCCCTGCTCGGTCAGATGGTGGCGGAGGGCTGGTAAGACCTTTGCTCCGTTGCCACGCCCCGCTGCGGGGTTGGCGATCACCATGATCTCCTTCATTGTCAGGCTCCTTATACCCTTCCGTGAGTTCGAACCCTATGGTGGGCAGACGACTGCTCAGACTGTCAATAGGAATAACACCTGAGAAGAGCCAAAGTTACTGAGCGAGGAGGTGTTTGGCTCTGGTTTTGCCCGTTGAACCGCCGGATTGCAAATCCGGCAGGAGCAGGTGAGTAGTTACCTCTAGGACACTATGGTGTACTGACTGGAGATAGCGATTTGGGGGCTGGCGTGGCCGTTAGAGAGGGTGCTTCCGTCGGAGTGGCTGTCCGAGTCGGAAGGGGCGTTTCTGTTGGTGTCGCCGTCGGCGTCTCCGTCCTCGTTGGGGTGCTGGTCGGCGTCCGAGTCGGCTTTGGGGTAGCCGTGGCTGTGGAGGTGGGGGTGAAGGTAGGCGTGTAGGTAGGAGTAAAGGTAGCCGTGGGCGTATAGGTCGGGACAAGGGTTGGTGTCTGGGTGTTGGTGGCAGTGGGCGTTGCTGTCGGTGGGGCCAGCAAGGCTCCCACAGGCCCGCGCCCAAAGTAGACCGCAGCCGCGATGAGGATCACAGCCAATCCCCCACCGACGGCCAGAGGCAGCACCGGCAGAGGTCTCTTGATCGCCTCGCCAACCCTGACCACGATGGTCGTGATGTTGTCCGGGCCGCCGCGCTGATTGGCCAGATCAATGAGTGCCTGTGCCGCCTTTTGTGGGTCTGTGGTCGAGACAATGCGGGCGATTTCTTCATCCTCCGCTTCATTGGACAGACCATCACAACAGAGCACAAGAACATCGCCCGGTTGTACCTTTCTCTGAAAGAAGTCAATCTCCACACCCGGTTTGGTACCCAGAGAACGGGTGATGATGTTGCGATAGAGGTGTTCGCGTGCCTCCTGATCCGTGATGATGCCGGCCTGGACCTGTTCATTGACCCAGGAATGATCTTGGCTGATCTGTTCGATGTTTTGCTGGCGTACCAGATAGGCCCGACTGTCACCCACGTTGGCCACGTAGAGATCATTGCCCTGTACAACGGCTGCGACCAGAGTCGTGCCCATACCTGCCTTGGCGCGGTCTGATGACGCCTGCACGTAGACCTCAACGTTGGCTGCCTCGATAGCCGCTTTCATTCGCTCGATGATCTCGGGGGAGGAAGATGCATAATACTCTTTGAAAAGTGTGGAGATGGCCTGCTGGCTGGCAATTTCCCCTGCAGCGTGCCCGCCCATACCATCGGCCACGGCATAAAGCTTGCCTTTTTGCTCCACCAGGTCGGGGGATATTTCCATGGTTTCGGGAGTACCCAAGTAGTCTTCATTCAACTCCCGTACCTGACCGGGATCCGAGAAGCTTCCTAGCTCGACGCGCAGTCGTTTACTCACTGCTTCCTCCTAATTACTTCCCCCTGCGCTGGGTTTCACGCAAGTTGGTCTCTACTTCGAAATCCCAAGCAAGCTGAGGGAATGTGTTTGCTGATGTCAAAATAGCTGGCCCGCTCGTCCAACATGTCGGCAAAGGTCTGGACCATCCTGGGATATCGTACATAAGCCAAATTGTAGCATTGGAGGAGCTATTTGTCAAAGTTAAGAACGAATGACATGGGCTGGCGGCAGGGGTAAAAAACTTGACAAGAGAGCAAAGTTATGGTATCGTTAGCCCTCGTGGGGACGGCCGGGCTGTGCGCCGGGATCTCACTTTTGTAGATATGCCGCCAGGGCCTCGTCTGGGCTGGCGGTCTTTTCAGTTATGAGTGCCTCAGCAGCCCTGGCCCAAGACGCTGGCTTACCCAGTCTTTGACCCTCAGGAGAGACGGGTTGCCAGATTATCGGGCTGGGAGCTGCCAAACGGATTAATTCAAGGAAGGAGGAAACACTGGAGGCATGGATAGAACTCTGGGCACTGTCAAGTGGTTCAGTCGCGTAAAGGGCTATGGCTTCATTCAGCCTGACGCGGAGGACAACGTGGAAGTGGACGATGTGTTTGTGCACTACTCAGCCATCGTGGGTAGGATGGTTGACGGCAACTTGGAGTCCATGGTTGAAAAGTTCAGGAACTTGAAAGAGGGCGAGAGAGTGGAATTCGTCATCGAAGACACTCCCAAGGGTCCTCAAGCCAGTGAAGTGGTCAAGCTCTAGCTGCGCTTCACCAGGAGGAATTTTAGCCCCCGACGGGAAGGGTCCCCGTCGGGGTTTGTCTTGAGAATGGGCTGTGGTTTCGAGCATTTGTATACTGTGAGCTCTTGTGGTATAATCAGTTTGATGAACGCTACAAGCTCCAGCGAGTGCCAAAGGCGGCCATCAATGATAGGAGGCTATAGATGATAGAAGTAACCGTTGACAGTATCAGAGTCAGCTTGATGTCTCAGCATCGGGTGATCGTTCTTAAAGAGATGGACACGGAACGCTATTTGCCGATTTGGATTGGCCCTTTCGAGGCCGAGGCCATAACCATTCAATTGCAGGGAGTACAGATAGCGCGTCCTCTCACCCATGACCTGTTGAAAGCCCTCATCGCCGAGCTGGGAGCCCGCGTCTCTCACATTCTGGTCAATGATTTGCGCAACGACACTTTCTACGCTCAAATCGTCATGGACTCCGATGGCCGCCGCATCGAGCTGGACTCGCGCCCCAGTGATGCCATTGCTCTGGCTGTCCGGGTGCACGTCCCTATCTTTGTGGCTGAGAAGGTCATGGATAAGGCGGCTATTACGCCGGACGAAGAAATTGGCACAACTGGCCTCTCCAAAGAGGAAGAAGAGAAGCTATCCATCTTTCGCGATTTCGTTGACTCTCTCGATTTGAATGACCTGGATCAGGAGTAAAGCCAAGGAGGGCGGTCATGGCCGTTGACCGATTGCCTCCCCAAAACATAGAGGCTGAGCAGTCGGTTCTGGGAAGCCTCCTGATTGATAGTGATGCGATCATTCGCATTGCCCCTTTTCTGCGCGCCGAAGATTTCTACCGTGAAACCCATAGCCTCATCTATCAGGCCATCCTTGATCTCCACGAGCGCCGGGAGCCGGCTGATTTTATCACCCTCTGCGACGAGATGGAGCGGCGCAACCAACTGGAAAAAGTCGGCGGGGCCGCTTACCTCACCTCGCTGATCAATGTCGTCCCTACCTCTATCCACGTGGAATACTATGCCCACATCGTGGAGCGCACGGCTATCCTGCGCCGCCTCATCACCGCTGCCGGACAGATTGCCTCCATTGCCTATGAGGAAGCGGAGGACGTGGACGAGGTGGTGGACCGGGCGGAACAGATCCTCTTTGGCGTCTCCGAGCGCCGCATCATCCACGACCTGGTCCCCATCAAGCAGATTCTGGGAGAGTATTACGACCGCATCGAGTACCTGCATCAGCACCGTGACGAACCTCTCGGCATCCCCACAGGCTTTAACAAATTAGATAAATTGCTGGGCGGTCTCCAACGCTCTGACATGATTATCGTTGCCGGCCGGCCGTCTATGGGCAAAACGTCGTTGGCCCTGTCCATAGCCCACAGCGCAGCCAAAAAGCTCAAACAACATGTAGCCATCTTCAGCCTGGAGATGTCCGGCGAGCAGGTGGTCCAGCGCCTGATCTCGGCCGAGACGGGCATTGATTCCCAGCGCCTGCGCCTGGGTCAAATCGAGGATGATGAATGGCCGCTCTTTGTCCAGGCCACAGGCATCCTTTCGGACATGCCTCTCTACATTGACGATACGCCCGCCCTTTCTGCTCTGGAGATGCGCACCAAAGCCCGCCGTCTTCACGCTGAACACGGCATTGATCTCATCATGGTAGACTATTTGCAGTTGATGCGCGGCGACCACCGGTCGGAGAACCGGGTGCAGGAGATCTCTTCCATTTCTCGCGCCCTCAAGGCCCTGGCCAGGGAACTGAGGGTCCCGGTTGTGGCGGTTTCCCAGTTGTCCCGCGCCGTCGAGTCCCGCCAGGACAAGCGACCTATCCTGGCTGACTTGCGTGAGTCCGGAGCCCTGGAACAGGACGCGGATGTGGTGATCTTTATCTACCGCGACGCGATGTATCACCCCGATACAGAGCAACCCAACATCGCCGAGTTGTTGGTGGCCAAGCACCGCAACGGCCCGACGGGCAAGGTCCCCCTCTACTTCCAATCGGAACTGGCCAAATTCAACGAAGTAGAATTCCGCTACGAAGAGCTCGAGTTCGAGTGAAGCTACCACTGCCTGTACTGCTCCCGCCGGATTTGCAAATCCGGCGGGAGCGATGATGTGTGATAAAATTTGGTATGTGTGACCCCTGGTGAGAGATGAAAAGCTTCTCTGGCTTCCCCGCTGGCAAACTGAGGTTCACCTCTGTCCCCAACCTCTTCTTCAGCGAGTTGCTGCCAGCTATTGACGATCTGGCTGAACTAAAGGTGACGCTGCACATTTTCTGGCTGCTGTCGCGGAAAAAGGGCGACCCTCGCTACGTGAGCTTGAAGGATCTCTCCGGCGATGGGGTGCTTTTGGGGGGCTTGAAATCACTGGGGCAGGAGCCAGGGGAGTCTTTGCAGGAAGGGCTAAAGAGGGCGATGGCCCGGGGCACCCTCTTGCACGTGGCCGTCGAGCAGGACGGGAAACGGGACGAGCTATACTTCATGAACACTGACCAGGGCCGGCGGGACGTCGAAAGGATCCGTCAGGGCCAACTGGAGCTCGGTGTGGCCGTCCTGCCACCTGAACCGCCTTTGGAGGTCGAGCGGCCCAACATCTTTGTCCTCTACGAGCAGAACATCGGCCTCCTCCAGCCCCTGATCGCTGAACAACTGAAGGACGCCGAGCAGACTTACCCCAGCGAATGGATCGAGGAAGCCTTTCAGATCGCCGTCGAGCAGAACAAACGCAACTGGGCTTACGTACACGCTATTCTGGAGCGTTGGGCAACCGAAGGCAAGGACGATGGCAAAGGCAAGGGAGATTCTAGAAAAGATCGCCGCCGCTACATCAAAGGAAAGTACGCCGACTACATTGAACACTGAGGCCAGGAAAGCAGAGGTCTGCCCTGTCTGCAAGGGAGCGGGCTACGTGGCCAGAGATGTCCCTGTTGGTCATCCCGATTTCGCTCGCCTGTTCCCTTGTCAGTGCAAGCTGGCCGAGTTGGAGGCCAGACGCTTCTCGGCTCTCAGAAAGATCAGCAATCTGGACGCCCTCTCCCACATGACTTTCGAGAGTTTTGTGTCTCAGGGGCGTTTTGGGCTGCCCGAGGAACAGAAAGCCAGCCTCGAGTGGGCCTACAACCAGGCCAGGAACTTTGCGGAGGAGGCTGAGGGATGGCTGGTGCTACAGGGAAGGTTCGGCTGTGGCAAGACCCATCTGGCAGCAGCCATCGCCAACGACAGGCTCCAGCGTGGCCATCCCGTCCTCTTTGTCGTGGTGCCCGATCTGCTCGACCACCTGCGGGCTACCTATCGGCCCACCAGCGAGGTGGCTTACGATGAGCGTTTCGAGCAGGTGCGCATGGCCCCTCTGCTCATCCTCGATGACCTGGGCACTCAGAGCACCACCTCCTGGGCTCAGGAGAAACTTTACCAGATCATCAATTATCGCTACAACGCGCGCTTGTCCACGGTGATCACCACCAACCACGAGTTGGAGGAAATAGACCTGAGGCTGCGCTCACGCCTGGTTGACCCTCAACTGGCCACTTTGGTGCACATCCGCGCCCCCGACTATCGCCGCCCGGCCGAGGACACCAGCCAATCGGAACTGAGCAGCCTGATCCTTCATCACGACCAAACCTTTGGCAATTTTGAGCAGCGCCCTCACGAGTTGCCCGCCGACGAGCGGGAGAACCTCAAGCAGGCTTTCCTGATCGCTCAAGAGTACGCTCAGAACCCCCAGGACTGGCTGGTTTTCACCGGCACCTTTGGCTGCGGCAAGACCCATCTGGCGGCGGCCATCGCCAACTATCGGGTGAGCCAGGGGCACTCGGCCCTGTTCATCGTGGTGCCCGACCTCCTGGACCACCTGAGGGCTACCTTTAACCCCAACGGTCTGGTCTCTTACGACAAACGCTTCGAAGAAGTGCGCACTGCCCCTCTCCTGATCCTGGATGACCTGGGCACCGAAAGCGCGACCCCCTGGGCCCGGGAAAAGCTCTTCCAGTTGTTCAACTATCGCTACAACGCCCGGCTGCCGACGGTGATCACCATGCAGCAGTCGGTGGAAGAACTGGAAGAGACCAATCCCCGTCTGAGTTCCCGCATGTTGGACATCTCTCGTTGCACCGTCTTTGCCATCCTCGCTCCCAGCTACCGGGGTAGAGGGAAGCGCAAAGGACGGCGAGGAGGAACTGGGAGCAGGAAATCCCCACGAGGTCGGGGGAAGCTGGGGGTGTAAAGGTTGCCCTCTGGCTGTGGTGGCGAGGGATGATTCTGGTCTGGCTAAAATGACTTGGGTGTCAAGGTGGGTAGACAGCCTCGCACTGGCGGGGAACTGTCAACGGATTCAGAGAGCGGATTGAACGGATTTAGGCCAAAATCAAACGAGAGGATTCTCTCCTGGGGAGGTGATCATCCGTTCAATCCGTTATAGAAATCCGTTGATAGCGGTCCCCTCTCAAATCTCCAACTTGTTTTAGCCGCCCCCGAGTGATTCTGGTCTTCTGCAGGGTTGTATCAGGGTTCAAAGGCAAACCCGTCCACATAGACCATCCCCGCCATGTCTTTCCACTCAAAGACAATCTGCACGAGGACGATTCGTGTGAGATCAATGGTTTGTCCCGACCCTCCCTCGACGTGAAAATCGGTCAGGGGGATCTCCACCCGCTGCCAATTGGTTTTCACCGTCATATAGTCCTCGATGTCCACGAAGTTGCGAATGTCGGGTGCGGGGGGCGAGACCAGCCAAACGTTAGGAATTTCACCGCCCGATCGCCCCTTGATGTCAAAGACAAGTTTGGAGAGGTTAGAGACGTCGGTTTCTGGCAGTACGATCTCCCATCCCGAGTAGCTATCGTTCACTCCCACTCTGTCGTAAGCGATTCGATAGCTTGTGCCATCGTTGGAACCAGGGCTGAAGGCTGTGCTGTTGACAGCCGCCGTGCGCCAATAGAATTGCCTGAAGGTATAAGCCCGGCTGGCCATATTGGCCTGATCTGAGGCGGCAAAGATACCTGGCTGCACTGGCTTCTCCTTGCTCACGAAACCAACCTGCGTGCTCGACAACTGGATTGTAATGGTGCCGTGATCCCATCTTGGCGGGTCATTGAATCCATCCAGTTCTAGCGGCAATCCCAACTGGCTTCTCATGCTCTGAACTGCATTAAAGGCACAATTGGTGTAATACAACGGCTCTCCACTGGCATCAATCTCGGTGTCGTTGTATTGCCCCACTTCCACATTCGGAAGGGTAATATTGACGCTTTTCTCTGGGTATACGTGAGTGACAGTGGCCAGCAACCCGGCTGGTTCACCAAACCCTTGCAAGTAGGCTGCTCGTAAGAAGACCGCATTGCGGTCAACGTCAGCCATCTTCCCTTTGCACAGTCGCCCGGTCTGAGCTTGGGCGTTGCCCGGGTGGATGGTGATGGTGCGGCTGCTGGGATCGTAAGTCACCTCCGGCGTTGGTGTGACTGGCGTGTTGGTTGGCGTGGGCGTAGGGGGCGGAGTATGAGTAGCTGTTGGCGTACTGGTTGGAGTGGCTGTCTTTGTGGGTGTTGGCGTATAGGTCAGTGTAGGTGTTGCCCTACCGGTCGGAGTTTGAGTGGCTGTTGGCACATCGGTCGGTGTGGGCTTGCCCGTTGGTGTAGATGTACGGTCAGGTGTGAACGTGGAAGTTACCCTTGGCGTATCGGTTGGTGTAGGCTTGCCTGTTGATGTAGGAACAGGCGAGGCTGTGGATGTAAGGTCAGGTGTAGACGTAGAAGTTACCGTAGTTGGCACAGGGGTTTGTATGCGTGCGATGCCTTCCTCCGCACTTTGCCTGAGTTCTTCTGATTCTGATGACTGGGCAGCTTGTGCTAATTCATCCACCGCTTTGTCAGGAGCTCCAAGCTCTTCATAGATCAATCCCAATGTGTAGTGAGTCGGTGCAACGCCCTGTTTCGCTTTTTCTCCATATTCTATCGCCTTCTTATATGATTGAATACTTTGGAAAAAGTCCCCCTTCACAAAGTGAACGTTTCCAATACCATGGTGCGCGCCAATGGACTGGGGATCCAGTTCAGCGGCCTTTTCGTATTCCTTTTCGGCTGATGTCATATCGCCACGACGAAAGAAAATGTTCCCCAGGCCAATGTAAAGACTAACCAAATTGGGGTTAAGAGCTAGGGCACTTTGGAGATCTTTTTGAGCAAGTTCCAACTTGCCCAAGGCAGCATGAGCTCTACCTCGATAGTAATAGAGGTAAGCTTGGCTCTTTCGGAGCATCATCAACTCTTTGGTTTCAAGTTTGGGGGCAATCTCCTCTGTGTTGCTAATGGCTATCGAGAGTTCGTCAATTGCCTTGCTATAGTCCTCCTGATCAAGGTGAGTTAATCCCAGAAGGAATGTCATCAAGAACTCTGTCCTTGTGCCAAGATGCTGGCCTAGTTCCACGGTCTCCAAGGCAGCAAATGGAGCATCGAGAACACCATAGGTTGTGAAACTTACCGCTTCTTTTAAGTGAGAGACCGTGAAAGTAGGGATAACTGCCCTTCCTGAGGGTTCAGGCAGCCACCATCCCCACACAACAATTCTGTATCCTTTCTGCCCGAATCGCTCTGCTTGCTTTGAGGAACGAATGATCCCATCTCTGTGCAGTGTTATATCTTCAGCAGCATTGGCCGCCTTTAATCGCCTTTCCAATTCGTGGTGTAATACCTCGCAGATCTCTTGGCCTGCGTCTGAGGGTTTAAATTTCGACCCCTTGCCGAACTCTGCGATAGCGATGCCAAATTCTGTTGCGGGTGCCGCCACCAAGTCTAGTTCGCTGGTTACGATCTTCCACATTGTTGGACCCACTGCGATGGCAATAACTACTCCTATTATCAAAGCCGCAACTTTTAGTTTGATAACAAGCGGTGAGGGCTTCTTAACAGTAGGTTCGTCTACTCTACCCTGACGTTTCATTCCTTCTCGGATAGCTTCCACTAGCCGTGTCCAACCATCCGCTTCACACAGATCCACCCACTGAAATTTGCGCAGGCTTTCTGGCACCTCGCAATCGTCCAGCCGTACTGGAATCAGATAGATATCGCTATCCAACTTTTCCTGCCAGATATCCAGAGCCTGTCTAATTTCCCTCTGTCTCCAGCCTCTTTGGTGGTCTGCCGAGTGATCTGACAGACATACCAAGAAGAAATTAGAGTGCCCGATAGCTTTCTGGATAGTAGATTGCCAGTCTTCTCCTGGGAGGATGTCTTTTTTGTCCATCCAGGGTTTGAACCCCGCCTTGGACAATTTTTGGTAAAGCTTCTTTACCTTTTTTTCATCTTCTCGCGCATAGCTGAGGAAAATCTGAACCACTGTGTTTTTCACATGGCCAGGGTCAGGGGGCGGAGGCTCAGGCGGAGTATGGCGAAGCTGTTCTTCGATCTGCACAGTACGTTCTTCAATGTTATCAATCTCATACTGGTTTTCAAGCGATTCCCGATTGTGCGTCATAGCTCACCTCCGCCTAAGTTGGAGCAACCAGAAGTGTCACCGGGGAAGAGACAGTGCCCCACAAACCCAAAAGCCGCTCTGGCCACACAGAAAGCGGCTTTTGAAAACTGTGTATGCTTTCTGACCATGCAGGAAGTGGGGCTGTCTCGTATTCAATTGACGTAACTAGTATAGCACATCATCGCATATTTGACAATATTATCCTTGAAAGGAAGATAAAACACTCAGGGGTCTTGTAGCTCGAAGAGCAGGTCTTTGCCATTGAGGGTGAGGATGAAGTGGTTAAGCACATCGCGGCCGAGGATGGCGTATGGCATTGGCGCAGCGACAACTTCAATGGAATCCAAACATACATCTGCTACTGCCAGAGTGACAATGTAGGTGGTAACGAGGGTAGGAGACCCATCCCAGGATTCTACCGACATGTCGCTGGCTCTGGGAATCTGCAAGGCGGTCAGTATCTCGACAGGCAAAATGGAAACTTCCGCGCCGGTGTCAAGCAGTCCTTGCGCCGGGCGCCATTGCGTCGAATCCTGAGGCGAAACGACCTCGAACTCTATGAACGGCGCAGGCGGTTGCGAGCTTGTGTCGTAAGCAGTTGTCATCGCACGATTCGCGGTGAGAAAATGCGGGCTGCCCGGGGTTGCTCAGTGACCTTTTGCATGTAGATGGGCCGATAGCCGAATCTGGCATAAACTCGTCTGGCAAGTGTGCCGATCTCGGAGTCGGCATCTATCACCTGATTATCCAAGACAGCCACGAACTGGCCTTTGTGGGTCTTGAGCAATTTGCTTTGCATCTGCTTAAAAGCCTGTTGGCCTTGTTCCCATTCATCATCTGGGCTCAATGGGGGCGAAATGTGCCGCTCCCGCCAGGCCTCAAACTCGCGGTACTCGGCAATGGGCACTACTGCCGCTACAGGTTCTCCCTCGTGTTCCAGGATGAGGGGCCCCTGAGACAGGTCCGTTTTGTTCAAGGAGAGAGAATACGCAGCCTGCGCCTCTTTGAGGCTCACTGTCTTGGCCATGCTCACCACCTCAAGCTATAAAGTCGAGTCCCCAACTTTGGGGGGATGCCCTGGACAAGTCCAGGAATCCAAGAAGAAAATTCCTATGGTATCCAGTTAGAGTATAAGCCAGGAATCGGTATCTGTCAAGGAGGATTGCTTCGAATTACCGTTTCTGCCAGGTCAGGGCAGTGGTCAGCAGAATCACTCGCGGTCTTTCAGCAGCAGGTCAGCTACCGTCCGCTGGTTGCGGGTTGCGGCCAGCGGCATAATGGAAGGCAAGGGGCGCCCACTCCATGAGACCAGCCCTGCTTCAACCATTGTCTGGAGCCTGTCCTCCGGTGGAAGGCCAACCGGGACAATGCGCCTGATGGGTCGCTCACCCTCGGTGATGAGCAAAGCCGCGCCCCTTTTGAACTGCCGCAGGTAGTGGCTCAGGCGGGATTTCAGCTTGCGGATATCCACGATCGCTTGTGTCATAGCAAATCCCCAAATGCGTCTGCGGTCACATTATGCTGTAAGAGACCACGAACGTCAGTTTGTAGTCTCAGCAGGTTCTAACTTGCTCCCGCTGGATGACGATCCAGCAAGCCAGACGCGGACTGTCGTCCGCTCCGAGCATAAAACCACAATCTCCTGAAGCTCGATAGATCCCAACTTGCTCCTGCTGGATCTGGCGATCCAGCAGCCAGGCAGCCGATCTGGCGATCCGCTGCGAGCTTTCGAGTCTACGCTTCGGAGGATGAACAGGAGGAGTCAATATGGTGCGCAAACCGTTGGCCTTGACCAATTGGAAGATGGAGATGACG
>Ga0180438_10009289_pt1 | contig 12286 bp, 11 predicted proteins | sample SS_ome_12_FD_132455 | JGI IMG/M metagenome (GOLD analysis project Ga0180438, IMG submission 132455) | Hypersaline lake sediment archaeal communities from the Salton Sea, California, USA - SS_3_D_2 metaG | ecosystem: Environmental > Aquatic > Non-marine Saline and Alkaline > Hypersaline >...
ATGATTCGTGGCGGCGAGCACGCGGCCGTGGAGGCTTCGATCGCATACGTGGATCGCTGGTTGGATACCTTCTACCGCGCCCAGATCGGTTACGGCGTTTCCGGCCAAGACCCCTACTACAACATCCTGGATGCCCTGTTCGTTCCCGTAACGGACAGCAACAACCGTGCACTTTCCGATGTTCTCGATTACCAAACGACCATGGACGTCTTTCCCTTTGGTGTTCCTCACACGAAGGGGGAAACCGGTTGCCGGTACTATCTCCACGGCCTCAACAGGGTCAAAGAGAAACTGGAACAGGTCACAGGTGTCGAGATTACCGAACAAGGGCTGAGCGAAGCGATCGAACGATGCAATCGGGAACGAGAGCTGTTGCGGGAAATCAGCCTGCTCAGAAAATCAGACGCCGTTCCCATACGTGCCAAAGAATTCGTAATGCTCAATCACGCTTCCATGATTGCCGACAAGGAAGGTTTGATCCGGAACCTGGAGGCGTTCGCCGAAGAGCTGAAGGAAGCGGAATGCACGGATGATAAGGGCCCCAGACTCTTGCTGACGGGATCGACCCTGGCCATGGGCGACCACAAGATCCTCGAATTGGTCGAAGAAGCAGGTGGCGTCGTGGTGATCGAGGAATTTGCCGAAGGAATCAAGCCCTATTGGCAGACCGTGCAATCGAACGGCAATCCCATGCAGGCGCTGGCGGAGGCCTATTTCATGGACCGTGTCGTGCCCGCCTGGTTCAGGCCGGGCAACGAAAGGCTCGAATATCTCGTCAAGCTGGCCAAAGAGTATTCCGTTGACGGGGTCATCTGGTATCAACTGCTGTACAGAGAATCCTACAAGATGCAGTCCCATTATTTTCCGAAAATCCTGAGAAAGGAAACAGGTCTCACCATGCTCACCTTGGAATCCGACTATGACCCGGCCGAGACCGCTCAGATGGGCACACGCATTGAATCCTATATGGAAAGTATAGGGAGGAAGAAATGACCGCCTATTACGATGAATTGCTGACGCTCTGTGCCTTCGATCAGGCCGAGATAGAAGACCAAAGGGGTCGTATTGAATCTACCTTTACCAAGCTGGGGCTCGGTCCGGCAGACATGGAAAGGGCTGTGTCGCGGGTCGAGAAGTCTTTCGACATGGAGCTCCTGGGTGTACGGAAGGCGCTGGGCGTATGGCTTAAGGAGCTGTTCGACGTTGTCCTCGCCAGGGATGAGGGCAAGAAGCTGATCTATTTCGGATACCCCCCCTTTCAGTACATTGGTCTGGTGATCAAGGCCGCCACCGAATCGAAAGGTGACTTCTATATCGGCTGTCCGGAAGTTGTCCTCTGCCAGACCCTGGGTCAGATCTTCAACAAGCTCAACCCGGTTCTCGAGGAGGGGGAAGCCAAGGGGCTGGCGCCCGGACATGCGATGTGTTCCCTACTGCAAATCAAGAACGGCGCCCTTGAAAAGGGATTCCTTCCGATTCCTGACATGTCCATCGCAACGAGCTATTTTTGCGACATGGGCCCCGAGGCGGATGAACTCATGCAGTACAAATACGGGTATCCGGTCCAGTACATCGACAGCTGTCTGGACTCGCGCTGGGGGGAGTGGCCGGCGTTCGATCCGGAGAAGGTGCACTATTTGGGATCACAGGTCAATGATCTGTTCAAATCCCTGAAAGATCTCTTCGGTCTCGAAATCAACGAGGAGGTCTGGAACAATGCGAGGTTCCTGGCGGGAAGGCTCTATCTGGCCACAAACCAATTGAATGAGCACCTGATCGCTGATCCGGTTCCGCTCGGGGTGGCCGATTCAGAGCTCATCATCAATTTTCCTATGGGCTGCACCGGCATCGCCATGGAAGAAGGCGCCGAAGCGGTGGAGATCCTCGCACGAGAAGTGGGCGAACGGGTTGAAAAGGGAATCGGCGTGGTTCCCAAGCACTCTCCAAGGGTGGCGATCGCCTTTCAGAGCCTGATCGATCCTGTCTTCAACCAGATGATTGGCGAGGTCGGCCTGGCCGTGCCGGTGGTCGCGGTCCTGCTGCCTCCTCCGCCGACTCCGAAGTCGGATTCCTATGAGACCCTCACCCTCGGGGAAAAGAGGGCGGAAAAGGCGATGTATAGCGGCGCCTACCACAGCTCCTACGGCCTGATCAAGCGGATGGAGGAAAGCCTGAAGTTCGCCGAGGTAGACGGCATGATCTACAACTACCAGTTCAGCTGCCGCCCATTGGCATGCAACAGCAAGCTCTTGAAGCTGCACATCGAAAAGGAAAGAGGCCTGCCGACGCTTTTGCTGGACATGGACTTCTATGATGATCGAAACTATTCTGCGGCTGCATTGCGAACGCGTCTCGAGGCCTTCTCCGAAATGTTGAAGGCGAGAAAGACTGCAGCATAAAAGGGAAAGAAGGCTTCATGACATCCGACACCTTGCTTCTGGCCGGAATCGATGTAGGCGCCGCAACGGCAAAGGCCGTCGTATTGAACGCAAACAAGATTCTCTCTTCCCACGTGCTGCCGACGGGAGAAAGCGTAACGAAGGCAGCGGAATCGGTCATGAAAAAAACCCTCGATACGATCCACCTCTCCCTGGAGGAGATGGATTACGTGATCGCCACCGGTTACGGCAGGAGGGCCGTCACCTTTGCCGATGAAGTGATCACCGAGATCTCCTGTCATGCAAAAGGGGTCAACATGCTGATGCCTCAGGCAAGAACGGTCGTCGACATCGGAGGACAGGACAGCAAGGTGATCGAGATCGACGCGAAGGGGAATATCGCTAACTTTGCGATGAACGACAAGTGTGCTGCAGGGACCGGAAGGTTCCTTGAGGTGATGGCAAAGGTGTTGAATGCGGATATCCAAGAGATCGGCCTGCTTTCTCTAGAAGGCAGGAACCCGTGTCAGATCAGCAATACGTGCACCGTCTTTGCTGAGTCGGAAATGGTCGCATTGCGGGCGGACGGGAAGAGCAGAGAAGACATCCTCGCGGGAATCCACTCCGCCATGGCACACAGAGTGGCCATTATGGGGAATGCTATCGGATTTCGAGACCAGGTGGTCTTCACAGGCGGGGTCGCGAGAAACGCGGGCATGAAGAAAGCCTTACAAGACAGAATCGGAAAGGAAGTCCTCGTTCCCGAGAACCCTCAAATTGTCGGCGCTCTGGGTGCCGCCATCATCGCCAGAGACAAACGCCACGCTGCTATGAGTTCCTCCTAGGTCATCGAAGACATGGACGGCGCCCCTGTCAACAGGTTCGTGACCGTCATCGACGAGACAGCACCCCGTCCGAACGTCGTGATCATCCTGGCGGATGACCTGGGCTACGGCGACCTGGGTGTGCAGGGCAGACGTGCCATCCATACAGTACAGATCGTGGAGGGGGTCAGGATTTCGACCCCACGAGCTGCTGACAGACCTCCAGCGTCCTTTCATAGGCTCCGGGAATAGCCGATGATATGTATCCCGCTTTCTCGGCGACCCGGGCCGCCTCCTCGGGCGAATGTCTTCCCAGTGCCGTGGCGACAGCTGCTGGCACGGTGATGTTTATGATAACACAACCGGCGTATGTCAGCTCAAGCGTTGCCATGACCCCGGTAGTGATTTCCGGATCCAGGGAATGGGGAATCATCCATGCCTGCCCAGGGACCAGATTCGGGATTCTTCCGTATTTAGCCATCATCAGGCCCATCCTGGCCATTATCCTCTTCTTCATCATACGTGGCCCGGACTTGACGGCACTGGGAACGGCCTGGTCCAACAAATGCTTGATACGCTTAGTCTTTCCGTCAATGGTCACCTCCACGTCGATACGTGCATCGAAGGCCAGGTATTTTTTCGTCACTGGATCGGATCGACGGGACTGCGGCTCGATTTTCAGAAAACGCATCGAAATCTTGCGGCCCTGCATTTCGCCGAGCATCGCCCCGGTGTTTCGCTCGACGGTTTCCTGCCGACGTCTTTCAAAGAGGTGTACCGTTTCTGCCAGAGATTTCCCGGCCTCCAGATTGCGCAGGGCCTCCTCAGTGCGATCCCGAACCGAAGACAAGGCTGCTTCACGTGAGGCCTCGAGACAGACCTCACTGACGGGACCGTTTCCTACTTCTACAGATTTTTTGGCAACGATATAGAGACTGACGAGCGACATTTCGCCATCGAGTGAATAGGATGCGCGCATTTCCTTGACTCGCTCGGCGGCAACGGGAATGTCCAGCTTTTTATCAAGCAGCAGGTGAAGAATCATCGGAAGAAATTGCGTTGGCGTGTGTCCCAAGGGCGGATTGATCGGGCCGATGGCCGTCGTCGAAGAATAGATAGACTCCTCAAAACAGGAGAAGAGATCACTCAGCCAGATCATTCCGACCACTGTCGGCGCTCCGATGTCCTTGAGGATGAGTCCCATGTCCGCCACGAAGCGTTCTGTCTTGAAAGACCTCTCAGCCCCGAGAACATGAAGCTCTGGCGCCAGCCCTACTTCTCTTACGGCCGCCAGTCCTGCCAGATAGATCGCATCGACCTGGGACTTCTTGTCGTACGGGCCATACGCCTCCGGTGCCGCAGCATCGCCGTGCAGGATTTCCGCGACAGCCGAAACGCCGAAAATGGCTGCAAACAGTGGGCTGGCTGCCGTGCCGACGCCTTCATAAGCTTCGACCATGGCCCTTGTGGCAATGCGTGCTCCGTTCATAGCGACTTCCGGCATGATTGTGTCCTCACCCAGGGCATTGTGTCCCCAGGCTGTACCCCAGTGACCCGCGAAGGGAAGGTAGTGGCCGTTGATTCGCGTTAGTTTTCTGTCTCGAATGGCGTCATACAAAGCCTGCACTGCCGGAAAGCCGGAAATCTTGTTGCCCATCTTGGGAGTGGGCATCTGGCAGACGCCGCCGCGCTCGGCCCCTGCGTGAATTCGACACAACGCTCCCAGCTTGCGATTCGCTGCTGGAATTCCCGAACGTGACTGGGTGCCGACAAAATACAAGAGCGCCGCAGTGATCAGTGCAGCGTTGGACGGCGTCGCCCCCGCCTCTCTGGCGGCGGCAACGGACTTCTGAATGAGATCGTCCAGTGGAGTTGTGGGATGGTTGAGATTTTGCAATTCCGGACTGCCCCCGGCCAGAACAGCCTCTGCCAGGCGGTTAGCCGCGTTCAAACCAGCAAACAGCGCACCGCCGTGGCCGCCTTTCAGGGCGTCTATGCGATCACTCGTCATCAAGGAAACATCGGATAGAATCGCCTCTTCGATTGCTTTCATGAGCGGTCGCTCCCTTCTCCTGGATCTAGATGGATCTCGAGTGGATCTCCATTCTCGAGCCCTGTCTCCACAGATCGCCTGAGCCGGGGTAATGAGATCGAAAAGCCCAATGCCTGCTCGAGACGCCGGCACAGCTTCACGAGGTCATCGTATTCGGGCCGCCTAGAAACAGGACTGTCCCGTTCTCCAATCACCTTGACCTCCAGCTGCTCATCGAGGAGTCGCTCCCCGCACCGCACCCTGAGGGAGACCTTCTGGCAGTCCGTGCCAAGACACAGATGACTCGTTTCGAATCTATGGCATCCGCAGGTTTCGAACATCCTGGCCATCTTTTCGGGCAACCCCTCTGTGTCCATGCGCCCCGGATCCACGAGGACCAGGTGACCCGGTCGATTCTTTTTCGTCAGGGTCGAGATGACGTTCGCGTTCTTTGCGCCCCACCCATAGAGCTGCTCCACCAGGTATCCCACCTCCTCGCCGGAGAGATGGTCGATCTGGAAGAGAAAGAGCGTCCCGGGTTTTTCCATTCTTGCGCCCTCCTGTTACTCAGAGCCGTGACCGTGTCACCCTTGTGGGTTGGTCATACAACCTAGATTGCTGCGACTTTTCACCTACATATTCCCTTCCATGGATCTCGACAGGCTGGTCTCCACGGCCCAGGACAACAGGCTGAGCGTGCGGTCCCGGTCGAGAGAATCCGGATCGATGGACCTCAGGATCGTCAACCCCTCCACGACCGCCTGCAGCAACGAGGCCAGCGCCGGACTGTTCTCTCCTGCCCCGTCCAGCCGGAAAACGCGTGTCAACTCGTCACGATAGTGCCTGTACATGTCAGTAAGGGCTGTTCTGATCTCCTCTTGTTCGAACCCCAGGTGGAACAGGTTGTAGAAGACCCGGCCAAAGGTGGGGCTGAAGACGAGATGGTCCACCATGAATTCCAGGTCCCTGACTCGATCCCCTAAAGTCTGTCTCTCTTTCGAGTCCCGCTGTCGTTCTTCCCAGAGCTGGTCGTATCGCTGCTGAATGGCCTCCACGAGGTTGGAATAGATTTCCGCCTTGCTCTTGAAGTAGTAGTGGATCACCCCATGGGGGACTCCTGCACGTTGGGCGATGTCCTTGATCGTGATCTTCTCGTGCCCCCTTTCACAGAGCAAATCGTGCAAGGCCCATACGATCTGCTCCCGTTTTTCTGCGGCCTTGCTGACCCTTGCCATGGGTACGAAGCCCTTCCTGTGATCCAAGAGCTGCCATTATTATTAGGTCGGTCGACCAGCTTATTTTTGTAGGGTAGAGGCATCCTGAAGAGTTGTCAAGAAAAAAACAGGATAGGTTCAGGACAAGGGCGGCTTGCCTCCAGCCGCTTGTAGCATTCCATGCAACACGCAGGCATTTTCGACCGAATTTCCCTGGGTTTTCTGGCCATCATTGGATCAAAGAGCGCTCTGAAACCGGCGTATTCCTTCTTGCGCCAGATCCGGCTCAGGTTTTCGTTTCGTATGTTGCCAAAAGACACGGCCCTGAGCGGAAGGGATCGATCTTTGAAGATGTGATGGGAAGAGAGAAGCGGATTTGTGAAAACACAGGGGACGACCTCGCCTTCCACATTGATGACGCACGCGCGGTGCACATTTTCGCGGCAACACAGAGACGCCTCGTCGAGGCCGGGACCAGGATAGTCGAAGAGGATGTTCTTGCGGGCCGCTCTCTCTGCGATATCCTCCAGCGTGCTGTAATAATGATCCATTCGCTCTGTATCGTTGAAGATGGCCTCTGAGGAAAGGCCTGGATCAAGGATCAAAGTCAGGTTGCTCGCCACGATCTGTTTGGCTCCCGCCCTTTCTGCGAGAGGAAGAATGCCTCTGACTTCTTCGAAATTGGATCTGAGCAGGAGATATGCAAGATGCACCACGGGATCCCTGGTTTCCTTTTCAACTCGGATTCTGCGCAGCAGTTCGAGCCGGGAAATCACTTCATTGAAATCGGTCCCTTTGCGAATCCGGTTGTGCGTTCTTGCGGTGGTGCCGGCAAGGCTGAACCCAACCATGTCCAAACGCAGATCAATCAAGGTTCGAATCATGCTTTCGGTAAGAAGCGTACCGTTTGTGGTGAACCCCACACGTTTTCCCTGATCCTTGCAGATTCGGACCATCTCGAAGAGATCTTTGTTCAGGAGGGGCTCTCCCCATCCCTGTAAGTAAACCAAGTCCGTATATCTGAGAAAGGGCACGAGTTCGCGAAACAGCTCCAGGGGCATGTGCTTGTTCACCCAGCGGTTTCGCATCAGGGTATGGGGACAATAGGTGCAAGATCCATTGCAGTGGGTCGTGACCTCTATCTGAATCCAGTCCAGAGTTGGGCTGTCGATTCTGTCCAGTTGCCTTTTGGCCCAGTCAAGCATGTTCAAGCCTTGGCGCTACGAACAGATGCTTATGGCTTTGAAATGAGCAGATCTATCAAAGGAAGATCTTGCTCTTCTTCTACCGGTCCGACAGAGGCGTGATGTCCCTTGTTTCCGGCACCACGCCCAACCGGCCGAACTCGTCGCCGATGACTTTGGCCACTTTGGCTGTGTTCCCTGTAACGGAGAAATAGCACAGTAGCCGTTTCATCGGATTTGTCACCTTGTAACGCATGAAGCGGAGGCGCGTTCGGCCGGGGACAGGCTCCAGCTGGAGTCGCTAAGCACCTGAGGCCACTGGATTCCCGCTTTCGCGAGGGAATGACGTGCGAGTGGAGCCTTTCAGCCTGTAGGGCCATCACATGAGATGAATACACAACGTAACGCAAGGATACGTGCGGTCAGTTGGCGAGCTTCTTGCCAGCTTTCTTCACGGCTTGCTTCTGGGCGAACTCCCTTGCCTGGTCCACGATCTCAACGTACCGCGGGTCGTGGAACCCGAGCCGCATCAACGTGCTCTTCCGTGGGATCCCATCCTGGTCCCAGCCCTTGGCATCGTAGACCGCGTCGCAGAGTTTCTCGTACTGAAGGCACCGGTACTCCTGGAGTATCTCGAGCTTCTCTTCGTCCCTCTTTCCCTGGATGTCCATGCTTGCCGATTCCGCGAGGAACTTCTCGTAGTAGGCCTTCCGCGAAAGGAACTCGTTCATGTAGACAGGGGCCATGGCCCGAAGGGGAATGGCATCCTCCTCCCGGGTCCCGAACCCCTGCCTCAGGTTAAAGAGCTTGTGCAGGGTATAGGCAACCTCGGATTCGAAGATCAGATCTTCGAGGGTCTTCTCCGTCCCGAGCGTAGCATTGACGAGCTCGACATAGTATTCGGCCGTCGGTATGTTCCTGGCCGGTATCTCCGTGAACTGTGCCTCCGGATGCCGCACGTCGATCCAGGGCAGTTTGCAGAGGCCTGCAAGGTTGAACCAGGTCCGAAACAGGGGAAACCAGTTCAGGGCCCGGGCCTTCTGCTCAAAGGTGGGCATCTCGTTCTTGATCTGGTCCAGGGCGATGAGCCACGCCTCGTCGTGCTGAGGCCCCTTCAGGGCAAAGCCGTACCCGCCCTGCTGGGCCAGGGATTCCTTGGTGCCGTACATGGAGAACTCCAACCCCTTGCACTCCATGCCGAACTTCGAAAGCTCCTCGAAGATCTCGTCAGCCTCCTTGCCGGTTCGTCCCGCCGCCCGCTCGGCGATCCATCCCTTGAGGAATCGAATCCCCTTACCGGCCACCTTGCCGAACCCCTTGCCTTCGCACATGGCGTGGAACAGGGCCGACACATCTTCCTGTTCACCCCAGCGCAAGGGGAGCCCATCGGTGTCCTCCTCGGCCAGGAACCCCTGCTCGAAGGCCTCGAACAGGAAGGACATGGTCACACCGGCGCTGATCGTGTCCACCCCGTACTCATCGCAGTACCAGGCGTAGTCCATGATGTAGACCGGGTCGAATATCCCGAGATTGGTAATCGCTGCCGCCGTCTCGTACTCCGGCCCATCCACGGCCACCTTTCTTCCGGCGTACGGGCCGGTCGTGAGGACATGGGCATCGCAACCCTTTGTGCAGGCGAGGTTGCAGCCGGGGAAGCACCCGTCGGGCACCCCCTGTTCGAAGTACTCCTTCTCGAACACATCCCCGGAGACCCTGACGGTCTCCTCGGACTGGTTGTACTGAAAGTTGTTGATCGGCAGGATGTGGGCAGCGTTCATCATGTCGATGAGCGAGGTCGTTCCCTGTTTGGCCATCCGGAGGGCCGTCGGATCGACCTCCCGAATGACGCCCCTCAGGCGATTCCCGACCTTTCGCAACCGTTCGACATCTACCGGCAGGTTGGCGAGGCTCTTGGACCGGTTGTTCCGCACCGCGACCCCCCAGAGGCCCTTGGCCATCATCACGGTGCCGGTACCCCCCCGGCCCGCCTGCTTTGCCCGGGCCCGTTTCCGCTTCGGATCGTAATAGATGCTGTTGAGACACCCAAACCAGGTGTTCTCTGCCCCCTTGCCCGTCGTAAGTATCGCAACGTTTCGTACCTGCCCTTCGCCCTTCCAGGCCTCGAGCAAGCCGTCCACCTCGAGCAGGGAGCCGTGCTCGGACGGAGCCTCCTGGATACGAACCTCTCCACGGTCCCCATCGATGAGGACCATAACCTTGTCTGCGGACCGGCCCGAAATGGCCACGGCATCAAAACCCGAGAGTTTGACGAGGGGGAAGAAGTGGCCCCCAACGTTCGAGTCGCAGAAGGTTCCCGTCAGGGGGGAAATCGTCCCTGCTATGAACTTGCCCGTACCTACGTAGGCTGTCTCGCCGCAGAAAGGCCCCCCTGCCAGGGAGAGGACGTTCTCCGGGCTGTCGTAACGGGTCTCCCCGCTGGTCCCGTCAAAAACCAGCTGAAGACAATAGCCCCTGCCGCCCACCAGGCGGCGTCGCATCTCCTCCGGGACCTCCTCGATCGAGATCGTGTGGCTGCTCAGAACAATCCTGAGGACGCGATCCGCATATCCCCTCTCCACCTTGGCCGGAGTGTACTGGATGGAACCAAAGACCTTCATCGGATTCTTCTTTCTCTCCCTTGCTCGCTGCAACGCTGGAAAAACAAAGACCTTCTATTATATAATTATTGGCTTTGATCTGCAACGGGCGGGCGCTGGATAGCTGATTCGGAACACGGACGGGACGAAAGAGCAGGAGACAAAATTGACGGTAGGTTTCCTCGGCGCCATCCGCCAGATCACCGGAGTGCGCGAGAAGAGTGTCGCCGCCCCCACGGTCGAGGCGCTGCTCTCCTCTTTGCTATCGCTCTACGGCGATTCCTGGAAAGAGCGGGTCTTCGACGGCAAGGATCTGATTTCAGGTGTGGTCGTGACGGTAAACGGGATCAACATCCAGCAGATCAGGGGATATTCCACACCTCTTGCGGCTGAAGACCGAATCGATATCTTCCCGATGTTCGAAGGGGGGTAGGCTGACAGTTCGACAGCAGGCTAGGCCAGAACTCGCCTTGTTCGGTACTGTGCCGGGTTCCCTCTCCGATTTGCTTGGGCTCCGTCCCTCCCTCCCCCTACAAAGTCGCCCGGCGCAAATCTCCGACGGAACCCGGCACAGCACCGACAACCAAGAGCCTCCTGGAACTAGCGACATCGCCCAGTCATGCCAGTAGCCTTCCCCTTCGAATTCGTTCAGTCCCCAGGGCCGGAGAAGAAGATTTCCGAGTAGACCCGTGACCCAGAAAAGGCCTCGTCAACCAGAAGGGTGACATCCCGGATCATTTCCTCCCTGCCGCACAGGTAGAAGTCGTGAGGCTTTCTGGGGAGTCTTCTCTCGATGTAGGCCGTCACCCTTCCGAAGAAGGCTTCGGGCAGAGGCCTTTCCTCAGGCCCCCATCCGGTCAGGCAGGGCACAACCTCGGTTGCAGCACCGCGAAACAACGCCTCATAGTAAAGCTCTTCGGGGTCACGCACCCCGTGGAGGAGCAGGAAATCCCTCACCCCGGCACGGACCATGGCGGCAAAGGGCGCGATCCCTGTTCCTGTAGCGACGAAGACAGCCGGCCTGTCGGAAGGGCGAAAGGCGAAGTGACCGTGCGGGCCAGCGAATCCCAGCTCGGAACCGGGTTCGAGGGAGGCAAGGTGGGGGGTGAGAGCACCCCCTGGCACATGCCGGATGCAGAGGGCCAACTCCGCTTCTTCAGGGCCCGAGATCAGGGAGTAATCACGTTCGAATCCCTGAAATCGAAGCCGGATGTGCTGGCCCGCGCGGAAGGAGAAGCCTTCCGGCCTGGACAGTCGAACCTCGAAGGCCCTGGCAGAGAGCCAGCGCGTCTCTTCCAGGACGGAACGGTACTCCTTCGGACGGGAGGTTGCAGTAGGTTTCGTCTTATGGCTCCCAGAGTTTGTCCCTAAGTCCATGAAGATGATTACAGTAGCGGGCGAGCACGAACAGATAGTCGGACAGCCGGTTCAGGTACGTTCCCATGCGGGTCAGCCTCTCCCCCTCAGGGGGGCCCACCTCGGTCGTCTCCAGCATGGCGACCACATGCCTCTCGGCCCTGCGACACACGGTCCTGGCCACGTGGGCCGAACAGGCCGAAGGGTGCCCGCCTGGAAGGATGAAGCCTTTTAGCAGAGGCAGAGTCTTCTCCATCCTGTCGATTTCGGTCTCGAGTCTCTTGGTTGCCCCTTCGTCCAATTCCGGCAGGTCCTCGAAGGCAGGGGAGTCCGGCGTGGTTGCAAGCCTGCCCCCTACGCAAAACAGATCTCTCTGCACCTTCTCCACGGCCTTGCAGGCTTCCGGATTGTCTTCGGAAAGGCAGGAAGCCAGAGCGCCCAGGACGCTGTTCAGCTCGTCCACATCCCCGTAGGCCTCCACCCGGCTCGCCGCCTTGCTGACGCGTTCGCCGCTGAAGAGGCTCGTCTTTCCTTTGTCCCCGGTCTTCGTATAGATCTTCATGGTGATCCCCCTTGGGAGGTTCATCTCCGGTCCGTGCTCAACTAGCTCGCTGTGCCTCCTTGTCTGCTACGGCACACCGTAAAGGTTTCCGCGCGCCCTCTCCGATGAACCTCCCAAGGGGGATCATCCATCTCATCCC
>Ga0180438_10009290_pt1 | contig 12285 bp, 9 predicted proteins | sample SS_ome_12_FD_132455 | JGI IMG/M metagenome (GOLD analysis project Ga0180438, IMG submission 132455) | Hypersaline lake sediment archaeal communities from the Salton Sea, California, USA - SS_3_D_2 metaG | ecosystem: Environmental > Aquatic > Non-marine Saline and Alkaline > Hypersaline >...
CAGTGCGGATTCGAGGAACATCTACCCAGCCTTTCCCACGGGAGCAGGAAATGTCCAGACGAGAGTCGAATTTATAGCGGCCAATGAGCCCCTCCTCGGTCCGCTCCTCGACGATGTCAACAGCGACAATGTGGGATTGATCAATTTCGTGCGCGGAGAAGGCCGGTATTGGAAGCTGGGAGACATCAATCACTCCAATCCGATTGTTGTGGGCCCTCCTGACGGAAATCCTGGATTGAAGGGGGGGGGCTATGAGGAATTCTTAGAAACTTGGAGTGATCGGCCCAAGGTTCTGTATGTCGGGGCGAATGACGGAATGTTTCACTGCTTCAGCCTTCTGACAGGAGAAGAGCTCTGGGCATTCATTCCCTACAACCTGTTGCCCAAACTGAAAAACATGTGGGCAGTGGACGAAGCCAGCGCGGACAGGTATTTTCTAAGAGATGTCTATGTGGATGGAAGCCCTGCGGTTGCCGATGTCCAGATCGGAGGGGATTGGAAGACCGTCCTGATCTGTGGTCAGGGATCGGGGAAGGGCAGCATTATCGGTGGGGGGATCACCGGCAATTACTATTTTGCCCTGGACATTACCGATCCCAATGATCCCCAGCCTCTCTGGGAGATTACGCATGAGACTATGGGCGAGACCTGGTCTGTTCCCGTGTTCGGAAAGATCGATAAAGACGGAGAAACCTGGGTCGCCTTTATGGGATCCGGGTATGACAACTACGCGGATGATGTGATCGGGAACCGGTTTTATGCAGTGGAATGTGAAACAGGGAACATCATATGGATATTCGATGCGGGAGAAGTTGACACCATAGCGGAACACGGGTTTTTATGGAATATTCAGAACACGATCCCCGGCTCTCCCTCTCTCATAGACTCCGACCTGGACGGTATGGCGAACAGCGTTTATGTGCCCGATCTGGATGGACGGGTCTGGAAAGTGGATGTGACCATCCCCTTCATCGATAGCGGATCCTGGAGCGCTGAGGCGCTCTATGCCGATTCCAACAATTATCCGATCATCAGCAAACCGGAGGTGTGGGTCAATCCGATGGTGCAAGGTGCTGTTCCCCGTATCTTTTTTGGCACCGGTGGCGATGATAACGCTCCGAATGACGTCTATTATTCTTTTGTAGCCCTGCTCGATAATGAGGCGGCTGATCAATCCGACAGGGTGGAGTGGTACCTGGGCGATCCTGATATTCTGAATTTGTCAGCTGAAAAACAGGTGGGCGCTTTAGGATTCGGAGAGAAGGTCTGGGCAGATCCGAAGATCGGAGATTTTATCGTTTACTTCAACACGTTGACGGGGAGCATCGAAAGCGTTGACCCATGTGCGAATATTGAAGGCATAGGGCAATTGTACGGACGGTTCATCGTTTCCAAAGCGGGGACGGTCGTAGGCGGCAGTGCCTTCAGAACGGCTGGTGGGAATGTGGAGAGCCTGACCCTATCCATCAAAACCAGGTCAGCTGTGACACTGGGTGAAAAGTCGCTGACGGAAGGCGGCATACGAAAGAGAGATGTTTATATTCAGGAATATGATTCGACCATCCAGAAACTGGAGCAGGTGACCGGCGGTCTTCTCAAGATCAGATCGTGGAGAGAGATTTACCAGATCATAAAGAATTAATCCTTCGATCAAATGTCAAGGCTGCCTGTAGAATGACAGGTACGCTTCGATGATCTGCGGGCCGTAGAGAAGAGCCACAAACGCGGCAGGAGCCAGAAAAGTCCCGAATGGAAGTGCGTGCTGGAGGTCTTTCTTTTTAAAGACAATAAAAACAACACCCACCACGGCTCCGCTGAACGAGGCCAAAATCAGAGTGAGAAGGGTCTGCCTCCATCCGACGAATGCGCCGACCAAAAGCATCATCGTCACGTCCCCCAGCCCCAAGCCCTCCTTTTTCCGCAATAGATAATAGACGCCGTAGACGAGGAGCAAAAAGCCTGCACCCATGCCCGCTCCGAGTAGGGCTTGAGCGAGGCTTAAGTCGCTACGAAAAAACGTGTAGATGAGAGCCAAGACGAATCCCGGCAGGGTGATTTCATCCGGCAGGATCTGATGCGAATAGTCGATAAATCCCAAGACTATGAGGGCGCTGGCGAACAGAGAGCAAACAAAAAAGTGGGGATTCAGTGAAAACTGCCTGTAAACCAATAAAAGACAAAGGGGTGTGAGAGCTTCGACCAGAGGATAAACCGGAGAGATCTTGGCCCCGCACGATCCGCATTTCCCCCTCAAGAGTAGATAGGAGAGGATGGGGATATTTTGGTAAGCTTTGATCCGTTTTCCGCAGTGGGGGCAGGATGAAGGGGGATGAAGGAGGCTGAGTTTTCTGGGAAGCCTGTAGATAACGACGTTGAGAAAGCTTCCCCAGACAAGTCCGAACACGACGATCAAGATTATCGTTTCCATGGGCTTATCCGTGTTTTAAGGGACTCTGTTTCCGGATCGTAGAGATAGTCCTCACCATCCAGGTCGTTGGGAATAGCTTTGATCAATCCTTCGTTCACAAGCTGTCGGAGCTCCTTCGGAGGGCGGCCGTATTTGTTCTTGTACGTTTCGATAGCTGATAGGAGTGTTTCGAAATCTATGGCCGCTTTTGTCCTGTAGAGATGGTTGGAAGCGATCTTTTTAACGCGGGGATCGGTGGCGGATTCGTAGATCTCGAGCCAGGTCTTCCAAGCGGTTCTGTAGTCCGAGATCCTGAACGCTGCGTTGGCGTAAAGCCGTTGGGCGATAGAGGGAGCCCCCTCGATCTCCATGGCCATCTTGTAATATTTCTGGGCGACCTCGAAGTTTTTAGCGAACATCTGAGCGAAATGTCCGGCTTGCAACGGCATTATCCACTGCTTTGGATTTTTCTCTATCCCCCGGTCGAGAATAGTGAAGGCAAGATCCAGGTCCTTGGCATCATAGACGGCGATAAGGGCCCCGATCTCGTACGGGTCCAGATAGTTGGGATCCAGATCGGCGATGATGGAGAAGATGTGGTCCAGGTAATCGAATCTTTCCCAGATTGTCTGGTCGCTAAAATACTGGATGGCCCACAAGTAGACCAGGTCCGCCAAAAGAGAATTGTATCCGAAGGTCACATATTTCAGCGCCTTGCCGGAGGGAATGTAAATGATAGAGGAACCTGGAACTTGATAGCGCGCGACGGCATCGGTCCTGAGTTTTAATCCGGCAAACAGGACAAGGCTGACCAGAAGAACGATCAGGATGATTGCCTTTTTCATGGGCTCAAATGAAATCGCGCCTTCTAAAGATGAGCACGGCCAGGAACAGGATAAATACCGTGTAACAAAAACCATAAAGAACAGAAAAAAGAATGAGTTCAGAAGGAATCGGGAGACGATGAACGATCTCGGTCTTGATGTTGAAATTTTCCAGGTCGGGAAGGATCGTGTAGAGCACACGTGCCAAAGTCCTTCCCAGCCCCGAGTTGATTTTGCTGATCAGGGTCTCGAGTCCCCAAGAGAGGTGACCGATGAGATAAAAGGAAAGGGTGTATATCGAGCTCAATATGGGTGTTGAAAAACAGGAGAACAGGATGGCCACGGCAGTGATCAGACAGAGTTCGCAAAAAATGAGAAAGACGGCAGCGAACATCTGCCACTCGATCCTGAACGTGTGAAAAAAAAGAAGGATAAGGAAAAGAACGGTCATCAGAAACAGCATGACGAAAAGAGTCAAGATCATTCCGAAATACTTGCCGAGCAGGAATTGAAACCGGTGTATAGGTTTCGAGAGCAGGGTGTATATGGTTTTTTTGTCGATCTCTTTATAGACGAGGCCTGTCCCTACCAGGATGGCCATCAGTGCACCGAAGAATGAGAGCGCCGCCAAACCCACGTCGGAAATGATCTTGACTTGATCTCCGACCGTGAGCAGCGCAAGAACTCTTGAGAAAAGAAAACAAACAGCCGCGAAAAAAAGGATCACATAAAGGATCCGGTCTCTGATTGCCTCTCTGAAGGTGTTAAGGGCGATGGCTTTGATCTTCATCGGGTCTTCACCACCTCCATAAACAGGTCCTCCAGGGTTTCTGTCCTAGGGATAAACGAGTGGATTTTCCCTTTCTGGGAATGGACGAGGCGGAGGACCTCTTCGAGTTTGCTCTCGTCCGTTATTTTAAGGAATAGCTTATCACCGGAGGATGTCAGGCTTTCCGAGAAGCCCCTGAGTTGCTCTTCTTTCAATCCCGAGAGGATGACTTCCGTGAAGAGGACCTTTTCAGAGATGAGGTCTTGCAGCCTGCCCGAGTTCAGAATCTGGCCATTGACGATGATGGCGACTCTGTCGCAGATTACCTCAATATCTTGGAGAATATGGGAGGATAGAAAAACGGTCTTCCCTTCATCGCGCAAACGGATGATGACGTCCCGGATCTCTTTCCTGCCCAGGGGGTCGAGACCACCGAGTGGCTCGTCCAGGAATACGATAGAAGGCTCGTTAATGAGTGCCTGAGCCAGGCCTATTCTCTGCAGCATTCCCCGGGAGAATTTTCTGAGCTGCAGATGCGAAGATTTTTCCAAACCGACAAGGCGAAGGAGACCCTCGATCCGGTCTCGCCCCCCGTCCTTCATTTTTTGGAACAGTTGACTGTAAAATTGAAGGAACTCCGATGCCGTCAGATAATCGTAAAAATAAGGATTCTCCGGCAGAAAACCGATCCGCTCCTTCGCCGAGAGAGAAAGGTATGGCTGACCGAGAATGCTGATCTCGCCCTTCTCTGGAAAGATCAGACCCAGCAAACACTTGATGGTGGTGGTTTTTCCCGCACCGTTGGGGCCCAAGTAGCCGAAGATCTCGCCCTGTTCAACCTCGAGAGAGATTCCTTTGAGGATCTTCTTTTTTTTGAGAAGGAAACCCGTTTTGAATGACTTGTGAAGATCGGTTATCTTGAGCGCTTCAGTCATAAAGTTTGCTCTAATTATACCGATTCCTCTTCAGATTTCAATGATTTAAAAAGATATTCTCATATTCATGGCCGCGATGGCATGAAATCTCGCAGTGGTGATAAATGTCCTCGGTGTATGTTCGGCTCAAAAATTATGATAATCAGGTATCATTCATCACAGATTCGGGAATGCTTCCTAAAAAGATCGCGAGTGAGATCGGTGCTATTTGAGCCCGATGATCTTTTGGGCATTCTTCAAAAGCCAGCTCTGAGTGAAAACATGTTCTCTGTCCAGGCCCAGATGCTTTTCCAACTGCTCCTTGATCTCCTTGTCCTGTATCATGGGGATCAGAGTTTCGTATGCTCTGATGAGCTTCTCTTCGGCGGCAATGAGAGTATCCAGCGCACTTAACCGGTCATCTCCGGGATAGACAGAGGGCATGGGATTCGTGCTCTTTTCCATTCCGGCGGCATCTTTCTCCGCATTTTCTATCCGGATGACATCGCCCATCTTGATGAGAATGCCGGAATTTTTATCCCAGTTTTTCATGTGGTCGATGGAGTTTTTGAAGAGCCTTTGGCTGAGATCTTGATGCTCGCTGAACAGGATCGTGTAATAGAGATAGCGGTGGAGGAGCTCATTTTCGATCCTCATGATCTCGTGCAAGAGCTGTACGTCTTCTTTGTCGGAACTGTCCGGGTCGGGCTGATAACACAGGGCGTCTTCGGTGCCTTCGGCCTTCATGGCTTCCATCATGGCGACGAATTGTTCCGAATGCCTCACTTCATCGCCTGCGATATTCAGGACCATGTTCTGAATCTTCGGGAACGCGCCTTCCTCGAATTCGGCGGATTGATAGAGGTCGGTCACCATATCCTCGGTCTTTTTGTCTCGCTTGAAGTTATCCATGATTTTGGGAAACCGGATGACATCGTCTGTTTTGAACGAAGGCTCTCCTCCCATCTGTTTGATGATGATGCCCAGCTGAAGGGAGTGGTACATCTCATCGATCCCGATCTGGATGGTCTGGGCACGGGCATCTTGAATCTTTTTCATGACAGGATCTCTATAGAAGAATTTACCTTTGGGCATCGAATACGCGTGGATGGTGTATTCGAAGCTTACGGCCCACTCATGTTCCAATGCAATGTTCATGAGCTCGATGGCATCTTCTTTTGTTTGGATAAATTTTAATTCTTCCATTGTGTTTCTCCTTCTCTCTTAACTGGATAATTCGTAATACTCCAGATAACTTATTGAATAATATGACTCCGAATGCTCAAAGTCATTTTTTCGGCAATTTTTCACTGAGGCCGGGCCAACCTGACCCCAGATCTTGAAACAAAGCCTTCGATTCAGGCTATTATGTCGGAACGGCCCCTACGAACCGTCCCATCCTTATATAATGCTCTGCCCTTCGAACGACTTCGACTCGACGACACAACAGTAGACAATTCGTAAGAATCCTTACTATAAAATAAGAGGGCATTGAAATCAACTGCCAGGGTTTATCTCTTTTGAAAAACCTTCCCCCCGCCGTCACGAATGAATAAAATCACCCCCAGATTCACCTCCAGAGGGGATTGACCGCAGATCCCCCCTGTGAGAATATGACCTCACACAAAGACCTTTGCGCAGTTGTTCACCTCATCCAAGGCAGCGTCGAGGTTAAGAAAAGGGAGGGGAAGGACGATTCCTCTCCCGCCCTCCTTTCATCCCCTAATCGTGAGCTTAGGGGATGTTTTTTCTCATTCCTTGATTGATTGGAACCTAGAGAATATAATTGGATATCTCGATCTCAGAGTATTGTAATGTCGACAGAAATGCAAATACCAAAGCTCAGGACCGATATGGAGATCTATGCGACGTCTTACCAGGGACAAAGGGCCTTGGTCGTCAAAGATGCCTTGGGACTGATCGAGAATCCCGTCGTCCTCCAGGGGCCGATCCTTGATTTTGTCGGTCTCATCGATGGAAAGCGTACACCCCGCGACATTCAGCTCGAAATTATCCGCCAGCAAGATGGTGTTTTTGTGGGCGTCGATTACATCCAAACGCTTCTCTCTGAATTGGATTCGCTATTCCTACTGGACAGCGATCACTACAGGAACTCAAAGCACAAGATCTTCAATGAATACACGCAATTGCCGGTTCGTCCTGCTGTGCTTGCCGGTCATGCGTATCCAGACTCCAAGGAGTCGCTTGAAAAATACTTGGAATCTTTTTTCGCCGCGCTCCCAAGCTCAGCTGCCCGAAGCGACACGGACATCTCTGCTCTGATCGCTCCCCATATCGATCTGCGAGTGGGAAAAAAGGTCTATACCCAAGCGTACTCCGCTGTTAAAGAAATGTCCCCCAAAACTGTCGTGCTGCTGGGCACCGGACACAGCCTCCAGAATTCTTATTTTTCATTGACAGAGAAGGATTTCGAGACGCCCCTTGGATTGGTGAGGACAGAAAAACGGCTTGTGCAAGAGCTCAATGCATTCGATGAGAAAATCGTAGCCGCCCACGACTTCGACCACCGACAGGAACACTCCATCGAGTTTCAGCTGGTCTTTCTGCAGCATCTTTTCGGCTCGGATTTCTCTATCGTCCCCGTGCTCTGCGGAGCATTGAATAGAGAGCTGGCTGCCTATTCTCGGGCTTCGGAAATTCCGGGAGTCACCGGATTTCTAAATATTCTGAAAAAATTTTTGGAAGAAAAAGGCCAGGACGTTCTCGTAGTCGCAGGCGTGGATTTTTCCCATATCGGTCCCAAGTTCGGGCATTCTTATCGGGCATCCCGTTTGATGTCCGAGACCAAAGATTTTGATGCACGTTTGATCGATGCCATATGCCACGGGGACCCTGCAGGCTTTTGGACAGAGATACAAAAGGTTGAAAACAGGTACAATGTCTGCGGATTCTCCAGCATCGCTTTTTTATTGGAGCTTTTCCCAAGAGCTATCGGTCGGCAGCTCGGGTATGATATCTGGGAGGAGGAAGCGACGCAGTCCGCCGTAAGTTTTGCGGCTGTTGCGATATCTCCAAAGAACTGAAAAGGAATATCGAACCGTAATCCAAAAAAAAGGGACATCGAATGAGTGATTTCGGAGGGGCTGTCAAAGAGACCGATACATATGACATCGCCATTTTAGGAATCCCCTATGATGGAAAATCTTCCTATCTCTCGGGGCCGGCTGAAGGCCCGCATGCCATCCGGGAGGCTTCGACGGGGAAAGCGATCAATGCCTGGACAGAGCTGGGAATAAACCTTGAGGATGCTGTTACCCTCGTGGACCTGGGCGATGTGGGTGTGACAGGGAGTTTTTCCGAAATCTCTCGTCGAGTGGAGGAAAGGATCCGGGAGATCTTGAAGAAAGGGGCGCGGCCCATAGTGCTGGGCGGAGATCATTCCGTTTCCCTTCCTGTTGTCAGAGCGATGGGAAAACAGTATCCCTCGCTGGACATTCTCCATTTCGACGCCCACCCCGACCTCTATGAAGAGCTCTATGGCGACCGCTTTTCCCACGCCTGCCCCTTTGCAAGGATACTGGATGAAGGGCTGGCAGAAAACCTGGTTCAGGTCGGTATACGTGCCAGCACGGGAGAGCACAGACACAAAGCCGCTGCTTTCGGCGTGCGGACGGTCGCCATGAAGGATTGGAGAGATGACCTCGCTCTCGTTTTTTCCAATCCCCTCTACATCTCCTTCGATGCGGATGCCCTCGATCCCGCCTTCGCACCGGGCGTATCCCACCACGAACCAGGGGGACTCTCTACACGCCAGGTCATCAACTTACTCCATAGGCTGAAGGCGGATATCGTGGGAATGGATGTGGTCGAGGTCAACCCGCGACGGGATGTTTTCGGAATCACGGCGTCTGCGGCTGTAAAGATCATCATGGAAGCCGCGGCCAAGATGGCAATAACGATGCAAGACAAACGACAGGAGGAGGGCAAATGAAGAAGGCTTTTTTTGGGATCGCTCTGATTCTGCTCATCTCAGGAACTCTTTTAGCCCAGGAGAAACCGGTCTTCGATGATTATTTTATCGATAAGACTATGCGCGTGGATTTCTTTCATATCGGCGATGCTAAAGAGGAGACCATAACGATCGACCAAGTCTATGAACAGGGAACCTGGGCTGGGAGCAAACGTAACCTTGTCGATAGCCTCAACTACGGGCGCTATTGCATCAAGATCTATGACTCTAACTCTGACAAACTTATTTTTTCCAAAGGATTTGACAGCTATTTCGGAGAGTATAAAACGACGAACGAGGCTCTCGAAGGAATCAAGCGGACCTACCATGAGAGTGTTCTTATCCCCTATCCAAAGAAGAAGATCCGCTTCTCCTTCGAGGCAAGAGACCGGATGAATGAGTTGCACTCTTTGTTTGCGCAGGAGATCGATCCTTCCTCTGTGAATATTTTGAAGGATAGCCTGGATAACGGCGTCAAGGTTTTCGAGCTCTGGAAGGCCGGAGATCCCCATGTGAAAGTGGATTTGGCGTTCATCGCAGAGGGGTACAGAGAGGACGAGGAAGCAAAGTTGAAGTCGGACCTCAAGCGTTTTATGGAGGTGTTTTTTAAACAGGAACCCTACAAGAGTCTCAAGGAGGAATTCAATCTTTATGGTGTTTTCAAACCATCGCAAGAAAGTGGATGCGATGAACCGAGGCATGGCGTTTTTAGAAATACGGCGATCAATGCAACGTTCAATTCGTTGGGATCGGAGCGATACGTTCTGACAGAAGACAACAAATCCCTTCGTGACATAGCCGCTCATGTCCCCTATGACACACTAGTCATTATGATCAACCAGGACCGCTATGGCGGAGGGGGTATCTACAACCTGTTCTGCACTTTCACTGTGGATAATCAGTGGCATGAATACCTCTTTCTGCATGAGTTCGGCCATTCATTCTCCGGCCTCGCCGACGAATACTACACGTCATCGGTCGCATACAACGAGTTCTATCCCCGCGGGATCGAGCCCATGGAGCCCAACATAACCGCGCTGCTCGATCGTAATAAGCTCAAGTGGAATCAGTCTGTCACACCCGGTATAGCTATCCCGACGCCATGGGAAAAAGATGAGTTCGATAGGATGGACAGGGAATACCAGAAGATCCGCCAACAGATCAATGATAAGATCGCACAGACGAAAAGAGAGGGAGCGCCGGAGGAGGAGATCCAAAAAGCAGAAGAGGAGTCGGAACGGCTCTCCAGGCAGCATGCCGAGAAGATGGATGCTTATCTAAGGAGAAGCGCATTCGCGGGAAAGGTCGGAGCTTTCGAAGGTGCCGGCTACTCCTCTCAGGGGATGTATCGTCCGATGCTGGATTGTCTTATGTTCTCTAAGGGTGCCAAACCCTATTGTAAAGTCTGCGAACAGGCAATCAGAAGGGTTATAAAACAATACACCCACTGAAGAGGATTGTTCTCGAATTAGGCCACTGTCTTGCCTTGGCGAACTAATTTTCGGGCAAGGCTTGGATCATGAATAGTCCAGATAAGGAGACAGGATGGCAAAAAAAGCACACGCTTTTAACCTATTGATTATGACTCTGTACTGGGTCAGTTATGCATCGGGTCTGAACGATCGATCTCTCTTTACACTCGAGAAGGCCCAGTCACGCCTAGCGAGCTCTGTGTTTGCATACATAGAATCGAATAGGGACCGGGTGATCGATGAATGGATCCAACTGACAGAGATCCCGGCTCCTTCGGGACACGAGGAAAAAAGGGCCATCTATATGCACGATGAGTTCCGCAAAGCAGGTTTGGACAATGTCCATGTGGATGCTTTCGGAAATGTGATCGGTCTTTGGAAGGGAAAGGCCGGCGGGAAGATCATCCTTCTGACGGCTCACATGGATACGGTCTTCCAGGGTGTTTGGGAGATCGAAGTGGAGCGGGAGGAGAATGTTCTCAAAGCTCCCGGTATCGGGGATGACACGGCCAGTCTGATCAATCTTCTCTGGTCTGTCCGCGCGCTGAAGCATGCGGGATTTCAGCCCGAAAACACCTACTATTTTATGGCGACGACGGGAGAGGAAGTGGGATTTGTAGGAATGAAACAATTTTTCGATAAGGCCGAGGAGGTCTTCGATATCGTTTTAGCGCTAGACGGGGATCTAGGCAAAGTTCACTACGGGGCTCTGGGATTCGGGGGAGGACGTATCACATTCAAGGGACCGGGCGCACACACCATGCAGAGCCGGGGTGTCCCCAATCCCAATCTTGCCGTCGCTAAAGCCATCGGTCGGCTCTACAAAATTCACCTGCTGGAAGAACCCCTCGATAAATGGACGATTCTCAACATCGGCATGATCGGTGGCGGGAAAGTGAGCAATGCGGTATCACAGGAATCCTTCTTTTCTGTGGATCTTCGATCCGCCGATCAGGAAGAACTCGAAAGAGTGCAGCGAGAAGTGAAACACATCAGTGTGGATGTTGCGCAAGAGTTAGGAGTCGAGGTGGAATTCGACCTGAATGAGGACTCAAGGGCCTATCAGATTCCCGGTGCCCGGGAATCTTTTCTCGTTAAAACGGTTCTGGATATTCTCGATTATCTCAACGTCTCAGGTCTTGAGGTAGATCCGCTGGGTTCGACGGAGGCCAATGTCGGTATCGAGAAAGGAGTCCTCTCTGTCAATTTGGGAAGGACCTATGGTCGGTACAAACACAGTTTGAGGGAAGAGGCGGATATCGATGGTCTATTCCTGGCCATGAAACAGATTCTCTTGCTCTTGATATGCCTGGAATAGGAACAAAGGAAGTCTTTCCAAAACCGATATAGCTAAGAATCTATCGCTGTAATGTGTGTTTCCAATTGAGTTGTGGAGGAAACCGGGAGAAAGGCTGAGCGGGCATGGTCCATCCCCGAAGAGGGGATGAGAGCGAAGCCCCCACGTCCAAGCGAAGTGTCTTCGCTGGGGAAACTGAGAGTGTTTTTGAACCTCCAATTGGGAACATTTTCAGCGACATTTGTCACGGTTTTGGAAATGCTAATAGGCTTAAAGCAGGGCGACGATTTTTTCGAGCCAGCCCTGATCATCGGGAGTGAAAACGTCCCGCGTTTTGCTGTCCACATCCAAAACTCCCCTTGAGTCCCCTTGTTCGTCGAAAAGAGGAACGACGATCTCGGCATTGGACCGGCTATCGCACGCGATATGACCAGGAAATTTATGAACATCCGGGACGACGATCGTCTCTTTTTTGAGGAAACAAGCCCAGCAGACGCCTTTCCCACGCTCGAGGACCTGACAGGCTAAAGGGCCCTGGTATGGGCCTACAACCAAATCTTCGTTTGTGAGGATGTAGAACCCGGTCCAGAAAAAGTGGGTCATTTTGTGGTGCAGGATCGCGACGATGGCCG
>Ga0180438_10009291_pt1 | contig 12285 bp, 8 predicted proteins | sample SS_ome_12_FD_132455 | JGI IMG/M metagenome (GOLD analysis project Ga0180438, IMG submission 132455) | Hypersaline lake sediment archaeal communities from the Salton Sea, California, USA - SS_3_D_2 metaG | ecosystem: Environmental > Aquatic > Non-marine Saline and Alkaline > Hypersaline >...
GGCGTCCACGAGAGCCAATCACGCCTGTGGGAGAACATCGTCGGACGTAGCCGGCCCTTCTGGCACTTCTTCTACCCCCGGCTGCAGGCAATCTTCCCCGAACAACTGGGGTCGGTGTCGTTGGATACGTTCTACCGCGCGGTCAACAGGGTCGAGCGCTCGCTGATCCGCACGGACGCCGACGAAGTGACCTACAACCTGCACGTCATGCTGCGCTTCGACCTGGAACTGGCCTTGCTCGAAGGCAAGCTGGCCGTGCGCGACCTGCCGGAGGCGTGGCGTGAGGGCTACCGGGCCGACCTGGGCATCGCCCCACCCGACGACCGGGACGGCGTGCTGCAAGACGTCCACTGGTACGTTGGCACGATCGGCGGCGCATTCCAGGGATACACGCTGGGCAACGTCTTGAGCGCCCAGTTCTTCGAGAATGCGCTGCAAGCCCACCCTGAGATCACCAGTGAGATCGAGGCCGGGGAGTTCAACACGCTGCACGGCTGGCTGGTAGAGAACATCTACCAGTATGGGCGCAAGTACACCCCGTCCGAGCTCATCGAACGCGTCACCGGGGGGCCTTTGAACATCGCACCGTACGTCCAGTATCTGCAAGCCAAGTACGGGGAGCTATACACCCTTCCTGAAACCTGAAACAGAATCCTTCCAGGAATGACGAAAGGATCTGTGAGACCACCTCGAAGCTAGCTCAACAGGGGAACAATCCATGCCACCTTCCGACGTGACGATGCAGGACATCTACCGGGCCAGGCAGCGGATCGCGCCCATCGCCCGAAGGACGCCCCTGATCCATTCTTCCTGGCTGACAGACCACGCAGGGACGTCGGTCCATCTCAAACTGGAGAATCTGCAGGAGACCGGGTCCTTCAAGGTTCGCGGTGCCACCAACAAGCTGCTCAGCCTCACCGCGGACGAAAAAGCGCGCGGCGTCATCACCGTGTCCAGCGGAAACCACGGCCGGGCGGTGTCATACGTGGCCGGGAAACTGGGAATAGACGCCGTCGTCTGCCTCTCGGAGCACGTGCCGGGCAACAAGGTGGAGGCCATCCGGCGGCTGGGTGCCGAGACGGTCGTGCACGGAGAGAGCTACGACGAAGCCGACGCACACGCCCGCCAGCTTCAGGAGGAGCGCGGATTGACGTGGGTCCACCCGTTCGACGACCCGTCGGTCATCGCCGGGCAGGGAACCATCGGCCTTGAGCTGCTGGAGGATCTGCCCGAGATCGAGACCGCCATCGTGCCCCTCTCCGGAGGTGGGTTGATCTCCGGGATCGCACTGGCGCTGAAATCGGCGAACCCCGCGATCCGCATCGTCGGCGTCTCAATGGACCGTGCGCCCGTCATGGTCCACAGCCTGCGCGCCGGCAGGCCGGTCGAGGTGGAAGAGGAGGAAACCCTCGCCGACGCGCTGGCCGGCGGCATCGGCCTCGACAACCGATATACCTTCCGCATGGTTCAGGAGTACGTGGACGAGACCGTCCTGGTGTCGGAGGAGGAGATCGCCGTGGCTATGTCGGTCACATTGGAGAAACATCACCTGGTCGTCGAGGGGGGTGGGGCGGTGGGGATCGCGGCCCTTCTGAACCAGCGAGTCAGAGAATTGGGACGTCATATCGTCGCGGTTCTCAGTGGAGGCAACGTGGACCTTTTGCTGCTCCTGTCTTGCCTTACATCTTTGACTTCCGGGCCAAGTTAGGCTATACTAAACGCAGGATGGGGACTTCGCCAAACTGCCTTCTACCCGCCTTCTGCTAAAGGAGGAAGCGATGGACTTTGAGAAACTCGGTGTGTTCTACCTGGGGAAAGAGTACGACGTCGCCAAGGGCAAGATGCTCGATCGGCTGTTGATGTACGACGCCCGTGATCTGACGACGCATGCGGTCTGTGTGGGCATGACCGGCAGCGGCAAGACCGGCCTGTGCACCGTCCTGCTCGAAGAGGCCGCGATCGATCGCGTGCCGGCCATCATCATCGACCCGAAAGGGGACATCACCAACCTGCTGCTCAACTTCCCCGAGCTGAACCCAGGGGACTTCCAACCATGGATCAACGTGGACGACGCCCGGCGCAAGGGGCTGAGTGAGGAAGACTTCGCCGCCAAACAGGCCGAACTGTGGCGCAATGGGCTCGCCGATTGGGGTGAGGACGGCGCGCGGATCCAGATGCTGCGCGACTCGGCCGATTTCGTGATCTACACCCCCGGCAGCGACGCGGGCATCCCTGTCTCCATCCTCCAGTCCTTCGCCGCTCCACCGCTCAGTTGGGACACCGAGGCGGAACTCCTGCGCGAGCGCGTTCAGGGCACGGTCAGCGCGCTCCTGGGCCTCGTCGGCATCGACGCCGACCCGGTCCAGTCGCGGGAACACATCCTGTTGTCCAACCTGTTCGAGCATTTCTGGCGCCAGGGCGAGAACCTGGACCTGCCCAAGCTCATCATGGCGATTCAGAACCCGCCGGTGCGCCAGCTTGGCGTCTTCGACGTGGACACCTTCTTCCCGGAGAAGGACCGCTTCGAGCTGGCGATGAGCTTGAACAACATCATCGCCGCGCCGGGATTCCAGAGCTGGCTGAAGGGACAGCCGCTCGACGTGGCCAGCTTCCTGAGCACACCGGAGGGCAAAGCCCGTCACTCGATCCTCTACATCGCCCACCTCAACGACGCCGAGCGCATGTTCTTCGTCACCATGCTGCTCAACCAGGTCATCACCTGGATGCGCACCCAGGCCGGGACGACCAGCCTGCGGGCGCTGTTGTACATGGACGAGATATTCGGCTTCTTCCCCCCCGTCGCCAACCCACCCAGCAAGCAGCCCATGCTCACGCTGCTCAAGCAGGCCCGCGCCTTCGGCCTTGGCGTCGTCCTGACCACGCAGAACCCGGTCGATCTGGACTACAAAGGACTGACCAACACCGGCACGTGGTTCATCGGGCGCCTGCAGACGGAGCGGGACAAGAAACGGGTGCTCGACGGCCTCGAGAGCGCGTCGTCGGAGGCGGGCCAGACGCTGGACCGGGCAGCGTTGAGCCGGTTGATCTCCGATCTGGACAAGCGGGTATTCCTGCTGCACAACGTCCACGAGGAATCGCCGGTCACGTTCCACACCCGCTGGGCGATGAGTTACCTGCGCGGCCCGTTGACCCGCACGCAGGTGCGCGATCTGATGGCGGATCGCAAGCCCGATCAGCCGGTCGCTGAAGCGGCGACCAAGGCCGGTATCGCCACCGCCCAGCCCGAGGCCGTCCGGCCTACGTCCGCCGCAGCCACCCAGCCGGAATCCGCCGCGGCACCGGACAGCGCATTCGCGACGTCACCCCCCTCGCTCCCGCCCAGCGTCGAGCAGGTGTATCTGCCGGCGCGCAAGGCAGCGACGGCGGCCGTGATCGAGGTCGAGGGTATCGAAGGAGACAAAGTCGAGGTCCAGAGCCACAACCTGCTCTACGTACCGGCGATCCTGGGACTGGGACGTGTGCACTTCGTCGACCAGCGCCGCAACGTGAACGAGCACGAGGATTTCGTACTGCTCGCCCAGCCCCCCGAGGGAGCCGGCCTGGTGGCGTGGGAACACGCCCAACCGCTCGACCTGGAGCCGCGCGACTTCAGGGACGGCCCTGAACCGGATGCCTACTTCGACGAACTGCCCGAGTCGATCAACCAGGCCCGCAAAATCACCGGGTTGAAAAAACACCTGTCCGACTACCTGTACCACAACAGTCGCCTGACATTGCTTCACTCCCCGGTTCTAGACGACTACTCGCAGCCCAACGAAAGCGAACGGGACTTCCGCGTCCGCTTGCAGCAGGCCGCTCGTGAAAAGCGGGACGAAGAGGTCGACGAGGTCAGCGAACGGTACGAAAAGCGACTGGGGAAGCTCCAGGACCAACTGCGCAAGGCCGAAGCGACGCTCGCCGCGAAAGAGGCCGACGTCACAGCCCGGAAACGGGAGACGCTCGTCACCGTCGGCGAGTCGGTCGTCGGGATGTTTCTCGGACGCCGCTCCACCCGGGTCGCTTCGAGGGCGCTGAGCAAGCAACGCCAGACCACGCTGGCCAAAATCAAGCTCGAAGAGGCCGTCGCTAACGTGGAGGCGCTGCAAGAGGACGTCAAGGAGCTAGAGGCAGAACTGCGGGAAGAGACAACCGCAGTCCGAGATCGCTGGGAGGAGGCGCTCGTCGATTTCGAGGAAGTGCCGATCAAGCCACGCCGGACCGACGTCCAGATCAATCTCTTCGGGTTGGCCTGGGCCCCACACTGGCAGGTCACCTATCAGGGCCGCGGCGGCGCCACTCGCATAGAACTCGTACCGGCCTACTGACTCGACAGTTTCCATCAGAAGCGGTAGCCACGGGCTAGCGCTTCATCGATGCAGCCCCTCAGTTGTTGAGCCAGGGCGTGCGTATCGGCTCCTTTCAATATGAGGGGAGGCGAAGCGGCTCCCTTTATCGGTTCACCGCCGTCGTCGGTCGTGACATCCCGGATGCCGGGGATCACGTGCACCTCTGTCCCACTGCCAACCCACTCGCACCAGCGTGCCTGGGGAGCAGGAGCACTGGGAGATTCTGCGGGCAGGTCGCTGACCAAGAACAGGTGAACCGGCCCCTGATATGGCCGTCGGGCATACCGTCTCAGACCCCAGGATTTGGCTGCGATCTCCGTTTTCAAGCGCGGGCACGGGGCACGCCCGGGAGGGCGCGTGTTCGAACGACGGGAGGGGGCGCGCCCAGGAGGGCACGTGTTCGAACGGAGGGATGGTGCCTGCCCAGGAGGATAGGCGCGCCCAACGGAGCATAGTCGCCCCACGTCGTACGGACAACGACCCAGCCGTTGTACCACGACGCGGAAGAAACTTGCAGCAAGCGTGACGCACACGCGAAGGTCGGGGACCCACAGGGGCTCAGGCTCCACCAAAGCCAGCAGCGCCACCTGTTGACCCTGGATCTGGAGTTGATTGGCCATCTCAAAAGCCATCAGCCCCCCCGAGCTTACACCTCCCAGGAGGTAGGGACCCCGAGGTTGCACGGCCCGTATCTGGTCGACATAACGGGCAGCGCTGGTCCCGCACGATATGGACATCACAGGATCTCGAACGCCGTCCTGAATTCCATATAAGGGCTGATCTGGGCCAAGGTACCTGGCCATCAGGCCAAGCACGGCAGCGCCGTCGTCCGGGCGGCCGGGTACGCAGAAAAAGGGCGGCTTAGAACCGCCCGGTTGAATGGGCACCAGCGACGGCGGATGTACGGAACAACCTTCATAAACAGGCCCAACTCTCGATACAGCCTCCCTCTTCTGCCTTGCCTCAAGTGTCATTGACTCCACCGTTGAAAACTTGAATTCCGTCCGAGGCTGCTGGTACAGTGAAAAGGCCTCACGTAGTTTCTATTACTAGATTATATGCTCTGAGAGTAAACGGCCGGTGAAGAAGCTGCAAAGATGAGACAAAAACTCGGGCAGTTGCGACGTCGGGCAGGTTTCCACATCTGCCGCTACTACTGGACAAACCCGCCTCTTAATGGCATAATCAGGATGCCTATGACCAATCATTCCGGAGGTACACGTTGAGACAGTGGATCGACCTGGCATTGGACACAGCGAGCGCACGCGGCGCGACCTATGCCGACGTGCGGTTCGTCGAACGCCGGGAGCAACGCATCGGTGTCAAGAACGGTGTGGTCGAATCATTGGACGAGGCAGAGGATCGCGGCTTCGGCGTGCGTGCCATCGTCGCGGGATCATGGGGCTTCGCCTCCAGCGCCGCCATCTCTCAAGAAGAAGTGACGCGCGTAGCGGCCCTGGCGGTCGAGATTGCCCAAGCAAGCTCCCTCGCCCGTCAAGAGCCGGTCGACATCGGGCCACCCGTGACCCACACCGGCACGTACCACACGCCGGTCCAAATTGACCCCTTCAGCGTGCCGATCGAGGACAAGATCGGACTGCTTCTGGAGGCCGATCGAGCCATGCGCCGCGTGGACGGCGTCAAAGTCGCCCGCGGCACGCTCGTCTGCCTGCGGGAGCACAAAACCTTCGCCAACACGGAGGGAGCGCTCACCGAGCAAGAGATTGTCGAGACCGGAGGAGGTATCGTCGCGCTGGCCGTGGGCGACGGGGAGGTGCAGCAGCGCTCATATCCCAACTCTTTCGGACGGGACCAGCGCACACTCGGCTGGGAGTACATCCAACAGGTCGATTTCCCCGCCCACGCCGAGCAGGTCGCCACCGAGGCCCAGGCGCTTCTGACCGCCGATCAATGCCCCAGCACCGTGACCACACTCATCCTCGGTTCCACCCAGTTGGCGCTCCAGATCCACGAATCATGCGGGCACCCCACGGAACTCGACCGCGTCTTCGGCACCGAGGCAGCCTACGCCGGCACCAGCTTCCTCACCCCCGATAAACTCGGCACCTTCCGGTATGGATCCTCGGCCGTCAACCTCACCGCCGACGCCACACTCCCCGGCGGTCTGGGCACCTTCGGCTGGGACGACGAGGGAGTGCCAGCTCAGCGAGTTCCGCTCGTCCGGGAGGGACGGTTCGTCGGCTATCTCACGTCGCGAGAGACAGCAGTGCAACTGGCGCGGATAGGGGGCGGCGAATTAGCACAGACCGGCTCCGGCGGCGCGATGCGCGCCTCCGGCTGGAACCGCATTCCCCTCATCCGGATGACCAACATCTCCATCGAACCGGGTACGTGGACCTTCGATGACCTGGTCGCGGACACCGAGGACGGGATCTACATGGAGACCAACCGCAGTTGGTCCATCGACGACAAGCGCCTCAACTTCCAGTTTGGCACCGAGATCGGCTACGAGATCAAGCGGGGTAAGCTGGGGCGGATGCTCAAGAACTGCACGTACACAGGCGTAACGCCCCAATTCTGGGGGTCCTGTGATGCCGTCTGCAACCGGGACCACTGGCAGGTATGGGGAACGCCCAATTGCGGCAAGGGACAGCCGAGCCAGATCGCCCACACCGGCCACGGCGCAGCGCCGGCTCGATTTCGGAACGTGCGCATCGGCGTGATGAAATAGACTTGGCACGCGGCCATCCTGGCCGCACTCTCAAACGCCCATGTCACCCATTGGAGGGAAAAAATGCCCCAAGATCTGCAAACGCTCCGCAAACAGAAACGAATGAGCATCAACCAACTGGCCTCCAGGTCCGGTATCTCCATCGCCAAGCTCATCCAATACGAGAAAGGAGCGGAGGAGATTCCCCCTGCTGATCTGGGCCGGCTGGCCAAGGCGCTCTACGTGGATGAATGGGACATCAACCCGCGCTCGACCCCGCCGCGAGCGCCGACCCCCCGCGAGGAACAGACCGCCAAGCCAGCACGCTCCCCGCGCCCGGAGAAGAAGCCGAAAGAGAAACCGAAGAAGCCCCGCCCCCAGTCTCCCCCGGCGCGCGACACACAGATCGCGCACATGCTGACGATCGCCGCTCGCTTCGGCATCAATCGGGCCGCGCTGGAGGCAGAGATCGGCAAGCCGCTGGACCAACTGACGCAGAAGGAGGCCCGCCATTGGAACGGCCACTTCATGCGCCGCGCAGCCGAGGAGAAACCTCCCCGCGCCATCGACCGCAAACGAGCCTATCTGCCCGAGGGCGTGGACGGTTTCGAACTGGCCTACCTGCAGGAGCAGCAGAAGGGCGACGTACTGCTCCAGTTTACGCTCTTCGATGGGCAGAGATTCGAGGGACAGGTCGTTGGTTTCAGCCCCTACCAGATCACCATCCGCGAGCCTGGCGGAGACGAGATCACACTCAACAAGCTCGCCATCGCCTACTACCGGAGGGCGGGAGGTCAGACATGAGCCTCGGCGACGAACTCCGCTACCTGCGCGCGTTCCACGGCGGCGGAAACCTGGGGGAGATCGAGGAAGAAATCGGCATCGAACCGGGCACACTGCGCTACATAGAGCAACGCTACCGCCGCATGGGCGAGGACGACGATGTGCTGGCGAAGATCGCCGCATACTACGGTGTCTCGCTCGAGAGACTACAATACCACCGGGAGCGGTACCGCAAGGCACTAAGTGCATTTCTTCATAACTCAGTGGAGTCCAAGAGAATTGCCACATTTGATCTGCGCACCGGAGAGACGTTGACCGGCCGCGTGCGCTGGTGGGACTTGGGCGCCTTCGGGCTGGAACCCAAGGACGGGGGACCGCTCACCGTCGTCCAGCGCCACGCGGTGCTCGATTGGCCGATGGCCGACGAGGGGGATGAAGAAGACGCCCAATCCGATCGTGAGTGAAGCCTTCATCGGAGCTATGATGTGATTGGACGCACACAGACCGAGACGCTGCTCAAGCGGGTGCTTGCGCTTTCCACGGCGGACGAGACCGAGGTCGTCCTGATGGGCCTCGACGAACAACTGACCCGCTTCGCCGGGAATGCGATTCACCAGCATGTCGCCGAGACGAACCGGTACGTAGTCATCCGCGCCGCGCTCGGGCGCCGCGTCGGCGTAGGCACAACCAACGATTTGACCGACGCCGGGCTGCAACGGGCTCTGGAATCCGCCGTTGCCGCCGCGCGACTCCGGCCCGAAGATCCCCACTTCCCGGGCCTGGCGGGTCCCACCACCCTGCCAGAAGTCACCGGTTTCGACGATGCGACCGCGGGGTGCACCCCAGCCGAGCGAGCTCGGACCATGCGCACTCTCTGCCGGCGGGCGGAGGAGATGCGTTGCATCGCCGCGGGCGCCTTCCGTACCAGCACCTACGAATGGGCAGTCGCCAACAGCCACGATCTGTTTGCCTATCACCCAGCGACCGAGGCCGACCTGACGACGGTCGTGATGACCGGCGACAGTTCAGGTTTTGCCGCCGGCGCCTCCTCAAGAGTGGCGGACGTCGACGTCGTCGCACTGGGTGAGCAAGCCATCCATCTGGCGCTGCGCGGCCGCTACCCGCAGCCGGTCGAGCCCGGCGTCTACCCGGTGGTGCTGTCACCCTACGCCGCTCATGATTTGCTTGAGACACTCGCCACTGCCGCAGGCGCGGTCAGCGTGCAGGAGGGAAGAAGCTGGATGAGCGGCTCCTTACAATATGAAGGGAAGCGAAGCGGCTCATCTGAATATGAAGGGAAGCGAAGCGGCTCATCTGAATATGAAGGGAAGCAGAGCGGCTCATCTGAATATGAAGGGAAGCAGAGCGGCTCATCTGAATATGAAGGGAAGCAGAGCGGCTCATCTGAATATGAAGGGAAGCAGAGCGGCTGCCGGGGCGAGCGCCTGCTGTCGCCGCTCATCTCCATATGGGACGACGGTCTCGATCCGGCGGGCTGGCCCCTGCCCTTCGACTTCGAGGGATTGCCCCGCCAGCGGACGGACATTGTGCGCGATGGCGCCATCGGCAGCGCGGTTTACGACCGGGCGCGGGCAGCCATTGATGGAGTAACGTCCACAGGCCACGCGCTCCCTGCCGCCAACCCGTTCAACCCGTGGCTGACTGCCACCCGGCTTGGCCCCGTCCCGCTTCACGCGCACCTGGGCACCGGCGATAGCACAGTCGAGGATATGATTGCCCGAACAGAGCGGGGCCTCTACGTCACCCGCTTCTGGTATACCCGCACCGTCCACCCCCGTGAGGTGGTAGTGACCGGAATGACCCGCGATGGCACCTTCCTCATCGAACACGGCGAACTGACGACGCCCGTGCGCAATCTGCGCTTCACGCAAAGTTATGTAAAGGCACTCGCGGGCACAGAAGCCGTCGGACACGAGTCCCACCGCGTGTGGACCAACCCAGGCATCCTCACCGCCCCGGCCCTCAAGCTGGCTGCGTTCCGATTCACAGGAGCGACGAAAGGCTAAATTGCAGATTGCAATTTGCAATTTCCTACCATGTCCAAACCAAACCAACCCACTGTTGAAATCACACTCACCCGCGACCTGGGTCTGTTCGACATCACGATGATCGGCGTCGGCGCGATGATCGGTGCCGGCATCTTCGTGCTGACTGGCATCGCCGCGGGGCACGCCGGGCCCGCTTTGCTGCTGGCCTTCATCCTGAATGGCCTGGTCGCATTGCTCACCGCCGCCAGCTACGCCGAGCTGGGAGCCGCATTCCCCGGGGCAGGCGGCGGCTATATGTGGGCCCGCGACGCACTATCCCCTTACTTCGGCTTCCTCGGGGGATGGATGTCGTGGTTTGCCCAGGCCCTCGCATGCAGCCTCTATTCGCTGGGGTTTGGCTCCTTCGCCGCCCGGCTTCTCGAAATGGCCCACGTTTCCCTATTCAACCTGTCTGGACACACACTGGCAGTCCTCCTAGCCATCGCCGCCGCGGCGCTCTTCACCGCCATCAACTACCGGGGCGCCTCGGAGACGGGCAAGGTCGGCAATACCCTCACGCTGACCAAGATTGTCATCCTCGCTGCCCTGGTTGTATTCGGGGTGATCGCACTGGCCCACCGCCCTGACTGGACCACCGAATTCACCCCTTTCCTTCCCAACGGGATCGGTGGCATGCTTACAGCGATGGGTCTCACATCCATCGCCTTCGAAGGATACGAGATCGTCGCCCAGTCCGGGGAGGAAGTGGTGAACCCTGGACGCAACGTCCCTCGCGCCATCTTCCTGTCCATCGGCATCGCTGTCTCCATCTACGTCGCCGTAGCCTTCGCACTGCTTGGCGCGATGCCGACGCCGGATGGTTCCCCCACCTGGCAATTCCTGGGCAGCCACGCTGAACAGGCCGTCGTGGACGCAGCGGAACACCTGATGCCGTATGGCTCGATCGTGCTGCTCATCGGAGGGCTGATGTCCACGCTTTCGGCCCTCAATGCGACGCTGCACTCGTCATCAAGGGTATCTTTCTCCATGGGGCGCAACCGGGACCTACCCGGCGTCTTTGGCCAGATCCACCCCGCCCGCCACACTCCCCATTGGGCCGTCCTGTTCTCCGGTGCCCTGGTCATCCTGATGGCGGTGCTGTTGCCGATCGAGGACGTGGCCAGCGCGGCCGACATCATGTTCATGCTGCTCTTCACCATGGTCAACGTCTCGGTGATCATCCTCCGGCGCCGACGCCCCCAGGCAGAGCGACCTTTCAAAGTGCCGCTGATGCCCCTGCTCCCCGTCCTGGGGATCGTATCTCAGTTGGTGCTTTCGGCGTACCTGTTTCGACTTAGTCCGGTTGCATGGTACGCGACGCTGATCTGGATCGGTCTGGGAGCCATTTTCTACCTGGTCTACGCTGCCCGGGCCGAGGCGATGCCTGAACCGGTGCGCGTCATTCACACGGAGATCGTCGCCGTGACCGAGTACTCGGTCCTTATCCCGGTCGCCGACAGTTTTCAGGCTCGCCTGCTCGGTATCCTCGGCTCGGCCGTGGCGAAAGATCGAGCCGGGGAACTCTTTGCCCTCCACGTCGTGCGTGTGCCTCCCCAGTTGGGCATCGCCGACGGCCGTTTCTTCCTCAAGCGGGGCAAACCTATTCTAGAGAGCGTGATTGAGGAGGCACGCCCGCGCGACGTCCCGGTGAACACGATGATCCGGCTGGGCCGGACCGTCGCCAGCGCGATCATGGAGACAGCTCGCGAGCGCGGGACCGATTTGATGATGCTCAGTTGGCCCGGATACACCGAGACCCCGGAGGCGGCCTTCGGCAACGTGATTGACTTGATCGCCCAGAATCCGCCCTGTGACCTGGCCGTCGTCCGCTTCCGCAAGCGCGAACCTCCCCGGCGCATTTTGGTGGCCACGTCCGGCGGCCCCAACGCAGAGCTGGCGATCGACCTGGCGATCTCCCAGGCGCGCCAGTTCAATGCCGAGACCGACGAAGAGGCGACCATCGTGCTGCTGTACGTAGCCACCGACACCAACGACGTCCGGATGGCCTGGGCGGAGCGCATGCTCTCCGACATCGCCAGTCACTACGACTATCCGCTGGAACAGCGCATCGTGTGCTCGCCCGACGTGGCGACGGGCATCCTCGAGGAAGCTGAATCCTGCAACTTGTTGCTCATCGGCGCAAGCGGCGAGCGGTTGTTCGAGCAGCGGCTCTTTGGCTCCATGCCGGAGCGAGTGGCGCGCGAGACGACCAAGACGGTGATCATGACCAAGCGGTACTGGCGGCTCAAGTCGCTCCTGGGCAGAGTCGGGCTGAGGAATGGTGCACCGGGTGCACGACTTACACCCGGTGCAAGTCGCGCACGAGACGAGGCGCAATGTGAACAGCCGGCAGGCAACGATCCGTAAGCGAATCACCCAGGCCACGCCCCGTCTCTGCGCCGGCTGGGTGTGGGACTCTACCGTAGGCGCGATGACA
>Ga0180438_10009292_pt1 | contig 12281 bp, 11 predicted proteins | sample SS_ome_12_FD_132455 | JGI IMG/M metagenome (GOLD analysis project Ga0180438, IMG submission 132455) | Hypersaline lake sediment archaeal communities from the Salton Sea, California, USA - SS_3_D_2 metaG | ecosystem: Environmental > Aquatic > Non-marine Saline and Alkaline > Hypersaline >...
CCTTCCAAGACATGGACAAAGGCCCCCCCTGCGTCGCTCAGACGCGAAAACAATGCCTCTTCGTGAAACCCCAGCTTTTTTGCGATCTCCGTGCTGTCTCCTCCGGAGGAAATGGTATAAGCCCCCCGCCTTTTGGCTTTCATGATCGCTTCAAGGGTTCGGCGCTCCGGCCCCTCAAAGCCGGACTCTTCAGATTTGCCCACGGGGCCTTTTTTGTAAATGGTCTTTGCTTTCAGGAGGCGGGATACGAAGTGCTTGGTGGTCTTTTCCCCAATGCTCCAAAGTTGGAATCGATCCTTTTCCGGATGGTTGTGTATCTCATCGGAGGTCAAGTTGAGAACACTGGACTTATACTTTACCAAGAAGTCTACGGGCAAAACGAGTTTTTTTCGTCCCTCGGGCCCGCTGAACATGTCTTGGAAGAATCTGCCAAGGGCCTTGCTGACATTTTTTTCCAAGAACCTTTCAGTGGCTTTGCCGAAATCGTAATGGTTCCCTGCCTTGGTCCCCTTGCTCAAGCGGGCAATAATGCCGGGAATGCCCCCAAGCAAGACGTATGGGACCTTCTCGGAAAGGACTGAATTTCTAATCAGGCCCAAGTAATCGCCCACTTTCACGCCACCGAAAATCGGTACGAAGGGGTATTCGATAATATGCAGGACCTCCTTGTTTTCCGTCATTTCCTTCTCGGTGTGTCGGCCCACCAAGTTCAATACATTGGTAAACCCGATCATGGAGGCATGTTTTCGGTGTGAGGTGTTAAAGGCATCGTTTACGTAGAAGTCGACCAGGGGCTCCAGGATAGAGACAAAACGAGACCCCTGGTTCAACTCGTGGGGCCTGAGACCGGGCTTGTCTCGGACAAAGACCTCGTCTACCAAGAAACGGATATTGTTTAAGACCAAGATCTCCCCGTCCTTCAATGAGCCGATCTTGTTGGAGATGACCTTGTTTTGCGACAGGTTTCCCAGGTACTTCACGGTCTTTTTGGGCTCGGAAGACCGGTTTATGAGTCTTCTGATGACACGGGTGTGCTGCTCAAGCTCGATAAAACTGTGTTTCCCTGCACGCCCTTGATGCCCCAGCACAACCACCCGTGCTCCGTATCCGGAGAGCTCTTCCAGGGTGGGAATGGCCCGGCGAATTCTCTCAGTACCGGCAAGGCGCCCGGCACGGTCAACCGGTGAGTCTATGCCGGCGCGCACCAGTACTGTCTTGCCGCCAAAGGCCTTTCTGCCATAAAGCTCCTTGTAACGGCTATGATACTCCTGGGCCGTGATGTCCTTTAATCCATCATTCCACATGACGCGGTAGATGATATCGTCGATGGTCAAGAAGTTGAGCTCGGCGTTGACATTGTCTGAGGGGGGTAGGCCTTTTTCTGACTTGCGATCCTTCCTGGAATGGTGATGATGCAGTACGATCTCTTCAATAGCCATAAGGTAGTGTCCTTTCAGCGCGATTCAACCGTTGCAGAGACTCCGAAGCCAGGTGCTTCCCAACCAAGAATCGGGGTTACTAGTATTACACTTGGGATGGAAAATCAACCTTGAAGTCTTAGGGAAGGATTAGGGATTGACGATGGACAAGGGGAGAATTGAATATTGAGTGCTGAATGGATCCTGGATAGGACACTGTCTAGGCAGACCCGCTAGGAGGATCGATAGACTCTTCGCAAGAGATGCGGATACTGTCTAAGATACCATTGATAAAGGCGGAAGAGTGCTCCGTCCCGAACTTCTTTCCTATGTCTATGGCTTCGTTTATGGAGACTCTTGGGGGGATATCTTCGCAGTAAAGCAATTCGTAGACAGCCAACCTCAATAGATTGCGGTCCACGCCAGACATACGGGTGATCTTCCAATTGTCTGAATAGCGTTCGATAAGACGATCAATCTCGTCTTGGCAGACCTTAACACCCTCTACGAGTCGGAGAAAGAAGGGCTTTGCCTTCTTGGGCACCTGGAAATGTTCGCAGAACAACTCAATGGTTTCCCTTGAGTCGTCACCGTTTACCTCTATCTGAAAAAGAACCTGCATGGCAAGCTCTCGCGAGCGCCGCCGATTGCCCATCTTTTATTACCATCTAAGCCTTGTCAACTGAAGCCATGAGGTCGGCCATCTCAAGGGCCGCTACAGCCGCAGACCAGCCCTTGTTGCCAGCTTTTGACCCTGCTCGTTCAATGGCCTGTTCCAGGGTGTCTGTGGTGACGACACCGAAGATCACCGGAATCCCGGACTCCAAGGAGACTAGGGCGATCCCTTTTGAAACCTCGGCACTGACATACTCAAAATGAGGGGTAGAACCCCGGATCACTGCACCGAGACATATAAGGGCGTCATATTTTTTCTTGTCGGCCATCTTCTTGGCCACGAGAGGGATCTCAAAGGCACCGGGTACCTTGACGATGTCAATGTCTTTGTCTGCCGTCCCATGACGCGCCAAGGCGTCCAAGGCCCCGCTGAGGAGTCGGTCGCTGATGAAATCATTGAAGCGTGCAACGATGACACCGAAGCTTCTTCCCTTGCCGGATATCTTCCCTTCGTACACATTTGCCATAATGGTTCCTCCTCAACGTTTGGCATCAAGTGTTAGAAGATGCCCCATCTTCGCTTTCTTGCAACTCAGGTAGCGTCGGTTATATTCGTTGGGCTTCATCTCAATCGGCACCTGTTCTTCCACGGTGATACCGTAGCCTTCAAGACCAACGATTTTCTTCGGGTTGTTCGTGATCAAGCGCATCTTGCGTACACCCAGATGCACCAGGATTTGTGCGCCAATGCCGTAATTCCTCAAGTCCGGCTTAAAGCCCAGTATTTCATTGGCCTCCACCGTGTCGTGTCCCTGATCCTGCAAGGCATAGGCCTTCATCTTGTTGAGCAGCCCGATGCCCCTTCCTTCTTGACGTATATAGAGCAGGATGCCAGTGCCTTCTTGTTCAATCATCTTCATGGCCAGATGGAGTTGTTCTCCACAATCGCAGCGCATGGAGCCAAAGACATCTCCTGTCAGACATTCTGAGTGAACACGTACCAGCAAGGGCTTGGCAGCGTCGATTTCCCCTTTCACCAGCGCAATATGGAGCAGATCGTCCACGTCATTTTCGTAAACAATCGTCTTAAACTCCCCTGCAAAAGCAGTGGGAATCGTAGTGGTGGCCATGGCATGGACAAAGGACTCGGTCCGGAGTCGATATTCGATCAGATCTGCAATGGTGCAAATCCCGATGTCGTGTTCTTCTGAAAACTTTTCAAGATCAGGCCTTCGCGCCATGGTCCCGTCTTCATTCATGACCTCGCATATCATCCCTGCCGGCTTCAACCCTGCAAGTCTTGCCAGGTCCACGGAGCCTTCTGTCTGCCCACTTCGCACAATGACCCCGCCCTTTCGGGCCCGAAGAGGGAAGATATGACCCGGACGTACAAGGTCATAAGGCTTGGCCTCATCGTCCACGGCGGCCAAGATGGTTGTGGCCCGGTCTGCGGCAGAAATGCCCGTCGTCACGCCGCATCGTGCCTCTATGGAAACGGTAAAGGCCGTCTCAAAACGAGACGTGTTTTCCGTCACCATGGGAGGCAATTCCAGGGCATCGGCCTTTTCCTGGGTCAATGACAGACAGATAAGGCCCCTGCCGTATGTCGCCATAAAATTCACGGCCTCAGGGGTTACCTTTTCAGCCGCCATGGTCAGGTCCCCTTCATTTTCGCGGTCCTCGTCATCGACGAGTATGACCATCTTGCCTTGCCTGATGTCTTCAATCGCTTCTTCTATAGATATCCTTCCCATTTGATCTTCCTCACATTCGCTCTATTTGAACCCTGCCTGTGCCACGAGACCTCTTTACACCCCATTTTTGCTCGATTCCGTGAGCTTTTTGATCCGCAGGGCGGACCCTTCGCTTTGCCGGGATGGATTCTCCAAAAAGCCTGTAACGGTCGCTTAAAGTAGTCATGCAAAGCTCTCTGCCTCATGCAGAGGTCACACTACATGAACCCTGTTTTTTTGAGCAAGCTTTCATCCACCGGCGAGGCCGTGTCTTTGGGGTTTGCTGCCGCTGTGACAAAATGCTGTGTGAACCGCTCTACATATTTCCCCACCATGTCCGTTTCAATATTCACCAAGTCGCCCGCTCGCCTCAGGCCCATGGTGGTGATGCCGGCTGTATGGGGAATGACGCTGACCTCAAAGCCCCTTTGGTCGCAAGCATTGACCGTAAGGCTGATTCCGTCAATGGCAACGGAGCCCTTCTCAACGATGTAGCGGCCCAGCCCTTCTGGAACAGTAAAGGCAAATAAGATGGCGTTTGCCAATGGCCGCCTTGACTTGACTGTTGCCATGCCATCAATGTGTCCAGTAACCAGATGGCCGCTAAGGCGATCGCCCAGACACAGGGCCCGTTCCAGATTTACCCTGTCGCCAACCTTGATTTGGCCCAAGGTCGTTCTGGAGAGGGTCTCCGGGGCCACATCGACGGTGAAGGCACTTTCATCGATCTCTACAGCCGTGAGGCAGGCGCCATTGACGGCAATGCTGTCACCCACACGAATCCCTTCCAGGGGGAAGTCTCCCTGGACATGCATGCCCATGCCGCCACCTGTGCGGGTGGCTGACCTCACCGTGCCAAGCCCCTCTATGATCCCTGTGAACATGAGCTGCCAGATCCTGGTTTCAACGAAGCGGGTTTTGAGTTACTAATGAGATCATTGACGTTTAGATATAAGGTCACCGCCCGCTACGCTAGAGACGCAGAGGGCGCAAAGGAATTCGTTTTTTTGCTTTTCGCTGAGACGCCGAAAAGCAAAAACCAACTTGCCCTTCGGGCAGGGTGAATGAACGTTAGCGATCTTTCAACTTAACCATATGCAAATACAGCTAAAATGTCTGCTCTGGATCCGTTTCTGTTCGCCATAGGCAATAGCTTTTTTATGTTTTCCGGCGTCTCAGCGGAAAACATAAAGAAAAATAGACTCTGCGCTCTTGGCGCCTTCGCGGTGAATATTTGCTTCTACAACTAAGAGACTATGTCTAAATACTTTTTGCCGCATGAGTAACTCATTCAGAAATACCCTTGGATCATCACATCGTCTTGAAACCGACGTACCGAGATATCTTTCAATGTCATGCTCTTTTCCATGAACTCAACGCCCAGGCCTGCGCAAATAGGGACCCCGTCATGGCCACCACAGATTTTGGGCGCGAAAAACATGCAGACTTTGTCCACGATCCCCGCCCTCATAGCCGCCCCATTGACGTGGCTTCCGCCCTCAATGAGGAGACTCGTAATGCCCATCTCCCCCAGCGCTTTCATCAGGGCCTTAAGATCGATCTGACCTTCATGACACTCCACAGCCAGAAGCCTGACGCCAGGCCTTTCAAAGAGGCTCTTTTTTTGTGGCAGAATAGAAGGGCTGGTGACAAGCAAGGTATCAGAGTGTGAAGGAAGATGCAAGAGCTTGGCCTCTGGCGGTATGGAAAGACGGCTGTCGAGCACGATTCTGATGGGGTCTGACCCCTTCCGGCCTTCCAGGCGGGTTGTCAGTTGAGGGTTGTCCTTGACGACGGTCCCTATGCCCACCATGATGGCGTCCACGGCATGACGCAACCCATGGACAAATCGTCGTGACAGCTGGTTGGTGATCCACTTGGAATCGCCTGTGCGGGTGGCAATGCGACCATCAAGGGTGGAGGCACATTTCAAGATGACGAAGGGCAGACTCGTGGTGACGTATTTGATGAAGAATTCATTGAGACGCCGACAGTCCTTTTCGCAGACCCCCACAGAGACATCGAGCCCTTTACTGCTTAGAAAATCGAGCCCCTTGCCGGCGACCCCGGGGTTTGGATCTCTCATCCCGGCCACCACCCGCTGAATGCCACTGTCCAATATGGCCTCTGTGCACGGCGGCGTGCGTCCTGTGTGGTTACAAGGCTCCAATGTGACGTAGAGCGTGGCCCCCTTAGCCCTTTCGCCTGCCTCTTTGAGGGCATAGATCTCAGCGTGGGGTCCCCCCGCTGCCCGATGAAACCCCCTGCCCACCACTTGGCCCTCTTTTACAACAACGGCGCCCACCATGGGGTTGGGCGATGTCCAACCACGCCCCCCTTCGGCCAGTGAAAGGGCCATTCTGATGTAAGCTTCGTCCATGCTTGTTGAAAATTTCTGGATGATCAGGGCCTCCGCCATGACAGTTCATGCCCCTCAAATTGCTGTGGAGTAAACTATTGGTGGAGCCGTAAAAAGTACTTGTCGCTCTCTCCGTGAACCATTGCGCCTGTGGCTTGAAAAGAGATAGGCGCACTTGCAATCTTTGGCTAAAATGCAAAAACTCGGGCTAACGCCTTCAAACAGTAAGCATTTCTTAACGCCGAACATCCCAAGTGCTCTTCCCCTAACATGCTCAATGTCGTTCGCAAAAGACTCTCTACGAAACCATCAACTATTGGTGGATGTGGAAAACCGGTGCTGCCAAGGCGGCCTCACTCCGGCGGGCTAGGGGCACGATAGTCCATTCAGTGGGGGGCATCCAAGGGCACTGTCGGCAAGGCAACAATCAGCGAGCCAAAATCCCAGGCCTTGGCCCATCGGCCAGCGGTGGCCGGGGGCCTCATCACCTTTCAGGGGGCATACTGCGGGTTTCAAACAGCTCTTTTAGCTGGGACATGAAATCGTTGATGTCCTTGAATTCCCGATATACAGAGGCGAACCGAACATAGGCCACATCGTCCAATCCGTGGAGCTTGGTCATGATCCATTCACCCACGACCGAGGCGGGAATCTCATTTTCACCCATCTCCTGAAGCTCCCTCTCCAGTTCATCTACAAACTGCTCCAAGGTGTTGATGCTGATGTTGCGCTTTTCACACGCTTTTTTCAAACCAGCCAGGACTTTGGTGCGGTCAAAGGTCTCCCGCCTGCCGTCTTTTTTGACAAGGACCAGGGGCAACTGCTCCACCCTTTCATAGGTAGTGAATCGCCGGTTGCAGCCCAGACATTCACGGCGCCGCCTCACCGTGTTACCCTCCTTGGTCATCCTCGAATCAACGACCTTGTTGTCCAACTCGCCACAATAGGGACATTTCATGTTGTCGCCTCACTTGTCTTTGTGGTTTCGCAAAAAGTCCATGTTGCGCACAATGAACGCTCGAAAGCGCGATGCAAAGGCCTTGGGCCGTTGCTTAAAGACAGTCTTTCAAAGAAGCTATGCCGCAACAATCAAAAGACCTTCCGGGGCCGGTGAAAGAAAACTCGGAAAAAGGGCTTCTAGTCAGAATGGATTTTGGTCACCTTAACGCCCGCAGCCTTTAGCATCTCTTCTGCCATGGCGTCTGCGTAACCCTCCTTGTACTTTATTTCATCAATGCCGGCATTAATCAACATTTTGGAACAGATAGCGCAGGGGAGGTTTGTACAATAGAGGGTGCCGCCGGAAATACAAACACCATGGTAGGCGGCTTGAATAATGACATTTTGTTCGGCGTGAAGCCCCCGACACAGCTCATGACGTTCACCAGAAGGGATGTCAAGCTCTTTGCGCAGGCAGCCTATGTCAAGGCAATGAGGCAGCCCTGTCGGTGCCCCGTTGTAACCGGTTGCCAATATCCGTTTATCCCTGACCACGATAGCCCCCACCTGACGACGGAGACACGTAGACCGCCGCGCCACCAGACAGGCAATGTCCATGAAATACTCTTCCCACGACGGACGGCTCATTGGGGTGGTCTCATCCTTCCTCTTCCCCATAGAGCGGGAACCTGGTGCACAGCTCTCTAACCGATTCCCGGCAGCGGCCCAGCACGTCTTCATCTTGCGGATGATTCAAGACCTCCACGATCATGGCGGCAATCAGGGCCATCTCTTGTTCCTTCATGCCTCGCGTGGTGACCGCGGGCGTGCCGATGCGGATACCGCTGGTGACGAAGGCACTGCGCGTTTCAAAGGGGATGGTGTTCTTGTTGACGGTGATATCTGCCTTTCCCAAGGCTTCTTCAGCGTCCTTTCCTGTCATGCCTGATTCCCTGAGATCGACGATCATGAGATGGTTATCTGTTCCGCCAGACACCAGATGGAGACCAGCATCGGTCAAATCTTGGGCCAGGGCCTTGGCATTTGCCACGGTCTGGCGCTGATAGTCCTTAAAGGCTTCTGACATGGCCAGCTTAAAGGCCACGGCCTTGGCCCCTATGACGTGCATGAGGGGGCCACCCTGGATACCGGGGAATATCTGGCTGTCCAGCTTTTTCCCGTGGTCCTTCTGTGCCAATATGAGCCCCCCACGGGGCCCCCGCAGTGTCTTGTGCGTCGTAGAGGTGACCACGTCTGCGTGGGCAATGGGAGAGGGGTGCACGCCTGCCGCCACCAGACCGGCGATGTGGGCCATGTCGGCCATAAGGTAGGCATCGATGGAGCGGGCTATGCGCCCAAAGGCCTCAAAATCGATAATCCTTGGATAGGCGCTTGCCCCGCAGACCACCATCTTGGGGCGGTGCTTTTGGGCAAGCCTTTCCACCTCTTCATAATCGATGGCCCCGGTCTTCTCATCGACGCCGTAGGAGACGAATTTGAAAAGCCGGCCAGAAAAATTGGCAGGGCTTCCGTGGGAAAGGTGGCCCCCATGGGCAAGATCCATGCCCAAGACCTTGTCCCCGGGCTTTAACAAGGCAAAGTAGACCGCCATGTTTGCCTGGGTCCCTGAATGGGGCTGTACATTGGCATAAGGGGCGTGGAAGAGCTTTTTCGCCCGTTCGATGGCCAGGCTCTCTGCCATGTCAACGTATTGACATCCCCCGTAGAAACGGCGATCTGGATAGCCTTCCGCGTACTTGTTGGTGAGGATGCTCCCCTGGATGGCCATCACACAAGGACTGGTGATGTTTTCAGAGGCGATGAGTTCCAGCCCGAAGGTCTGTCTGTCGAGTTCCAACTCGACGGCATGGGCAATTTCAGGGTCGGCTTTTATGATGATGTCCCAAGAAGGCTGGAGGGTGTTTTTTTTAGTCAATGTCCATCTTCTCCAGACGGCGCTGGTGTCGTCCTCCTTCAAAGGGCGTTTCAAGCCACGTTTTTACCAGCTGAAGGGCCAGCGTGTCACCGATCAGTCTGCCGCCCATCACAAGGATATTGGAATCGTTATGCCGTCTGCTCATGATGGCTGAAAAGAGGTCGTTGGCAAGGGCTGCCCGCACGCCCCGAAAACGGTTGGCCACCATGGACATCCCAAGACCGGTTCCGCAGATCAAGATACCCCGTTGAAAGGTGCCGTCGGAAATGCTACGGGCGACCTTTTTCCCAAAATCGGTGTAATCTACAGACTCCTCACCATGGGTTCCCATGTCTTCAAAGGCTACGCCCAGATCCTCAAGAAAGGTCTTCACCTTCTCCTTCATGTAATAACCGGCATGATCAGAGCCGATAACAACCTTCATGATTCCACTCCTCGCGCCCCCGATGATGATTTGCCTGGCGTCCCGTTGCCGATCTTCGCAAAACCTTCCATCTCGTTTCTTAGCGGCAATGCTGCAACCAGAAAGAGGTGCCGACAGAAGCGCCTCTTGACGGCCCCCAGTCTAACTGCCTACCTGTTCGCGCGACGGCCTGTCAAGAGAAAACCACTTCTGTGATTGAGCTATGAAAGCGGGTTGGTTTGCGGGGGGCCCGTCTCGCCTCCCACGCTGGACAGCGGGCCCATGCCTTTCTTAGGAATGGGCTTTTGCATAGTCTATGGCGTCTTGCACCGTTTGGAGCTTTTCTGCCTCTTCATCAGGCACTTCTATATCAAAGGCCTCTTCCATGGCCATGATCAATTCCACCAGATCAAGGGAATCAGCACCCAAGTCATCCACAAAAGATGCCTCCGGAACCACCTCATCAATTTCGACACTAAGCTTCTCGGCAACCATCTGTTTTACTTTTTCTTCAACAGCCACTTCCTATCACCTCCTTGTCGTCATCTGAATATCGTCCCATCACATATACATGCCTCCATTGACATGAATAACCTGTCCGGTAATGTAGGCAGCCTTGTCCGAAGCCAGAAAGGCCACCACCTCTGCAATCTCTTCCGGCTGGCCCATGCGTCCCAATGGCACTTGTGCAAGCATGGCTTCTTTGGCCTTATCAGGCAGGTCGACGGTCATGGCCGTGTCAATGAAACCGGGAGCTACAGCATTGACAGTAATTCCTCTGGGGGCCAGCTCTTTTGCCGCTGTCTTGGTCAATGCGATGAGGCCTCCCTTTGAAGCCGTGTAATTGGCTTGGCCGGCGTTTCCCATGACACCCACCACCGAGGACATATTCACGATATGGCCGGACCGCTGCTTCATCATGACCTTGGCAACGGCCTGCATGCAGTTAAAGGCACCTTTAAGATTGACGGCCAGCACCCGATCCCAGTCTGCTTCCTTCATGCGCACCAACAGGCCGTCGGCCGTAATGCCGGCATTGTTGACCAAGACGTCTACACGGCCCCATTGCTCGACAATCTGGCTGAAGAACTGCCGGACCTCTTCGGCCGAGGCCACATTCACGCGGGCGCTGTATGCGCTGCCTCCCGCCTTTTCAATGAGCCCTGTCGCCTCATCGGCGTCTGTGCTGTCCTGCCCAGAATAGTTGAAACATATCTTGGCCTCCGGGCCAGCCATGCGCAAGGCAATGGCACGTCCAATGCCCCTGGACCCACCGGTAACAACAACGACCTGTTTTGCCGCTTTTTCGCTCATGATTGCTTATAAGGGCTTTGCACAAGAAGGGCCACTGCTATGCCCTTTCAAATAGAATGTCGGCAACGGCATCCATGTCATGGATCACGTTGCTGTAACTTGCCGCCAACCGGTCGAAGGCAATCTTCTTTCCTACCTCGGACACGGTCTGTTCGTCGAAGAGGCCAAGCCCCTTGACGATCTTCATGGCGTTTGCCGCAACGAGCTCGGCTACCTCGCTGGCGAAGATCCTGGACATGGTGACGATCTTGGTCGCCTCAGGTGCCTCTTCCTGGATCAGACGGCTTGCCTTTCTAGCCATGGCGACGCCCACTTCAACATGGGTCATCATGTCTGCCAAGCAGAACATGATGAACTGATATTTCGTCAGCTTATGGCCGTGGGCAAACAGGATCATCTCGTTTAGGGCCCTTGCTGCCCGAGCATAGATCCCGGCGCCGGTTTCAGACTGTGTGGCGTCAAGGGCCTCCATCTCTGTCGCCATATCCCCATAGTACTTTCCCTTGGATTTGACCGTGGTCTTCCATCTGAACATGGCGATGATGCTTTGCTGTATTTCGCTGGTACCCTCGTAAATGCACGTGATTTTTACATCCCTTTTTATTTTCTCAACCTCGTATTCGGCGATATATCCATATCCGCCGAGGCCTTGCACGGCATCCTCGGCAGCACGATTTGCCGCCTCGCTGCCGAAGTACTTTGCAATGGACCCCTCTACCTGAAGGTCCTTCTCGCCGGCATCTAGTCTCGTGGCCTGTTCCTCCATGTAGGCGACTGCGGCTTCGAGTCGAACGGCATTTGGAACCACCAGTTTGTGGGTATAACCCTGCTTTTCCGAAAGGGGTGTCCCGAACTGTATCCGCTCTTTGGCGTATGGGAGCATGATTCCAAGGGCGGCCTCGCCTGCTCCAATGCCAAGGGCAGCCACCATCAATCTGGTATGGCCAAAGACCATGTTGGCCTGTCTTAATCCCCGGCCAGGCACGCCGCCCAAGAGGTTTTCAGCGGGGACAAAAACGTCGTCGAAGGTTAGAGGAGAGGTGTTGGACGCCCGTATCCCGTGCTTCTCTTCGCTCTTTCCCTGATGAAAACCTTCCATGCCCTTTTCTACAACAAAAAAGGTGGGGCCTTCCGGAGCCCTGGCCAAGACCGTGAGGAAATCAGCGTATCCACCATTGGAAATGAACTGCTTGGTCCCGTTGATGATGTACCCCTTGATGTCGCCCTCGTCGTCTTTCACGGGCTCGGCCTTGGTCTTTAAGGCTGCCAGGTTGCTGCCTGCCTCTGCCTCAGTGACGGCATAGGCGACGAGAGAATGGCCCTCGGCGATTCTGCCGAGCCATTTTTGCTTCTGCTCTTCCGTGCCGTCAAACATGATGGGATCTGCCCCAAGCTGAATGGCGAAAAAAGCCGTGGCCACGCCCAGGCAGATTCTGGCCATTTCCCGAGTCACGGCGCAGCAGTCTCTTGCTCCGCCACCCATGCCGCCGCACTGTTCGGGGATGAACATAAGCTGAAGGCCTATGTCAGGACCCAACATTTCCCTGATGATCTCTTCTGGAAA
>Ga0180438_10009295_pt1 | contig 12279 bp, 9 predicted proteins | sample SS_ome_12_FD_132455 | JGI IMG/M metagenome (GOLD analysis project Ga0180438, IMG submission 132455) | Hypersaline lake sediment archaeal communities from the Salton Sea, California, USA - SS_3_D_2 metaG | ecosystem: Environmental > Aquatic > Non-marine Saline and Alkaline > Hypersaline >...
AAGAGCTGGTGGTAATCTGGGGATTTATAGCCGTAGCCGTCCTTGTAGTTAGCTATCTAATTATACCAGCAACAGGTATTATTGGTATTGGCTATGCCTGGCTTGGAGCCCATAGTGCAGTAACTATCTATGTCCTTGCCTCCACTTCTCCATTCACCAAGCATCGCCCACAGGTTTCTACTCTATAGCCTACTGCTTAGGGGCTAATACCTGAGCTCCACCATTATTATAGATTCTGTTTCTACCTTTAATGAGGTCACTCACCCCACTTTCGCTAAAGCTGACAATTTTCCTGCACCCGGCGATTCCAGTGTGATAGGTTATCTCCCGCCTGTCTATGTTCCAGGTTCTGAGGTACACGTAACTGTCCTGGGGCACCTGACTCAGATCGTGGGGAAAGGGGAAGCAGAATATTTGACTAAAAGGTTTATTTTCATAGCCGAGAAGCAACCAGCTGTGTAAGTCAGCATAGGCGGTATCCTCACCGTCAAGCCTTTGCCATAGCCAGTCACCACCAGCTCCATCCTGCCAGTTAAAAACACCACTGACATCTACCCGGTGGCTACTCAAGGCAATAGAGTAAGGCGAATCAATCTTGTCAATAACTTCGTGCCCGGTGACCTCAAAGATGAAGCCCGAGGTGAACAGAAAATAGGGTATCAGCACCGCTAGAGTCAGAAATCTAAGGCAGGCTTGATTGTCTTCAGTCATAGTTACCAGGCTGGCTTTATGCTTTAATTTTTGGTAGAGGATACTTATCCCCAGCCAGATACCCTCGCCACCCAAAATAAATGATGGCGCTAGAAGCAACAGGGCAATATGGTAAAACCGGGTAGCATTCATGCTGGCGGAAAAGCCGGGCAAAAATATGCAGGCAACTAATAATAGGACGCTGCCGATAGTAAAGGCGATATACTCGGCGGTAAACCTTAGCTTCCTCGGTTTAAAAATTAGCCTGATAAAGCCGATAACAATGAAGAGCTGAGTTATATATTGAAAGATTCTGAAGCCCTTACCCTGAGGTGATGCTGAGGGAAAGTCAAGCCCAAGAGCAGTCTGGACAAGAGGCTCCCGGGTAGTAAAGTCAAAAAATATAAGGGGCTCACCAGTCTCGGCGGGTTCACCAGACTCGGCGGGCTCACCAGCTTCACTAGGCTCACCAGCTTCACTGGGCTCACTAGGTTCACTAGGCTCACTAGGTTCACTAGGCTCACCAGCTTCACTGGGCTCACCAGCTTCACTAGGCTCACCAGCTTCACTGGGCTCACCAGCTTCACTAGGCTCACCAGCTTCACTAGGTTCACCAGACTCGGCGGGCAGCAACTCACTAACCCCGGTAGCAATAATGGAAGTTTGCCCCTGCCACATCCGAGCTAGACCCCCTAAATACGACCCCGAGCCGACCAATCCATAATAGGCTAAGGTGCCAATGAAATAAACAACAACTATTATACTTATAGTTTTTAGGGGGAAGGCTCTGGGTATTGTCAGGCTTGCCGGTAAGCCACCAAACTTCCCGGTCAGCCACCCCCAAATTTTCCTTCCCCAGCCACTTCTTATCAATATAATTAGTAGCCAGCCCAGAGCAAAGTAAAAAAGGCAGATACCACCCAATCCATAATGTGATATTGCTATTGATAGGGCAAAGACGATAGCCAGGGTCAGCCTCTGGCCCAGACCCAGTTTCCTGTCAACCATCAGCAGTAGGAACAGAACGAAAAACAACTCGGCAATCTGCTGTCTGGCCAGGGCAATCATCTCCAGGGAAAAGGTGGGCACTGCCATAAAGAAAAAGACAGCCAGAAACGCCTTCTTCGCACTCATCTGCTGGTGAAAAATATGGAACAAGGCCAGGGGTACCAGTGAGAAAATAAAAGGATAGATAACCTTAAATATCCATGCCCCATCAATATCCAGTATCAGGGAGTAGATTGGTGCCAGCATGGTGATACTAAGAGAAAAATTATAACCGTGGGGGAGCATGGCATCCCAGTAACCATTCTCCACTACAAGCTGCTCAAAGTAATACTCTAGATGAATATCAAATCCGGTCAGGTAGGGGGATATCAGTGTGGTCTGATACAGAAGGCAGAGGGCTATTACGGCTATCGCTACCGGATATACCCTGTGGTCGATAAACCTGCCAAAGACAGCCAGACCGACAATACCGGCCACCGCCATTATTAAGACCAGTAAAAGAATATTGTTCTGGTAGAAATTGACCATGAGTGCCCCGAAAATGGCAAGGAGAAGGACCAGAATAAGAAATAGGGATGACGGAGATAATATTTCAGTTAGCTTAGTCGGGGTCGAGGCTGAGAAACCCCTGTCTCGCTTGTAGGCAATGGGCATTAAGATTAAGGTGAATATGGCTAAAGTAGCCATTATGGGCAAGACTGAAATCGGCCTGGAGATACCAATAACAGGCAAGGCAAAGTTGGCCGCTAGTGCCGAGAACATAATAAAGGCAAGGCTCAAACCCACCGAATATAACAGACTCTCTATTACGCCTATATTATGAATCTTCAGGATTCTGAGAATGAGAATGCCGGGGATGAAGGTAATAAAAATAAAGCCAACGATTGCCCTTAAGCTAGGGACATCAAAGCCTAAGCCAGCCAGTCCGATTAGCCCTGATATAGCCAGTAAAACAGCCAGCGATAAGCCCAGGCACTTTTTAATTTCCCAATCATTAACTGGCGTCACTCACTCATAGCCTCTAAGTAGACTTTTGACAGAATAGATTTAAGACTCCTCCACTTTCACCCATTTCCATAGCTTGAGTAACACTAACAGGCTTTATCCACGGTTCCTTAGAGATTATAGTATATAGGGTAAAGCCGTATTCGATAAACTTGCTCAGGAACTCCAGGGGAGAAAAGCCGAATTTTTGGAGCATCTCAGGCCAAAATTCAGTGAAAATCTTTAAGCTATCGTTTTTTAGCACTGCCTCAGTCATCCCTTGAAGAGCTGCCATTTCTGCCCCCTGAATATCCATCTTAATGACATCAATCGGATATTGCCCATTTTCAAAAAAGGCGTCTAAAGTGGTAGCATCCACTGTAATCGCTTCTCTGCCATCATGAGAATCATATATTCTATGGTCACCTTTGTTCATCCGATGCAAGAATAATTTGGTGGTCCCGGTTTTATTGGAAACGGCTTTTGGCACTGGAATAATATTATCGTACCCATTGGCATCTATGTTTTTCAAAAGCAAACTAAAGTTATCAGGGGCGGGTTCAAAAGCAAATACTCTGCCCTTCCTACCCACAAGCTTTGCCGCAAGGAGGGTATAATATCCTATGTTAGCTCCTAAATCTACTACGGTCATTCCTTCACCGGCCACGCTCTTAAACAGGTTCGTTTCATATTTTTCATAAAGACCACCCAAAAACAGCTGGGCGGTCATTCCATGCCCGTCATTAGTATCAAAGTACATTTTCTGCCCTTCAACCTCAGCTAAAACAGTCTCGTTGGGTGGCATAATGCAAGAATATAAGAAATCATAAGCTCTTCTGGCTAGCGGAAGCTTGCCAAATCCTGTTCCCCAGAGAAGCCGGCAAAGCCACCGAAACATCTGAAAGCTTATTCTTCTCACATAATTTCGTTCTGCAATCATTGGGCAGACATCCTTTCTTAGTGAATGACCACGAATTAAATCGGTGTCAATTAACCCCCGACCAGCCAAGCATATTTATACGGTCTACCCTGAATAAGGGTTGTTACCATTAAATTATCCCCCTTCGCCTGAGGAAGCTTTCTGCCCTTGTCCCTCCCAACACACCATAAATTCTCTTGGTAATGGGATACTTAAAGTAATATCTTCGGCACCTTATGCCGCCTATGAATCTCAATAGCTTAGTAACCGGTTTCCAGCGGGGACGAACACCCGACAGGAGAGCATAGAATACCAAGGTGGACAAATCTCCGGGATATTCCACCCAGGGATAAAGAGACCGGTCATAATAGTTCTTAGGAGGATACTCCTCCCGTATATAGGGGCTGCTAGCCCATTCATCAATAGAAGCCGGCTCTTTTAATCCCTGCCTCATACACTCCAAATATAATTGTGAGCCGGGATAGGGACGATATATTTGTGGTCCTAGTATAAAAAAGGAGTAGTCTATTTTTATGATTTCATCAATCAGTTGAAGTGTCTGTTTGTAATCGCTTTCCCCTTCGCCGGGCAATCCTATCATAAACGAAAAACTAGCCTTTATCCCCGCCCGGCTCAGGCACCTTGCCGCATTCAGGGTATCCTCGACAGTGATATCCTTTTCCAGTATATCCAGGACTCCTGGTGAGCCCGATTCCGCACCCAGCCCCAATATTTCACAGCCACTCCTTTTTACCCTCAACAGAAACTCTGCCGAGCCCAGATAATCGGGACGGAAATAATCGGCACGAACGTTGGCATACCACCTGAAGTTCAGTCCCCCTTCCTCTATACCGTCTATAAGCTCCCTTATCTTCTTCGGGTTAGCGAAAAAATCTTCATCTACGAACCAGATACGCTCTGCTCCCAGGGCAATGAGCCTCTTGATATCATTCAATACCAAATCGGTCCGGCGGTGTCTATACCTCGTTTTAAGGATTGAATTTATGCAGAAGGTGCACCGGTGGGGGCAGCCTTTGCTGATTAGAAGAGGCAACCCAAACTCAGCTAATCTAGACATCTCTTTCAGGCTCTTATCCGGCCTGACACCCTCCAGTAATTTCCAGTCAAGAGGAGGCAGTTCGTTGACATCTAAAGGCTCCCGGTCAGGGGTCAGGGTTACATTACTGTCACCACTCCGAAAGGCTAGCCCTTTAATATTTGCCGGCTGAAGGTCACCCTGCCTGATGGCTCCAAGTAACTCAGAGAGGGTAACCTCCCCTTCTCCTTTGACGGCGAAGTCAACAAACTCGGATTTTGCCGTTTGTTCCGGATATAGAGTGGGATGAACCCCTCCCCATATTATAGGAACGGAGGAATCACATTGGCGCACAAACCTGGATATCCGGAGGGCACTGGGTATTTGGGCACTCATCACACTAAGCCCGACACACAAGGCATCTGATAGCTCCGATTCTACCCTCCGCAAAAGGAGGGATATATCTTTGAAATGGAGAGCATCTAACAGACAAACCTCATAGCCATTATTGACCAGCCATGAGCCCAAATACAGAATACTCACCGGCATATTGAATATAGTGGTTCCTTCGGGAAAACCGGGGTTGATAAGAAGAACCTTTTTACTCATTATCTTATTTGGTAGCATAGACATATGGGGCAGACCCCTTTATATATGTCTGAGTCCGGAATTGCTTAGACTCAAGGTAAGAGACTATACCAGGCAACTGGGGTTGTCCGTCAGACAAAACATGATAAGATGCAATAGATAGCTTGATACCGGGAGAGGTAAGCACCTTCTCCGCTCCCTTCAGGATTTCAAGCTCGGCACCCTCAACATCAATTTTGATAAAATCAACATGGTCAAGCCCCAGTCGGGATATTATATTATCCAGGGAATCAGCTTCAACCTCAATATAATCTGGGGAGCGGTAGGACAGGGAGTGGTGCACCGAAAGGTCTTGAAGATAAAGCCTTACTGTCGTTTTCTCACTATAAATAGCCTGGCTTATGACTTTAACATTGGTCAGGTTATGGCTTTCTATATTGTGCCGAAGAAGGGCTAGATTCCTTGGCTCAGGTTCAACCGCCACCACCAGACCGCTATCGCCTACTAATTTTGCTGCCTTGGTGGTGAACATTCCGGCATGCGCTCCCACATCGATAACAATATCGCCTTCCTCGGGACGGGAGAACTGCTCGTATACACCATCCCGGAAAATTTCAATGAAAACAGGGATACTGTCTCTAGGTATAATTATTTCAGTTCCGAGAGATCCTACCAGGCAGTTGCCGTCAGGCATAGGTCTTACCCTCACCGCCACGCCATAAATAAAGTAATAAAAGGCAAAAGTAAGCAGTCGGGACTTGGTTAGCTTGGAATCAAGCCATTCTCCCACTCTTACTCTCAATCTCCTGGGGGTAATCTTTCTGGCAATATCAACCAGCATTTTAATTTCCATTCATCAGGTAGAATACACCTGCCGATAGCTCTATTTAGTAAACAATAATGACATAAACCCGTGAAGATTGAAAACACCGAAGTCAGCTAGACTGAACCCGAACTTAGCCAGCATATTTACGTAGTCCAGTTTGGAATAAGGGTATTCTTTTTCCCAGGTGGCTCTACCCATTTTTTGCCACAGCCAACAAGCCCGGCCAAATAGAGAGGTCTGGTTAGGCTGGAATAAAAGTACCCATTTTTTAGACAGCCGACAAAACTCACCTACTATATCCAGGGGAGGATTCTCAAAATGTTCGAGCAGACCATCGGAGAAAACTAGGTCAAAGGAATTATCGGGAAATTTAATGTTGCTGGCCTCCATTAACCAAACATCCTTGTCTTGTTCAAGGCCAAATAGTCGGTGGCAGGCTTCCAGAGCCGCCACCGAATTATCAACCCCTATGGCGTTGAAATACCCCAGGTGGCGAAACATTGCCACCGTGGAGCCTGAGCCACAGGCAACATCAATTATCTTTGAATCCCGCGCCAATCCTATCTGATTGACTATCCGCTGGCAGGTTCTGGTTTGATTTTGCTTTAGCCGGTCAAAGGGAAGCCTCGGACCTTTATACTCCTGCCAGATTTCATCCCAGGTTTTCGTCATCAAACTCTCCTCTTGAATTTACATTACTTAATCGTTCTAGGAGAACCGTCCCCTTACCCACCGGGAGGCATTCTTGCCCATTTCCTGCCTCAATTTATCATCCTTTATCAGCCGAACTACGGCTTCAGCCAGGGCATCAACATCTCGGGGCGGGACTAGGAAACCAGTTTCACCCTCTTTTACCACCTCGGGGTGGGGCCCAAGATTAAAGGCGACTACTGGCTTGCCACAGGCCTGGGCTTCGACCAGGGGAATGTTAAAGCTCTCCCATATTGTGCCCGTAGCATAGATATCACAGGCGGCATAATAGTAGGGAAGCTCTTCGGTGGGGACATAGCCAGCAAAAATCACCGAGCTATCAGCTATCTTGGCTAGTTTCTTGGAGTAAGTGGGCAAGATATGCTTGCCCACTATGATCAAGTTTGCTGAAGGAAGCTCAGACCGGACCAAATTGAAAGCTTCAATGAGTAAATGAAGCCCCTTATAGGGGACAATCCGACCAATAAATAAGATGAGTGGGCTGTTGCCTAGATTATATTTCTGTCTCAGCCGTGAGCCATCCAACCCTTCATGGAACCTGGTAGTATCAATCTTATTATAAACAACATCGCTGTCCAGGCCAGTCTCTTCTTTGAGCTGCTGCTGGATATAACAGCTTACGGAAATGGCGCTATCAGCCCTCTTAATAGTCCAGTTGGCAAAGAGACTGAATATTTCGGCATAGGTTTTCTCCATAAAACCGGGGAAAAATCCCCGGTTAATCGTCCCGTGATTATAGTAGACGAATTTTACCCCGTAAAATTTTTTGGCCATATATGCCAGCCAGTTCAAGGGGTAATGATGGCTGTATATAACATCAAAATCTTTTAGTCGGGGGACCCACTTCAGTGCCTTACCGATATTAAACGGCAGGGTCAGGCGATACAGCCTCTGCCACACCGGATTCTGAGGCATTCCCATAACTACGAGGGGTATATTTGGTGATAGTGTCCTGTCTGCCTCCAGGGCAAATATAGTAACATCATCACCCTTCCCCTGTTGTTCCGTAGCCACCAGAGAAGCGACCTCAGCGGCGCCACCAAAGGCAGAAAATATGGGCAGTAGATGAGCAATTTTCATATCTTAAGACTATTTATCTCATAACACCTTTAACCAGCACTAACCCTCTTACTTGCTAAGAGCCTCATCAAATATCTGTTTGAGTTTTTGGTTCCTATAATTGATAGAATGCCTCCCTGTCTCTACATCATGCCTCGCCGCTCTTCCCATCTCCCTTCTCAGTTCCCCATTCTCTATCAAGAGGCTGACCTTCTCCACCAGCTCCTGTATTACCTTGGGGTCAGTGCTCAAGCTGGCATCTTTCCATTGTTTGGGACCGGTCATGGGGCGGGTGGCATAGTTTCCTGAGTAATATGATACTACTTCGGAGCTTCGAATCACAAACCCGGTTACCCCATCGGTTACCAACTCCCGGTTACCATAGACGTCGGTGGTTATCACCGGTAGTTCATAGCTCATTGCCTCTAGGATAACCCCAAACGGAGTATCATGCCCCGGAAACAGAAAAATATCAGCCGATTTATATTCCTGTTCCAGCTCCTTCCAGGGGATTGGCTTCTCAATGAGCCTTATGTTGCTAAAACTCTGGCACATTTTTCTATGCTTCTCCGGAATTTCTGCTCTGAGAACCAGCTCCAGGTTATCGTATTTCTGGTTAAGGATAGCAAAGGCTTCCAGAACCTCTTTCCCTCCCTTAAGGTTAAAGTTGTAGTCGGTGCGTCCTTTCATGTGAGTTGAGCCGACAAAGAGGAATACCACCTTGTCGTCATTATAATTTTTGGTAAAATCTTTGGGGGGAATAGCCAGCGGAACAATTTCCATCTTGTGCTCAAAGCTGGAACAGTCCAGATTCGAAAAGAAGGAGTCCCGGGCTACCTCACTCCAGGTAATAATCTTCCGACAATAAGGTGAAGCCAGAGTTTGTTCCACCTTCCTTTTAAGCAAGCGGAAGAAGGTGTAGCTCCATCCGGTGAGCATTTCCGGCCACTCTACCTGGATTACCCATGGCTCCCTCCTGAAGACTAGATGGTTCCAGGCAAATGTCAGGCAAGTTCCCTCTGGCGGTCTTTTAAAAACTGCCTCCACCTTGGGCTTGATATAGTGCCAGGGTAAAGAGGCCAGGCCTACTTTATAAAGGTAGGACTCCACCATAGAATGACCTTTAGTCCCCATCTTATCCCAGAATCCGGCGGTGGTGACAAACTCATACCCCGGTGGAGGATTCAGGAAAACTGACTGATGGGAAGAGAGTATCTGACCCGCTGGCTCAAAATATATCTTCCTGTTCATATTTAACTACTCTATTCACCCCGGGGTTCACCGACCCTTTTGACCCATTTACATTATCGCTGCCGGCTTTTGCCCTTCAACTGCTATCCAGGAGGCAAAGTTCACCTCGGTTATGTGGGAGATAGCCCGATAGCGAAATACTCCAGGCTTTGACTGAACTCTGAGCGGTTAAAAACCTTCCAGCAATCCAAAAGCCTGGGGCTTCTCATGGTTTGGATAAAATCCTGAGGGGCGAGGGCTTTGAACTCATCCCAGGGCACTGCCACAATAGCGAACTCGGCATCCTCAAGGCACTGCCTTGCTGAGCCTGCATATTTAACATCTTTCCCCAAAACCTCCCTGGCATTTTCCATCCCGGCGGGGTCATAGACAGCTACTATCGTCCCCTTTTGCACCAGAGCCTTGGCTATTTCTATGGATGCTGATTCCTCAATAACCTCGGTATTCGGTTTATAGGTTAAGCCCAAAATGGCAACCTTTTTACCTTTTACCTTGCCCAGTTTTTGCCTTAATAGATGAATTATCCTGTTTATTTGCTCCTTATTTACTTTATCCGTAGTCTCAGATAGCCTGGCTTTACATCCGACCTTCCTGGCGAAGGAAGAGAAGGCTTTATTATCCCGGGGGAAGCAAGGGCCGCCATAGCTAATACCTCCCGTCAGGTACTTGCGGCCTATCCTCGAGTCAAACCCAAGCACCTTACTGACCACATCGGCATCGCCACCGGGTATCTGCTCGCACATTTCAGCTATGGTATTGGCAAAGCTTATTTTCATGGTAACAAAGGCATTAAGCGAGATTTTGGCTAATTCCGCATTATAAATAGTGCTTCTCACAATAGGGGGGTGGTTGTCGCACACCCTCTGGTAGATTCCAGATAACAATTCCCCTGACCTCTGGTCTGATTCACCTATAAGCACTACATCAGGGTTGGTAAAGTCCCGGATAACGCTTCCCAGGGCGATAAATTCAGGATTATAGCACAGACCAAAATCTATACCGCACCTTTTTCCCGAAATCCCTTCCAGGAGGGGCTTGACCACATTGTCGGTAGCACCGGGAAGGACAGTGCTGGTGAGTACCACCACATGGAAATCAGGCTTGTGCTTCAGGTTTGTAGCTATACCGGTCAACGCTGCTTCAACATATCTGGTGGAAAAGCTTCCATCTTCCTCACTCGGCGTGGGGACGACAATGAAAGTAATTTCCGAGTTTTCTATAGCATATTTATAATCATCGGTTGCCGCGAGACGCTGGGGCAACCCTTCCATTAATTCAGCCAGCCCCGGCTCATAAATCGGGCTTTTCCCCTGGTTAACCGCCTGTGTCGTGACTGGATTGGTATCAACGCCGATAACCCTATAGCCCTTGGTAGCGAAACAAGCTGCCATGCACAGCCCCAGTTTCCCGATACCAATGACGGAAATCCCCTCTATAGACAACTTTCCTCTCCTTTAATAAAGATACTTGTTACCGTTTAGCTATACTCATTCACTCAGCCGGGGTAAGTTCTAACAGGGCAATGGCCTCTTTATTTTTAGCCAGTCGCCAGGTTTCCTCTTCAACTACAGGAGTCCAGAATCCTTCACTATCCTGGGAATAGAGAACTTTCTCCTTGATTTCCCAATTAGAAAATAATTTTTTCAAGCTGTCCTGGTTATATACTCGATTCAGCGTGGTTTGCTTCTTTTCTACCCCATAAGGTAAGGTAACCAGTAATCTACCGCCTTTACCCAGAATCCTTCTTATCTCCCTTACTGCTTTGGCATCTCCTTCGGGGTCGCCTTTACTGATGCCATACCTCCCCTCTAGACCTATATGTTCCAGGGTAGAGACCGCCGAAACGGCATCAAAGAAACCATCGGGAAAGTCAGTTTTGGTTATATCGCCGAGGACAAAGTGGAAGTTAGGAAATCTGAATTTAAATGGCCTCACGTCTATGCCATAAACTTCCCAGCCGAGGGAAGCAATTGTCGCCGGAACCAGGTTCAGCCTAGCCACACAGCCAACATCAAGCAGCCTTCCTTTGGCTAGTGATACCAGCTTTCCGATGACAAAGGAGTATTCAATCATCCGCCCATCGGGAAGAGCTGTTTCTGCTGATGCTTCTACATCCAGAAATCGGTAGGCGAATTTTACCCACCTTGTGCTTAGTTTGAGTTTAGCCACTCCAGTTATTCCTTAACCTACAATAGCCCTGGCTTCGCTCCCTTTTAATCCCCTGCTAAACAAACGCTTCTACTCTCCACCTTCTTTATCTTTTTTAACCATCATGTTAATCCAGTGGAAAGTATTCTTTAGACCTTCCTCTAAACTCACCTGGGGCTCCCACCCCAGCACCTTTTTTACCAGGGTCAAATCAGCATTTCGCCCTTTAACCCCTTCTGGTGCCGAGAGGTCATAGTTCTTGGTTATCTTCTTGCCCGATATTTTTATTATGATATCCGCCAGCTCATCCACCGAGACCAACCTGTCGGAGCCAATATTCATCGGCTTGTCATAATCGGATTCCATCAGCATCACTGTTCCTTTAACACAATCATCAATGTAACAAAATGAGCGGGTAGCCGTTCCATCACCCCATACTGTTATAACCCCGGGGTCTGATGCCACAGCAACCTTGCGACACAAAGCTGCCGGGGCTTTCTCCTTGCCGCCTTGATATGTCCCCTCTGGGCCGTAAATATTGTGGTACCTTACAATTCTCACATCAAGTCCATAGTCTTTCTGATAAGATTTAACCATCTCTTCGGTGAAAAGCTTTTCCCAACCATAGGCTTCGTTAGGGTCGGCGGGGTAGACATCATCCTCCCTTAAGCCTCCTACATCTGACTTTGTCTGTTTATAGTTAGGGTAAACGCAAGCGCTGGAACTGAAGAAGAATCTCTTTATTCTATTCCGCACCGATGCGTCGAGCATGTAGGTATTTATTAATACGTTGTCATGCATCACATCAGCAAATACTGAAGTGATGAAGCCTATGCCCCCCATATTGGCAGCAAGATTATATACCTTATCTATCCCTTCCGTAGCCTTAAGGCAATTTTCAAATAGCCGCAGATCTAACTGAAGCCGTTGACTACAGTATTCCTCCTCAATGTAGTCATCAAACTTTATATCCACCACCCTGACGAAATGCCCCTGAGAGTATAAATACCTCGCCAGATGGCTGCCAATGAATCCACCGCCACCGGTAATCAATATTCG
>Ga0180438_10009296_pt1 | contig 12279 bp, 13 predicted proteins | sample SS_ome_12_FD_132455 | JGI IMG/M metagenome (GOLD analysis project Ga0180438, IMG submission 132455) | Hypersaline lake sediment archaeal communities from the Salton Sea, California, USA - SS_3_D_2 metaG | ecosystem: Environmental > Aquatic > Non-marine Saline and Alkaline > Hypersaline >...
ACCACGGCAGGAGCCACCTCTGCTACCAGTGCGTGGCTACTAAGCTCGATGCCAGTCTCTTCGTCAACGGACAGATATTCTGAGGCAACACTGGTGGAGTTAGGTAGTGTATCAGTAACAATCAGGCTGATACCGATAATCAAAAGAACAGCTACTATAATATATTTGAGTTTAGTCATAATTCACCTCCATTTGGAGGAGAGGGGGAGATCCATCCCCCTCTCCAGACAAACTCTATCCAATCTCCTTACAAACCGCTTACTTCACTGGAAGGATCAGCAGTAATATCCGGAGTATCCCAGGGCTGAAAACATCCACCACGCATCATGCCACCACCGGAACCGGGTCTGCCAAGCCCCGGTAATGGAAATCCGACGTCGGGTCGGGATTGCCACCATTCCAAGTAGTTGTCAGCCTCTTCCTGAGTTATCAGACCCTCGTCTACGAGGTTCTGCAACCGGCTCTCTAGGGCTTCGTTCTGTATCTCACTTCGAGCTTGCTTCAGGGCGTCCTTCAGTTGCTCTGAGTTGATGGCTACACCAGTATTTTCTTCGTAGATAACACAAGCTCTGTCCAGAAGCGCCTGGTTTGAATCGGTAGCCTGGTTTTGATTCTCAATATTGTCTGAGCTATCGTCAGCAGCGACAATCGCTCCACCAACTAAACCACCAATCAACAACACAGATGCCACTACAATTGGAATGAACCACTTACGTTGCCTCATTGGCATATCACCTCCTTTCAATTTATTACTACTGTTGGGGGCCTGTTTTTCCTTTGATGCTGTACCAATTGTCTTTTTTGCTGAATCCCCGTCAGTGTAAATAAATCCTAACACAGTAACATGAACCCACCATGAACTGGGGGTGAATGGCAGAAAAAGCATATAACTGTACAATTTCATCTCATGTTCATCTTCGTGTAATGTAATTCGTTTGTAGAGTTTGTTATGAGAATTTTGGTTGTCGATGATTACCGACGACTTCGCGCTATCATAAAACGGGGCTTTTGGAAAAAACCTACTCTGTTGATCTGGCCTACGATGGAGAAGAAGGATAATACCTTGCCGAGGTCAAACCGACGAGCCTGTGATATCTCTCTATTTTGGACAACCAGATAAACGATGTTTCAGGCATTTGTTGATAATCCGGAACCGGAAGAAGAAGACGAGGTAGAATTGGATAACAATCCCTTGAGTTGGCATTCAATCAATATATACATGCCCGAACTTGAGGCTAGAGGAGTAACCATTTGCCACCAAAGATCGGGTGATTCGCGTGCAACTGCAATATTTCTCAGAGAGAAACTGCACAATTGCCCGAAATTTTACGTAGTTAAGCAATAGGTTGATACATTACAGACACCGGCCGCTGCAGTCCCCACGACCGGAGAGATAATGCTACGGAATCTCTGGTGGCATGTTTGGCATACCCTCTGGCCTGAATGAGAAATGGGGGAAATACCAAGTGATGATGATAACTGCTATTAGTATTACCAAGCTTGCTATTTGAAACAACAGCAGTGTCCTAAACTTGCCCCTCAATTGGGTGAGTTCATTTCTCAACAGCCCGGCTGAGCTTTCTAACTCGATTTCTTGTTCTTCCATTGCGTTCTCCTTGGTGTATCCTTACTTCCTATCCAAATTCTATTGTTATGATTGTATTCCCCTGTATGTCCTACCGATTTCCTTTACTTGATAGCTACATCTTGCCTCCTTTCTATCTCTTCCCTCCTAGTAGGGCTATGTTTCCTCCCTGGTTATGATATGGGTTTCCCCTATGTGATCGGTACCTCTCATCTCCTTGTTAGATTAGTCGCCCATCATTTACACAAGCAATATGCCTTTTTCAGGCATCTGTAGAGCCTTCCCAGTGCGTGCCATCATCACTCATCAGAGCTTCTACGGGACTGTTTCCTAAAGATCAGAATTAGAGTAACGGCTATTATAGCGGCACAAATGCCTATGATTGTCCAGACCCAAATTGGGGTTATCACTGATGCTTCTTCTACTCGACCTGGTAGTGATATTTCCACTGGGGATGTTTTGGTCCTGAAGGTGGATACCGATAGCGGGCCCACTGCTGGCTCTGCGCTTCTGATGCCCCAGAAATAACTCGTGTCATAGTCCAAAGTGCCTGCATACGTATAGGCGGATGAGCTCACCCTGGCGGTAGCTATAGGGTCAGTCAGGTCGGCATTTTGAGAAAGAGTAAATTCATATTCAGTGGCGCTAGAAGCAGAAGTCCAGCTAAAACCGATATCACTTACCGGCATATCACTTGTGCCACCGACGGGAGAAATCGCTTGCACATGTCCAACTCCGATGGTGAAGCTTCTTGGCTCAGACCAGGGGCTTTTTAAAGGAGTAACAGTCCTTACTCGCCAATAATAAGTGCTGCCGGAGATTAATTGAATAGAGTTGTCTTCAAGCATAATGCTCGTGCTATCGCTATTACCTAGCCACACCCTTTGAGTGCAGTCGGAATCCAAATATATAGCCGCTTCATATATCGTTGCCTCAGGTAATCTACTCCAGCTCAGGCTGAGGTGGTCGACACAATCACAAGCGCCTAGTGCTATAGTAGCTCCATCGAGAGGAGAATCTAAGACCGGAATAGCTTCATACAAGGTATCTGTGAAGTAATAAATAGCATCGTTGGCGGTGTCAATAGTCCATACTTCATTTTGTTCCGAATCACTCAGCAGTCTAAGGACAGGGAATTCGCCCGCCGCCGGCAAGTCTATAAGGTCAATCTCTGCCGCGTTTGAGGCAGAGGGATTTAGCAAACGGACTACGTACTTGTCCGACTCGAGCGCATAAAGTGTTCCCTCATTTGCAAGGGCTAAGCCTTCGACCCAACTCTCGTTTACTATTTGGTGCCATCTATTAGAAACCCCGATACTCCAGCGATAGACGCCTTCATCCGTAGAGGCATAGATAATGCCATTTTCCTTGTAGTTGACATCTGCTATAACCTGAACATGGCCATCGCCTACATCATGGGGGATCTCGCTAAAGCTATTGCCCCCATCCAAAGAATAAGCCACTTCCCCATCTTTACCGCCAACAAGGACAGTCCCTCCTTCGGCAACGGTTAGCATGTTAATTTCTGAAAGCTCGCTCTGCACAGGCTGCTGCCACGTAGAGGCAGCAGCCGTGCTTTTCTGGACAAAACCCCCAGGCAAAGCAATATAAATAGTGTCTTCATCCTCAACTATCAGGTCAACTATCGGTTGCGGGGCATGGTACTCCTCCCATGAATTGCCCCGGTTATGCGAGACCATTATGAGGTCACCTCCCACTTCAATGGCATAAACAGTATAATCCTCGCTATAATCGGGGCTTAATCTTAAGCTAATCTCGCTAGAGTCAATATTTATGATTAGCGCTGTCCCCCAATGCGCACCTAAAGAGGTACCGGCACTGCGCCAGACGGTCGCCTCGTGGCTGCTGGAGTTATATGTTGCTGCAAATAGGCTTCTAGGCTCAGGCGCCACAGCTATATCGCAGAGATCAGCCGATTGTGGGCTATTTATTTGTGTCCACTGAAGATCTCCCTCATCCGCCAATACAAAAGATGGTGCGAATACGGTGCCCAGGCTCAATGCTAATAGCAATGCAATGCAACACTTCACCTTCGTCTTAGTGGATGTGAAGCACCAACTTGAGGCTATCATTCGCTTCTTAAAGCTTCAATGGGATTGAGGCGGGAGGCGTTCCAGGCAGGGTAAAAGCCGAAGAACAGGCCGATAGCAACCGAGACCGAAACAGCAAGGATAACTATGTCAGGAGTGACTAAGGTTGCCATAGTCCCCGCGTGGTTAATAATCGTCGAGATTCCCCAGCCTATGGCAGCCCCGATGATGCCACCGGCGAAGGTCAAAAAGATGGCTTCCAACAGAAACTGACTCCATATATCATGCTCCCTGGCGCCCAGCGCCTTGCGTATGCCTATCTCTCTGGTCCTTTCCAGCACCGACACCAGCATAATATTCATCACACCGATGCCTCCCACAAGTAACGAAATAGCAGCAATAGCACCCAGAAGAAGGGTCAGCGTCGCCGATGTTTCCTGAAGGCTGCTGGCTATCTCTTCCATAGAGCTTATGCTGAAATCGTCTTCGTCAGAGGCTGCCAGACGGTGTCGGCTGCGAAGCAGACTGGTGATTTGCTCCGTGACGTAGTCTGATTGCGTCTCATCGCTTATTGTCACATATATAGATGAGACGACTTTTTCGCCCTGGGCGGTTCGCGTCAGGGCAACCGTCTGCTGCAGAGCCGTCAGTGGGATGATGACAGCGGTATCGGGCGAGTTAAACCCGGTACCCTTGCTCTCCAGTACTCCGATGACAGTTACAATGATGGTGCCCATCCGCATTTTTTGTCCCACGGGATTAGCACTGCCAAACAGCGTTTCAGCGACATCGGATCCGAGTATGGCCACCTTAGCACCGCGTTCATATTCCTGTTCCGAGAAGAAAGCGCCAGCCGCAAGTTGCAGGTTGGCTATTGACACATAATCGGGGGTTGTCCCTATGACCTGAGAGTTCGCGTTCTCACTGCCCACCACCAATTGAAGGTTGCTAGAGGAAACAGGCGCCACGGCGGATATGTAAGAGACCTGCTGGGATACTGCCTCCGCGTCTTCCATACTAAGGGTCTGGCCGCCACCACTACCCCCCAGTCCTCCAGGTCCAACACTAAAAAAACGCGCCCCACCGCTTATGGTAATCAGGTTTGCCCCCATGCTCTCGATATTGGAGAGAATTTGTGCTGTGGAACCCTTACCAATCGACATCAGGGTGATTACTGAGGCTACGCCGATAATGATTCCCAGCATGGTCAAGAAACTGCGTAGCCTGTGAGTGCTAAGTCCAAGCCAGACCGTAGATAGGAAAGTGTGCCACTTCGTCATGAGCTTTCCTCCCCGACAACCTGACCATCCTTGAGGTGTATTATTCTCTGACAGTGCTGGGCAATGTTAGCATCATGAGTTACCAGAAGCAAAGTTATTCTCTGCTCAGCATGTAAAGAGGTAAGGATGGAAATTACCTCTTCGCCAGAATGACTATCTAGCTGGCCGGTGGGTTCATCGGCCAGAAACAGAGAAGGGGTCTTTACTAAGGCCCGAGCAATGGCCACCCGCTGCTGCTCACCTCCCGACAGCTCGATGGGACGATGATTGACGCGGTCAGAGAGACCTACCTGAGCCAGCGCCTCCAGGGCGCGCCCACGCTCAACTCCGCCAACGTAGGTCATGCCCAGTTCCACATTGGCCAGTGCCGTGAGCCGCGACAGTAGATTGAATGTCTGGAAGATAAAACCAACTTTCTGCCCCCTGATGGCAGCTAATTCACTACTATTCAGGTGGCTGACCTCTCTCCCCTCAAAATAGTAACTGCCCGATGTCGGCTTATCCAGGCAGCCCAGAAGATTGAGAAGTGTGGTCTTGCCCGAGCCAGAAGGCCCCATAATCGCCACTAGTTCACCCTTCTCGATGTTGAGAGTTATCCCTCTGAGGACTGTCAGCTCTCTCTCACCCATGGGATAGACTTTGGTTATATCGCGTAATTGGATCATCTGCTTATCCTTATCAACTTGATGATACTCCCTATGTCCTTGGTATTAATGTTCCGCCGCCAGGAAACATTCCATTACCAGGAAACATTCCATTACCAGGTCCGTCTTGCTGTGTCGTCGTAGTACTACCTTGAGGAACAATCACCTCTTCACCTTCACTTAGCCCATCAGTTACCTCGGTGTTCACATAATCGGTTATGCCGGTCCTTATGGCTCGTGTTTCTATGGTGCCGTCTGGCGATATTACTTCAACGTAGCTTCGCCCGCCTAGGGTCGTAATGGCTCCATTAGGTACCACCAGCACATTAGTCCTATGGTCCACTATTATGTTCACGGTGACGGTCAGCCCGTCTCTGAGCTGAATGGCCTCGAACGTCCCAACTGTCTGAGTTATTGAGGAGTTGCCCCAGCCTGCCGGCGGTGTAAACCCATCAGGCAGTGTGAACCCATCAGGCAGTGTAAATCCCTCCTGCGGTGTCATCCCTGCGGATGGCATTTGAGTAATACCTGATAGTGACCCCACCTCGACCGTGACTTGGTAGTTCACTACCCCGGATTGAATAGTGGCTGTAGGTGCGATGTAAGTGACTTCCGCTGGGAAGGTTATTCCAGATATGGCATCCGCCTGCAATATGGCCCTTCCTCCCTTCTCCACCTCAGAAATATCCATTTCGCTCACTAGAATATCAACTTCAAACTTGTCGGGATCGGCGATAGTCGCCGCTACCGTCCCTTTCTTCACTTCGTCGCCACCCCTGATGTTGACGTTAGTGACGAAGCCATCAAAGGGGGCGATAGCCTCTGGGCTGGCGTTGGTAGCTTCTTCCAGTGCTTCCTCAGCATCTTCTAAATTTCCTTCAGCAAGCTCGACCTGTAGCTCTTTCATGTCTATATCCAGTGGATCAGCATTGTCATCCTCTTCAGCCTTTTCCAAGGCAAGCCTGGCATTTTTCAGGTTTATCTTCGCCTGAAGAAGGGCACGCTCCAGTCCCGTCAACTCGCTCTCCCGTTCTGACGTGTCCAGTCTCGCTAGCACCTGTCCTTGTTCCACGGAATCACCTTCTTCTACCAGCACTTCCTGCACCGTTCCTGCCATCTCAAAAGCGACATCCTCGGTAGATGATAGCGCCAGATTACCACTACCACTAATCTCCACCGTCAGGTTTCCCCCCTGTACAGTTGCTGTTTGATACTGTAGTGCTGGCGTTGAGCCAGGCTTAACAACGCTGATTACTATCAAGGCGACGACCCCACACAGCACCACAGCTAATACTATCTTTGACACTCTCTTTTTTATTAACGCTCTTATCGCATTTAGTTTCATTGTATTCACCTCTGCTTTTGTACTGCCAATAAATGGGCGTAACAAACTATCAGACGACTATTAGATTTGATTGCCCCTCAGTTTTTTAGTTAATAGCAGTCGATATGAATCCAGTTTACCAGAGCAACATGAACCCACCATGAACAGATTATTAATTACAGAAAAGACATACGATTTTAGCTATCAACCTAAGACGGGGACTCTTCTAGCGTGGCATTAGTCAATTTCTGTACACTCCCACGATAATAGACTATCTCAACTTGGTCACCGATCTGATGAGACTTTATGGCTGAGACCAGATCTTCCACCGTGCTGATATCTTCGCCGTCCATCTTAATGATAATATCACCTGTTTCTAGTCCAGCCTTACTTGCCGGGCTATTGCTATTAACACTGGTAATGAGTGATCCAGTGTCGACTGATAGGTCATAGTAATGCTGGATGGCTGAGGTGACAGTAATCACTGACACTCCAAGCCAGGGGCGAACTACTTTTCCCTCGGTTATCATGCTCTGCACTACGGGAATAACAGTATCAGTGCTTATGGCGAAGCCAATATTCTCGGCATTGCTGGCAATAGCAACATTGATGCCGACTACCTGACCTGCCATATTCACGAGCGGCCCTCCACTATTGCCTCTGTTAATAGCCGCATCAGTCTGTATAAGGTCACTCAGCACCACTCCGGTGTTCTCTTCAATAGAGCGGCCCAGATTGCTAACCACACCGGTAGTCCAGGTAGGACCTCCGGGCAGGGCTAGAGCATTACCTACAGCTACTACCGGGTCAAGGACACTAAGCTGCTCCAGAGAGTCGCTCAGGAAATGTAGGTAAGAAAGATTGTTGGCGTCAATTTTCACTACTGCCAGATCAGTTTGTGCATCTGTACCCACTACAGTTGCCGTAAAAGCACTTCCGTCACTAAGAGTTACTGTGACTTTTTGGGCATCTTCTACTACATGGTTGTTGGTCACAATGTAACCGTCCGCGCTGATTACTATCCCGCTTCCTGCTCCTGTCTGCGGGACTGCTTGCCAGAACCAGTTGTTGCTCACCGTTTCAGTGACGATAGACACTACAGCAGGAGCCACCTTTGCTACTAATTCTTGTGTACTAAGCTCGGAGCCAACTTCTTTGTCAATATATAGATATTCTAAGGCGAAGCTGGTAGAGTTAGGCACGGTGTCGGTAACAACTAAGCTGATACCAATAATCAAAAGAGTGATACCAACAATCAAAAGAGCGGTTATTAAAATATATTTTGGCTTAGACATATTTCACCTCCATCCTTAGGAGAGGAGAGAAGACTCTCTCCTCTCCTAAGAGATTTAGGTTGAAATGAAAAAGAATTTGATTTTAGTTATAGATAGGTTCTGTCCCATTCGCTTATCAACCGGTTGCTTCAGCGAAAACATCCGGGGAACATGGATCACCCCAAGACCGAAAACCATCACCCCGCATCATGCCACCGCCAAGATCATGTCCGCCAAGTCCTAGTAACGGTAGTTGGATGTCCGGTCGGGATTGCCACCATTCCAAGTAGCTGTCAGCCTCTTCCTGAGTCATCGTGCCCTCGTCTACGAGGTTCTGCAGCCGACTCTCTAGAGCCTCATTTCGTATATCGCTTCGAGCCTGATTAAAAGCATCCCTTAGTTGCTCTGAGTCGATGGCCACACCCGTCTCTTCCTCATAGATGGCACACGCTCTGTCCAGAAGCGCTTGGTATTGATCGGTAGTTTTGCTCTGGTCCTCAGTAATGCTTGAGCTATCATTTGTAGCAGCAAGCACCCCACCGGTCACACCTCCGATTAGCACTATGAACATCACCACAACTGGAATGAGCCATTTAAGTTTTCGCCTTGACATATCACCTCCTTTCTATTTTTTACTATTGGGGTTATGTTTCCTGCTCGGATGCTATATCAATCCTCCTTTCTATTTTTTCTACTATCGGGGTTATGTTTCCTACTCGGATGCTATATCAACCCTCTTTTTCGAATAGATAAACCTCTTTTTTGAGTCAGTCCCCGACAGTGCAAGTAAAGCTTACCACAGCAACATGAACCCACCATGAACTCGGGGTGAATGGCGGGAAAGTATTCAATTATGGGATTTCATCTCATGTTCATCTTGGTGTAATATAATTCGTTTGGAGAGTTTGTTATGAGAATTTTGGTTGTCGATGATGACCGACGACTTTGTGCTGTCGTCAAGCGTGGCCTTCTGGAAGAAACCTACTCTGTTGATCTGGCCTACGATGGAGAGGAAGGTGAATATCTAGCGGAGGTCAATCCATATGACCTTATCATTTTGGACATCATGATGCCGGTGAAAGATGGCATTGAAGTTTGCCACGAGCTTCGTGCCAAGAAGATTAATACCCCAATTCTGATGTTGACAGCCAGAGACACCGTGGAGGACCGAGTCAAAGGACTGGATACAGGAGCTGATGATTATCTGGTAAAACCTTTTGCCTTCAGTGAGCTTCTTGCTCGAGTCCGTGCTCTTCTGCGGCGAGAGGGAATATCCAAATCACCAGAGCTTCGGGTAAAGGACCTAATGTTGAACACTCTTACCCGGCAGGTTTGGCGTGGAAAAAGACCTGTTGAATTGACCACCAAGGAATACGTCATCCTGGAGTACTTTATGCGCCATCCCAATGCAGTAATTACGCGGACCATGCTTGAAGAACATGCCTGGGATTACAACTTCGATAGCCTGTCCAATCTGGTAGATGTTTATATCCGCAGATTGCGGCGTAAGATTGACAACGAGGGGGACGATAGCCTGATTCAGACGGTAAGAGGAGCCGGCTACCGGCTGAGAGCACCATGAGCTTCATTCATAGCATTAAATTCCGATTCACGTTGTGGTACCTATTAGTGCTGGCAGTTTTATTGATTGCCCTCAGCACCGGGGTATATTTTTATCTCTCGCGAAGCCTCTACCAGAACCTGGATAATTCATTAGAACTACGTTCGACACAGTTACGCATTATTCCGGCTATTCTGGAAAGCATCAGACAAGGAGAATTTCAGGAGGAGTTGGGAGAAATCGTCATGTTATACTTTTACTCTGGTAACCAATTGGTGGAGGTGTCTCCCCGAGGGATAAGTATTCCCCTGAGTGACGAATTCATTTCGCAGGCCATCACTGGTACGAGTTTGTTTACCACCGTCCAGACAACGGAAGGTGAAGGACTACGTCTCCTGGCTGTCCCCGTAAACCTTAACATGCCGGGACCACCAGCTGGTATCCAGCCAGCTGCACTGGTTATTGCCCGCTCGACAAAACAAATCGACCAAGCACTAGTGAGACTGGTGCGCACCCTTATCATCGCTGTCCCGCTTGCCTTGGCATTAGCCGCTGGAGGTGGCATATTTCTAGCCCGCCGAGCGCTTAAGCCTGTGAGTAAGATTGCCCAAACTGCACAGAAAATCGGGGAAAGTGACTTAAGTCAAAGGATTAATGTGAATACGAAGGATGAATTGGGGAGGCTCGCAGAGACGCTGAACGAAATGATTAGACGATTGGAAAAAGCGTTCCAGCGCCAGAAGCAATTCACCAGCGATGCTTCACATGAGTTACGTACTCCCCTGGCGGTAATTGAAGCTGAATCCACTCTGGCGCTCCAGAAGAAAAGATCACTAAACGATTATAGGCAATCTCTAGAGATTGTTTCTAGAGAAACAAGACAGATGTCCTCCCTTATTGACCAATTACTTACCCTTGCTCGTGCTGACGCCGGAAAGGAACAATGGAACTTCGCGAAAATCGATCTTGGCAAGCTCGTCAGTAACCTGAGTACAGATATCGAAGTTCTCTGCCAGGAGAAAGGACTCAGCTGCCAATTAGGTCAGACGCAGGATCTGGTGGTTAACGGCGATGAAGCCAGGCTGAGAGAACTGTTCATGAACCTTTTGGCTAATGCCATCAGGTATACCCTCGCTCCGGGAACTGTTTCTATCTCATTTCGCCAAGAAGGGCAAATGGCTGTCGTCGCCATCACGGATACCGGGATTGGCATCCCGGCAGAAGATATACCTTTCATCTTCGAACGGTTCTACCGGGTCGATAAATCTCGCTCGCGTGCTGAAGGAGGCAGCGGCTTGGGACTGGCAATATGTCGACATATTACTGAAGCTCATGGAGGAAAGATAGAAGTGGTAAGTCAGGAGGGAGTGGGAAGCACTTTTTCGGTATGGCTCCCTTTGCTATCTTTCTAGTTCTCGTCTGTATCCCCAGCTAGTTCACAGCATAAACATGTTTGATATAATATGGTCATAGATTGAATGAGTTCCAGCGAATATGCTCAATACATGAAGACTAACGCTCATGTCTAGACGTCTGAACATCCATAGTGTCCCGGCTCTAGTCGGCATTGTGGGCCCCATTGTGGTAATTGCCGGAGACCTTGCAGCGTCTTCATCCGTTCCCGGTTACAGCCCGGTCCGTGATTCAGTCAGTAGTCTGGCGCTGACTTCCATAGGCTGGCTACAATCAATTTGCTTTCTGGCGATGGGCTTGCTTTTAGAAATCTTTGTCGCCGGGCTCTTCTTCAATATTCATAGAGCACGGGGCTTCCATCTAGGCATTGTAATCCTTGCTCTTTGTGGTTTCGTGCTGATGTTGATTGCCGCCTTCCGAATGGATGCTCCTGGAGGTCCGCGTACTACTGCCGGAATAATCCACACGGTATCATCTTACAGCCTCGGTCTGCTATTCCCTTTCGCTGTTTTGTCGCTTGCACCTAGCTTCAAGAACACCCCGAATTGGAAAAACATTTTTGTCTATACACTCGTTGGCAGTATTTTAGCCTTGGTTATGATAGTAGGGGCATTCTTTATTGAGCAGACAGGCTGGTTCGGCCTGTATGAGCGAATTATAATACTCAATGGACTAATCTGGGTGGAGGTAGTAGCAATCCATTTTCTACGCCTGTTACTGAAGCGGGAGCCTAAGCCGCAATCCTGACAGCATTTCAATTTTGCCCGAGTCTGAGTTGGACTGAAGTTGATGACTAGGCGTAAACCGAAAGATGTTAAAACGAAGGAATATTTGGGCAAGAAAGTATTGTGGATAACAACAAAAAATCACGAATCTATTCTCATTCACAGCTAAGCACATATGAAGAGTGCCCGCTGAAGTACAAGCTCCGCTATCGGGACAAGATTAAGCGGGACGTGGAAAGCGTCGAGGCTTTTCTGGGCGGTATAGCCCACGAGGCTCTCAAGAAATGCTACGACCACGTCAGGCTGGCCAGGCCAGCCACGCTGGATGAATTACTCGACTCCTATGACAACCTCTGGCAGCAGAACTGGCACGACGGGGTTGTTATCACCAAGAAAGACGTGACCGCTGACGATTACCGCGC
>Ga0180438_10009297_pt1 | contig 12277 bp, 13 predicted proteins | sample SS_ome_12_FD_132455 | JGI IMG/M metagenome (GOLD analysis project Ga0180438, IMG submission 132455) | Hypersaline lake sediment archaeal communities from the Salton Sea, California, USA - SS_3_D_2 metaG | ecosystem: Environmental > Aquatic > Non-marine Saline and Alkaline > Hypersaline >...
GGTGAGATCCTGGTCAAGCTGGCCGACGCTGACAAGGAGATCGCCAAGATCGAGGCCCGTCTCGAGGACAGCGAGGACGAGTACCGCAAGGAGGGCCTGAAGGCCCAGCTCGAGGCGAAGCAGGCCAAGCGACAGTCCGTCATTGACCGCTACCAGAACATCGCCGACAAGCGCGAGGGCTACGCCTTCGACATGGAAAGGTTGCTGACGGACAAGGACTGGCTGACCAAGGCGGCGAAGCAGCAGAGGTCGAAGGAAAAGAGCGAGCAGGCTGACACCGAGAAGTTCAACGCCGAGTTCCCGGAGTACGTGGACAACCTCATCACCAAGACGGCAGACGGGCTCAACGCTCCCGAAGAGGCGCGTTTCAGGCAGTCTCTCTGGAACCACGTCAATCGCGCCATGATGGTGGACCTGAACCTCCACGGCAAGACCGATCTCGGGGACATCGACGTCCCCCAGATGGTGGAGGGCTACGTCAAGGAATACCTCGCGGACCGCGACCTGGTGTCGAGGACACGTTTCGAGAAGCGTTCGGCTGAGAAGCGAAAGGTGACTGGCAAGGCGAGACCCGCCGCGCCGGTGCCGGTGGCCCAGCGGCCCCCGGTGAAGCCTTCTCTCATGTCCCAGGACGGGCAGACCCCGCAGATGCTCAAGGCGAGGAAGTACCTCAACGAGCGGGGCCTGTAGTCCGAGAGAAAAGCAATGTCCACTGGCGCATTCGAAGACATCACGACCGAGCTCAAGAACGCATACCCCCCGGGGACGTTCGAAGAGCCGGTCAACAAGGAGACGAAGTACCGCCGGGATCTGCAGCGAGTCGACCTCGTCATGAACGAGGGCATCGCGAAGTTCCCGCTGGGGATCGCCTCCGCGTGGAACGTCGGCCTGATCGCCGACGTCGGCGACTTCCCCTCGCCCATCGACCCGACCCGGGTGCAGGGTGAGGTCACTCCGGAGCTGTTCACCGGATCGTTCCAGATCGGCGTGAAGACCAAGGTCGCGGCGAAGTCCAAGACCGGGACGTTCAATCAGGGCGGCATCATGGCCGACCGCGTCGAGAACACCGTCGCGGAGCTGGGCAAGTACATCAACAAGGTGTACGCCGGCTCCTACGGGGCCGTCCTGGCCTACGTGGCCACGAACGCCGGCTCCAGCACGGTGACGCTCGCCGACAACCTCCGCACCATCCTGCTCAACAAGAACATGCGGGTCGACTTCAAGATCCCCGGGGGCGCGCTGCGTACCGCGCAGAACCGGACCATCACGACCCTGACCCGCGACACCTCGACCATGGTCTACAGCGGTGCCGACGACGCGGCCATCGCCGCGGGCGACGAGGTCTACGTCACCGGAACCTCCGGGCGGTCCATCTGGACCCTCCCGCAGATCATCGGTGACGCCTCGGACGCCGCGTCCATCTTCGGCCAGAGCCGGTCCACCTACCCGGAGCTCAACGCCTTCGTGGAGGACGCCGGCAACAACGACCTGACCGAGCAGCTCATCCTCGAGACCATCGACCTGCCGCGCAGGGAGACGGGCAAGCGGGTGAGCCGTGCTCTCACCAACACCGGGCAGGCCCGGAAGTACGTCGAGTTCATCCAGGCCGAGCGTCGGTATCCCGGAGCCACCGGGGCCGCGCCGAAGTGGACCATCGGCTACGACGAGGACTCCCTGCAGATCGTCTACCCCGGCGTCAGCATGAAGCTCGAGGTCGACTTCGACATCGAGCCCGGCCGCATCTACTTCCTCTGCTGGGAGGTGTTCGGCCGGTACACCGCGATGGACGTGGACTGGATCGACGACGACGCCCTCCTGAAGATGATCCCGACGTCCGGGGGTCACAAGGCGGGCTTCCTGGCCTACGTGGGCTGTGTCGAGAACCAGATCAACACCATGCCGCGGTCGAGCTCGCGGCTCGAGGGCCTCACGGACCCGATCCTGGGCACCTAGAGGTCTGACGTCAGTGCCCCCGGGGGGCAGCTCACGCCCCCCGGGATTTCCCCCAGACGAAGGGGGTGAGAGGAGGACGTACAGTGGGCAGAGGCGGCGTGTCGTTCGTATCGCAGGGCAACGGGTCCGTCGGTGGCATCGTGCTGCACGACGGGTTCTACCGTGGCCAGTACTTCAAGTTCGTGTTCCCGTCGGCGGCCCCACGCTGCCACGACGGTGACGGGTTCTCGGACCCCACCGGGACCGGGGGCGACGAGAACGTCGCGGCCTTCCCCAACCTGGACGTGCTGTACCACATGATCGGGACCCAGACGCTCCTGGCCCCGACCATGGACTACGCGCAGGACTGTCTCCTCGCCGGCCTCGACAAGACGGCCGCGGACGGCGTCGAGTACCTGCTGGGCGGGGGCCTGACGAACGGCAACCCGCTGGCCCACACGGTCGGCGCGGGCGTCGCGAAGTTCCTCCGCGTCAAGTTCTTCGCCGAGACGGTCGCCAACGCGGCCGAGGCAGCGGTAGGCTTCCGCAAGGCCGAGGCCTTCCAGGCGGCCATCGACGACTACGACGAGGCGGCCTTCCTCAACCTGCAGGGAGGCGACGTCAACATCGAGACCATCTTGAACGGCGGAGGCACCGTCACCACGGACACCGGAGTGGACGTGGCGGACGGCGTGGACGTCGAGCTCGAGGTCCGGGTGGACAAGGACGGCAACGTGACGTTCTACGTGAACGGCACGAAGTACAACGCTTCCGCGGCGTTCGCGTTCGATGACGCCGAGGTCGTCCTGCCGTTCATCCACTGGCTCCAGGTCACGGGTGGCAGCGACTTCGGCATCAAGGAGATCGAGGGCGGGGCCCTCGCGGCCGTCCGGAAGGATCCGAAGCTCCGGTCGTTGCCGTAGCAGAAGGGGGGTGGCAGTCGTGACGAACAAGGGTTGGCTGTGGAGGTCGGAACGCATTTCGGCAGTGGCCCCACCGGGGTACGAGGCCGATCCAGCCGTCACGGCTGCCATCCGTTCTTTCGATCCGGGCGTCATCCCGATCTGGCGCATCTCCGTCTACATCCCTCCAGGAGAGACGGAGCCGCGCCAGTTCGTCCACCACGGGATCGGCCGCCACTACCCGTTCTTCAAGCACCTCCGCAAGCCGTTCCAGGTGGACATGCCGGCCGCGGCCGACTTCCCGGAGCCCAACTTCCTCGACGCCATCTTCGAGGACGTCTACTCCGCGGGCTACCTCCTGAGCGGCCCGGGCGACTTCATGCCCTGGTCGTGGGACACCTACTACTGGTGCCGGCAGAAGTACGAGATCGTCACCATCGCGGCCTACATGAAGCGCGTCGAGAAGCGCCAGGCCCGCGAGAAGAAGATGCACGACGACTGGGTCCAGGAGATGGAGTACACCAAGGCCCAGGTCGAGCCGTGGATCCTCAAGAAGATGGAGGGTCTGTCGGAAGCCGACTGGCGCGACTACGCCCGTCACATGAGGGAGCGCGAGCAGGCGATTCGTGAAGGACGCAAACCCCCGAGCCATCGGGATCCGAAGCCGATGGTCACGGTGGGCAAGGCGGCGGGCCGGTCGCCCCGGTCCCCGTTTGAGACCTACAGGAGGGTCGCCCCCTCCGGGAGCAACGCATGAGAGCCAAGCGGCGATGGAACCGCGTGAATGCCCAGATCCTCGTCTGGGCAGGAGACGAGCGCAAGCAACTGAAGTACGACGGCAAGCCGATCCTGCTGCCCGCCTACAACGAGACCGCCAAGGTGGGGCCGAGCCACCCGTTCCGATTCGAGTCCGTCAGGAACAGCCAGGACACCCTGATCCCCGGGACGCTGGAGGTCAAGGACATCATCCAGCGCACGCCCGAGGGCGGCGTCACCAAGGTCTTCGACGTGGGTGACTTCTGCGACTTCCTCGAGCGCGACCGGGAGCGGCTCTTCGAGTCCGGCCTCGAGATCGTCAGCGCGTGGCAGGACGTCCCCGCGGCGATGCAGGCGGCCCGGCCCGTGTGGGAGAAGTCACAGGACGCCAGGGCGCAGCAGATCCTCACTACCGAGATGGACCGGATCGCCCGGTTCGAGGCGAAGGGACAGCCCGCGCCCGAGGGGTCGAACGCCGAGCGGGTGGCCTGGGCCATCTCTCACCTCCAGAAGCGCAAGGCCGCCGACGTGGCGCGGTTCGGCAAGGAGGACATCGCCGCGGTCCTCCAGGGGCAGTACCTCCCGCCGAAGGAAGGCGTCACCGACGAGACCCCGGCCACCACGGACGACATGAGCACCATCAAGCAGATCCTGGCCGCGGCGAAGACCTACGGCCTCAAGCTGACCCGCTCCGAGATGGAGGGGCTCCTGGAGGGCGACGACGAGCAGACGGAGTTCGTGCTGAAGAAGATCGAGGTCCGGAAGAGCCAGGCCGAAGCATCAGCCTGAGAAGGAGGGCTCCGTGAACGTCACCGAGCACATCAACCAGGTACTCGGGAGAGACGACAACGTAGACGACACGGGCGCAGACAACACGGAGCGCCGACTTCGTCACCTGGAGTACCTCCGCGAGATCGTCGCGGAGCTCTGGTGGGCGAGCGACTGGAGCTGGAAGAAGAAGCGGGACACGGTGGTCGTGCCCGCGGCTCTCGGCTACGTTGCTCTCCCGCCGGACTTCCAGAGCCTGGGCAACTACGGCGGGATCTACTTCCCGGTCCCCGGAGGCGACGGGCGGAAGCTCGACCTCGTCGCCGAGTCGCTCGTCATGGACCTCCGTGAGTCCGACTACCGGACCACGAACCCGTGGGTCTGCGCCATCTTCGGCCAGGGCACCTTCTACCGGCAGTACGTCCAGATCCCGGTGCCCGGGGCCGACACCACGCTGGTCGTCTGGTATCAGCCGAACCCGCCCACCATCGACGAGGTCGTGGGCTTCACGGCGAAGACCGACATCGCCATGACCGCGGCGGCCGACAACACCGGGACGATCACGTCGGTTGCGACGGACCTGACGGCGCAGTTCCTCGACGAGAAGTACGTCCGCATCTCCGGGTTCGCCAACGACGACAACAACGGCGAGTTCGAGATCGTCGGGACCGTCACCACGAACGCGATGAACGTCCTGAAGCCTGCCGGCGACGACCTGGTCAACGAGGCGGCCGGGGCCTCGGTCGTCCTCCAGGGGCACGTCAACGACATCAAGAAGATCCCGGAGAAGTACCACCAGACGGTCATCATGCCCGGCCTGCGGGCGAAGGCCCGCGAGTCGAAGGGCGACGCGAAGTGGCAGACCTCCCTCTCGGAGTACAAGGAGGGCATCAAGGGGATGAAGAAGGAAGAGCAGCGGTTCCAGGGGACCTGGCGGAAGCTCCCCTCCTTCTTCGGGCGGATGTAGATGCCGAGAAAGACTCCAGACGAGGGCGTCGAGCCCTTCGAGTACCGACCCGGCCTCGGGTTCCGGTACTTCCGGGGCATGAACCGGTCCGCCGACCCGGGAGCGGTCCCGGCCAACCAGTTCCACCTCCTCTCCAACGTGCGGCTCACGCCGGCCGGGATGACCGACCGTCCCGGGATGGTCCCCCACCACGACACCGGGGTAGCTGGCTGCATCACCGGGATGATCGAGATAGACGAGGACGGGGTCGGCCTGTGGGTCACGCGGGCCTACTCAACCATCAACGGGGACACGGACGAGACGATCCTGGGCAACTTCAACGAGCAGCGGGGCGGCGCGGGAGTGCAACTGGGCGGCCAGTACACTCGCTTCAACAGGCGCGACACCGACATCGCTGGCCAGGACTCCCGGGAGCCCCCCTTTGTCCAGACGGCTCTCTACTCCGCGGACATCATCGTGGGGCAGAAGACCCTGGACTACAAAGTCTCAAGCTCGTATCCGGCAGACGGTGGCTCGTGGGTGTCGTTCATCAAGTACCGCAAGCGGCTCCTCCAGTTCGGGTACAGGGAGAGGCAGAAGGAAGACGAGGAAGACGAGCAGGAGTACGTGGTCTGCCTGTACGAGGTCAAGCTGCCGACCAAGGACGAGACCCTCGCGGGCTACGAACTCTACCGCGACCTGTGGGTCGTTGCGGACCCTCCGACGGCCGCGGGGCTGATCCTCGATGCGGTGACGGTCTTCAAGCGTTCCCAGGAGGAGCTCGCCGGCGACGAACAGGTCCGGGAGATCATGTACATCGCCCGGAACGACGGGACCGTCTGGAGCTTCGACGGCACGACGCTCCAGGAGGAGTACGACTTCGGAGCCGCCTACGCTCTGCGCCTGGGCGTTTTCAACGGCCAGGGCGTTCTCGCCATAGGCTCTAATGGATCGGCCGCAGTCGCCCGCTTCCTCGCCGCCCCAGGCGGGACGTGGACGGCGGTGTCGCTCCCGGAAGCTGACCTGCGGATCACGGACATCACGCCATGGAACGGGTCTCTGTACCTGGTCAGTACGCTCGGCGGTCAAGGGCCCAGGATCTACCGGTTCCAGGGGGGATCGAGCATCCCTGCCTACATCTACGAATTCCCGTGGGTCGACGGCGCGACGGTCGGCGACACGACGAAGGCCGGAATGTTCCTCCAGTACCGGAACACCCTCTACGTGACGGAGTACGTCATCACGGGGTTCGGCAACAAGAGTTGGTATCTGCGGAAGTGGGTCAACGACTCCACCTGGACGCAGCTACCCACGGAGATCAACTTCACTCAGGACCACGCAGCCGACGTCTACTGGATGCACGTCGCTGGAGGCCGAGTCTTCATGGGGGCCCTCGCCGTTGAAGCCTACTGGGCCGGACAGGTTGGTTCGGGAAACTCCGCTTCATACTTCACGGAGATCAGCAACTTCAACACCACCGATGGCCCGACCGTGACCCCGCTCTACCCCTCGCCAAGCGGCTTGCCGACACCCCCGACAGTCTTTGAAAACGTCGGAACTCATGTCATCACGCACGCGCCGGAGGATGCGGTGCTGAACGACGAGGAGCTCTAGAGTGGCCATCTTCTTCACTCAGGACGCGGCCTCTTCGTCGGAGACGAGCATCAAGACTGATGCCGCCTTCGGGGGCCTCGCCTACGACGACATGACCATCCAGGGCATCTACCGCACGGGTCGCCGGCCGGTCTTCGAGAACTTCCGCGGCGACCTCTACCTCGGCGGGTCGTACACCCGGGTCATGGTCCGCCCGGCGGCGGACCGTCGCTGGCTCAAGGCGGGCATCGCGCCGCCGAGCGAGAAGCTCTCGGTCGTCCCGGGGAGTGGGAGCGGAGGGTCGAGCGGCGGCTGCCTTGCCTACATCACGTTCCTCCACAAGAACGGTCTGCGAGTCCTAGCGGAATCCGATCCGTCGAACATCGTCAACGTGGGAGACCTTACAGGGCAGGGCCGTCTCTGGTCAAGCATCCAGGCGACAGGTGCCGACCTTCGTGTGACCCACGTTCGCGGCTACGCCTCGATGCTGGGCGGACCCTACCGCATGGCGTGGGAGTCCCCATACGGACTGACCACCGTTGAGGAGAACGTGCTGAGCGCGCGCCTCTCCCTCCTGGGGCCGGGCAGCGGAACGGGAGACTTCCGCAACGGACTGCCTCCGTCCAACGTCCACTTCATCCATCCGTGGGCGGCGCGGATGTGGTACGCACGCAACTCGGAGTTCCCCTACCGGGTCTGGTACTCGCAGCCAGGCCAGCCCCAGTACGTGGGGCCCGCATCCTTCCGCGACACCATGGAGCGCGAGCCGATCACCGGCCTCTGGCGGGGGCGCAACGAGCTGGTCGTCTTCTGTCAGGACAACAGCTACATGATCCGGCAGTTCGGGACCGGCGTGGACGACTTCGTCATGGAGCGCCTGGACTCCAACGTCGGCTGCCTGACCCACCACGGGATCCGGGAGATCCACAACCGGCTCTGGTTCCCGGCCCGTGACGGTGTCTGGATCTACGACGGGGGCTTCCGCTACGTCATGGAGGACATGCGCCTCCTCTGGGAGCGCGAGTACTGCAACTGGCAGTCCTCCTTCGAGTCCGGCTTCGCGGCCTTCGACAAGCTCAACAAGGTCTACGTCTTCTACACCCCGCGGCCCCAGGACTCGCCGGTGGAGTGGGAGGCGAAGAGTGGTCTCTCCCCGAAGACCGTGGCCTACGTCGGCTACCTCGGCAACTTCGAGCCGTCGATGGGTGGCCAGGAGAGTCAGCCCGACTGGACCCTGGACTTCAAGGCCCGGGAGGACAGCTCGACGCTCTACGGGAAGGACAACGAGATGTACGTCGCCTCGTGCGACGGGGAGATCCGCCGACAGATCAAGGCCTGCGAGCTCGATGCCTACGACCCGGACAGCGACACCCTGACCGCATTCGGAAGCGACGACGACGGGGACACCATCCAGAAGGAGGTCATCATCCGGCACGGGCACATGCTGATGTTCCAGCCCGGCGACGACGTCCAGCAGGGGAAGAAGCTCCTCCAGCTCTGGTTCCACATCGAGAGCGAGGCTGTCGGGTGGACGGCCTACGCCATCGGCGGCGACGAGGACGCCTGGCGGTCGGTGAGACCGACGAACGTCCGCCGCTTCTGGAAGTACGACTCCCTCTTGAGCCGCGAGACGAAGACGCTCAACGGCTACGACTACGTCTCCTGCGCGAAGAGCGTCCACTTCTTCCTGCCGGAGAAGGTCTCGGGGAGAGGGTTCACTTTCGAGACTCGGGCCTCGAACGTCATCAACTTCAAGTACCGCGGCCTGGGCGGTATGTGGGGGCCTGGAGGCGTGGCATTCCGGCCGCCGTTCTCGGAGACGGCAGTGCCATGAGGATTTGCCCGATGCCGTATCATCGAGTGAGAGAGGACTAGGACAATGCCATTGGGAACGGCGGGATCGAGGGGGGTCTCGGACGCACGCGCCAGGATGGGCGGCCAGCGGTCATCTTCGGCCCGGATGCCTGCCTCGTTGAGCCACCGCGCAGGGCTCGTGCTCCCCGGGAGAGGCGGCTCGGCGGCGAAGCCGCCAACCAGCAGCGGCGGCGGCGCGGCGAAGTTCACGATGCCCAAGCTGCCGACCGGCGGCTCTGGGGTCGCGGTGAAGGGGCCGGAGCGGCCGAAGCTGCCCGAGATCGACCCGCAGGCGGCCTTCGATCCGGAGCTCCAGGCCTACGCCCAGAAGTACGGCGGGCACCTGGAGGACCTGAAGGAGGGCACCGGGTTCGCCATGGACACCATGCGCGAGCAGATGGAGAACCGCCGAGCCGCGGCCCGCGAGAGTGCGATGGCGGCGGCGCAGCAGGCCGGGATCCCGTTCAACGCCTCGCAGTGGGAGGCCGAGTACGACCGGGGAATCAACTCCGCGATGGCCCAGGAGAAGGTGGGCCGGGAAGCGCAGCTCACGCAGGCGTACCAGGGCGGGCTGCCCATCGTGTCGCAGCCCTCGTCGGAGCGGTTCTCGCGCCTCAGCCTGGACCTCTCGCGGGACATGGGCGAGGCCGGCAACATCCTGGACCGCTACCGCACCGACGTGAGCAAGTACGGGACCGACGTTCAGGCCGCCATCGGCAGCAACAACGCTCTGCTGGGGTTCCTGTCCTCGATGATGGGATCGTTCTCGAGCATGATGCCGAACATGAGCATGTCGGCGGGGGGCGGGTCGTACCGCTACGGATAGGAGAGGGAGATGTCCAACGAATTCTCGTTCGATCTCGGGGCCATGGGCCCCATGCTCGACGCGATGATGTCGCGGTACGGGCAGTACATGGACCTTGGCCTGGAGCAGGCGCGGGAGGAAGCGCCCCGCAAGCGAGTGGCCTTCGACCTGTACCAGAAGGGGAAGCGGTCCGAGCTGAAGGACGCCGAGCTGCGCCGGAAGCAGGCGAAGAAGGCTGAGGGCACGGCCCGGCGACTCGAAGCGAAGGCCGACCAGGAGCGGAAGCGCAAGGAGGCCATGGACTACGCCGAGCAGCAGCGGGCCCGCCAGGCGCTCTGGAACAAGCCGGAGAACACCCGCGGCATGGTCGGCGGGACGCGCCCCTCGGCCGCCATGAGCATGGACCCGGCGACCCGCCAGCTCATGCAGTCGGTGGCCACGGGCACCCTGAGGAGGTAGCCGATGCCCTCCGATGACTGGTGGACCGGAAGCGAGAAGGCGGGAGTCCAACGCTCTCTCGAGATGGATGCCCCTCTCCCCCCCGCGGCGCTCGTCAGCAACCCGCTACTCCAGGAGATGAGGAACATCAGGACGATGGCCGGCGACAACCGGTCGATCCTGGAATCCTACGATGGCGGCCGAGACGAGAAGGGGAAGAAGAAGAAGATCACGGCTGCCCAGGCCGCCAAGCTGCTGACGCACCGGGCCCCGCCCGGGCAGGAGGCCTCTTGGAGGCTCTGGAGCCCCCAGTACGGACAGAGCGGATGAGCCTGAAGAACTGGACGAATTTCCACACGCCGGGCGAACCGCTCAAGAACTTCACCCGGTCGGAGCCGAAGAACGAGTGGCTCAAGGACACCTACGTGGGGGGAACGAAGAAGCCGCGCCGGAAGCGCGACGCGAAGGCCGGGGCCCGTGCGCTCCGGGCCCGCATGGGAATGAGGTGAGAGATGCCTGACGGATTCCGGCCTCCCCGCAGCCCCCTGGGACTGCCCCGCGGGCGCGGCACCCCCAGCAGCTTCGCCCAGGCCACCATCGACCTCATCAACCGGCAGTTGAAGCCCGGCCAGGAGGCGCTGCGTCTCGGAGCCCCGTCCCGCGAGACCGCCCTCGGAGCGGCCGGGGCCAGGCCCGCCGCGCCGCCGCCCCGCCCCGAGCCCGTGGCCGCCGCGGCCGTCGCCGAGGACCGGGCCGAGACGGACCCCCGGGGGCAGGGGGCCTCGGTGAAGGGAGACCCCGGTTCGGCCGACGCCCCCCTTCCGAAGCTGGGGAAGGGCGACCACGAGGGTGGGGGCCGCCCCCGGGCGATCAAGATGCCTGACGGGCGGATCGTCGCCACCAACGCCCCCATCGACATCACGGACCCGCTGGGAGGCAAGCCGCCGGTCCCCTACCGCGACCCCGAGGAGCTGCCGACCGGCGACGTGTATGCGGGCCCGGAGGCGACCATCTACATCCCGCCCGGCGGGGAGCCCTCGGCGGGGCCGCCGGCCGATCTGCCGGCGTCGCGGGATCCCGGCTGGGCCCCGACCGCGGCCCTCAACCAGCTCTACCGCACCGGCCAGCTCTCGATGGACGCCCGGGACGTGGCGGACCGCCAGCGGTGGGAGCGGGGAGCCCGGGCGGGCGACATCGAACAGGAGATGCACGAGGCTCAGGCCAAGCAGGCCATCGCGGAGGCCGAGATCGACCCCATGGAAGCGGCGCAAATGGAGAGCGAAGGCCGGTACGGCGGCGAGGTCATCGAGCAAGAGGCGATGGCTTCCCGGGTCCAGGCCGCCATCGAGGCCTACTCCCGAGTGACGGCAGAGATGAGAGCCGCCATGGACGAGATGGAGGACGGCCCCGAGAAGCAGCAGTTCCTCGACCGCCTCGAGCGGGAGCGCCGCGACTACGCGAACATCATCATGGGGCACCAGCTCCGCGACCCGAAGGCGGATCCGCTCTCGGCGCTCGCCATGGGGATGCTGTCCCCGCAGTCACCGACGCCGGAGAAATAGAGCACCCAGGACACCCGAGAGCATGACCCCGAGCAGCAGGCCACCGAAGGATGTGAGCAGGAAGGGCGCAACTTCCTCGAATGTCACGTCCCGGGGGGCGATGTGAGACGGTGGCTCCGAGACGACGACGTGGGCCGCGAGGCCCTCGTAGCGGGCCTGGATCCCCTCCACAATGGGGGCGACGTGCCCCCGGGGAGCCGCCTGAGGCTCTGGAGGCATGACCTCCACACGGAGCTCCTGGGCGAAGTTCAGGTGGGCCTGGGCCGCGGCCTCGGCCTGACTCTCGGAGTAGCTCGGGACGTAGAACGGACGCGGGCCAGTCGACGGCCAGCCTTGAGTTTGGTTGTCAGACATCGTGATTTCCCCCCGCAAGGAGGACATTAGCACGCTCACCGCGAGCGTGTAAAGAGACAAAAGGGATGAGCACCTTCCGGCCACCCACACCCACCTACTCCCCCAGGCTCCAGGAGCACCTCGCCAAGCTCCGCAAGCAGTACGAGAGCCTGGAGCGCCCCACCGTCTCGAAGTACGTAGCCCCCCGCCCGGGTGCCCCCGCGGAAGAGGACGAGCCCGGCCGCATGGAGCGGATTCTCGCGGGTCTCGGAGCCCTCCAGCAGAACATCGCCCAGAACGTCCGGGACCTCCCGGTCGCCCTCGCCACCGGCGGGCCGGTCGGCAAGAAGGCCGCGGACTGGATGCACCGGAGCCCGGACTCCTGGTA
>Ga0180438_10009298_pt1 | contig 12275 bp, 15 predicted proteins | sample SS_ome_12_FD_132455 | JGI IMG/M metagenome (GOLD analysis project Ga0180438, IMG submission 132455) | Hypersaline lake sediment archaeal communities from the Salton Sea, California, USA - SS_3_D_2 metaG | ecosystem: Environmental > Aquatic > Non-marine Saline and Alkaline > Hypersaline >...
AGATCGTCGGTTTGATCTCCGCCGAAGAGCTTCAGGCGAAGGCGCAAAGAGTCCGTGCCCCGAAATCCAAGCGCACCGTGGCCCAGGAATCGGCCGCCTAAAACACGCGGGAGGTCACCATGCCGCTGAAGACCCACGTCGACGAGCAGCCGACCCTGAATCTCACGCCGATGATCGACATCGTCTTCCTGCTGATCATTTTCTTCATGGTCGGCACGAAATTCACAGAGCTCGAGCGGAAGATCGGCCTGCGGGTCCCCGAGGTCTCCGATTCGGGGGCGCTGACGGCTGCTCCGGAACGGAAGGTGATCAACGTCTACCGCGATGGGGCCATCACGCTCGACCGGGCGCCGGTCACCCTGGAGGAACTCACGCGTCAGTTGGCCGCAGCCCGCGGCCAGTATCCCGATCTCGGCGTGCTCGTCCGCGGCGACGCGCGGGGCCAGTTCCAGGGCGTGGCCGAAGTGCTCAACGCCTGCAAGCAGGCGGACGTCCGAGAGCTGGGTATCTCCGTCCGTCTGGCCGTCCCCGAAAGGTAAGCCATGCATGCGTTCGGCATGGACCGATTGCTCGACGCGATCACCGGCGCAGAGATGGTCATCGCCGCGCTGTGGCTCGGCCTGGCGGCCATCAGCATCTCATTGCTGGTGCTGATCCGCACCCGCTGGGGACAGTCGCAACCGCTGCGCAAGTGCATCGTGCTTTCCCTTTTAGCCCACCTGCTGTTGGTCGGCTATGCTACGACGGTGCAGATCGTCGCCTCAAACCCGCGCTGGTCGCAAGAACCGATCGTGAAGATCGCCATTGCCGAGGAAGACTACGAGCTGCAGGCATCGAGCGAAACGAAGGCGGCAGTGGAAAAGCCTTGGGAAGCGTTCGCTGATCCGTCGGCACCGCCGCCGAGCCCCTTGGAGCTGGCCCGGGCCGAAACGGCGGATCTCCCCGAGGGGGAGCGGCGCATGGCGGCGGAGCCGGAAAAACTGACCCCCGACCCCGTGCCGCGGGAACTCGACCTCGACGACGCCGCCCCGCCCGAGCCGCAAGATCTCCCCTTGCCGTCGGCTGCCGGCGCCGTTGGGCCGGCGAAGGCGGCCGAGCCGATCCGGACGCCTGCAGCGCAACGGAACGAGCGCCCTGCCCTCACCAGCCCGGCCGGCCCGGCCGTTGAGCGGCACGGCCCGCCCGACCCACCGCCCCTGGAGACCAAACGTCAGACCCCCGAAGGGATCGAGGCATCGCTGGTTGACCAGCCGCGATCCGTGCCGAAGATGCAGGACGTGCCGGTCAGTGAAGACCCACGGGATTCGCTCGCGGCACTCGACGACACGCTGCCTTCACCGCCCCGCGGGAAACCGGCCGAGCATCACCCTCCACAGGAACCTGCGGGCGCGTCGGCCAGACCGGACGCCGCGCTTGCGGCGGAGAACGGACAGACCGACGGATCGATCAATCAACTGCGGCCGCCTGCTGCTGCAACGCAGGAAGACAACCTCGGCGACAACCATCAACTCGTGTCAGTCCCGCCTGATGCCCGCGATCGCGGCTTGCTTCTTCCGGCGTCGCCTGCAAAGAGCGGCGGCAGCCAGATGCCCGATGTCTACCAACTGCGGGTGGCGCCGGACCGATCACAGATCGCCCGGCGGCTGGGCGCGACGCCGGAGACCGAAGAGGCCGTTCGGGCGGCGCTGCGGTGGCTCGCAGCCAATCAGGAGCCCGATGGCCGCTGGAACGCCGCAGCCCACGGCGCCGGACGCGAGCTGTTGGTAGCCGGACGTGACCGGCTAGGGGCGGGCAGCAAAGCCGATACGGGAATGACCGGCCTTGCGCTTCTGGCCTTTCTTGCAGCAGGATATACCCACAAGGGCGGTGACTACGAGGCGACCGTTGACAAAGGGCTGAAGTTCCTGCTCGTCCAGCAGGACGACGAAGGCGGCTTGGTGGCCAGGCCACGCTCTACGCGTACATGTATTGCCACGCGATGGCCACCTTTGCTCTCGGCGAAGCCTACGGAATGACCGGCGACGAAAACCTTCGCGAACCGGTACGCCGGGCAGTGGCACGCACATTGCGCGACCAGAACCCGACGTCAGGGGGGTGGAGGTATTATCCCGGGGATCCGGGCGATACCAGCCAGCTTGGCTGGCAATTGATGGCGCTGAAGAGCGCCGAGCTGGCTGGAATCCCGATGCCTGATGTGACACAGCGGGGAGCCGTTCGGTTCCTGGAGAGTGTGCGTGCCGGGCAACACGGCGGGCTGGCGTCGTATCGCCCCGGCGAGCGGCCCACCCGACCAATGACGGCTGAGGCCCTCGCCTGTCGTCAGTTTCTCGGCCTCTTTCCCGACTATTCCCTCGCCCGTGAGGCAGGAGACTACCTCTTGGCCGAGTTGCCCGGTCAGGGCGCAAAGAACTTCTACTATTGGTATTACGGCACGCTGGCGATGTTCCAGCTCCAGGGGCCGCACTGGGAGCGATGGAACAGTTCGCTGCGTACCACCCTCGTCCGCAGCCAGCGCAAAAGCGGCCCGCTGGCCGGCAGTTGGGACACCGACACGGTCTGGGGGAGCTACGGGGGGCGCGTGTACACCACCGCGCTGGGCGCATTGTGCCTGGAAGTCTACTACCGGTTTCTCCCGCTCTACGTCGAGGTTGCCTCAGGGCCCCTGCCGCGGAGGTAGTCCTCTCGACCGGGCTGCACGTCAGCACCACCCCGCGGCTTTCCACCGGCCCAGGCCCTTTGACATTGCCGTCGACCTCATTAGAATTGATCAGGAGAAGGACGTTTCCCGCCTGAATTGCGCGCCGAAGCCGCCGGACCAGGGGAAAGGCTGAGGGGCGCCTCGGCCGGCGGTTCGGGATTGTACCGTATCGCGCCGTTGTGCCTTTCCCGCTTGCCAACGAGGACCGTAGGATGTTCACCCTTTTGGGTTACTTTGGGATGCCCGGGCCCTTGGAGCTCATGATCGTCGGGCTGGTGGTTCTCCTTCTGTTCGGAAACCGCCTCCCCAGCGTGATGCGTTCGATGGGGCGGGGTATCGTAGAGTTCAAAAAGGGGATCCAGGGAATCGAGGACGAGGTCGAAGAGGCGGTCAAGGATACCAAGAAGCCCGAACAGTCCGTCAAGGAGTGAGATGGAGGCTGGCCAGCGGCCGGCGCTGGCGCCGCTTCCCGGTTCCCTGAGCACCAGATCGCTTCGGTTGGGGCATCCCGCCGGCAAGCCTGCGGCGGTTTGCTTGCCCGGGCGGGTACGCAGGGCCCGATTGAGAGTGCCAGTTTCGTGAGGTCAAAATGATGAACGTGCCCTTGGCGCTTTTCTCCCCCGGCCCGATGGAAATGCTGATCATCGGCGTGATCGCCGTCTTGCTCTTTGGCAAGCGGCTGCCGGAGGTCGGTCGATCGCTGGGGAAGGGGATCATCGAGTTTAAGAAGGGAATCCACGGGATCGAGGACGAAATCGACACGGCCGTCCGTTCTCCCGGCAAGCCGGCCGTGACGCACAACGAAATCGACGATCGGGACGAGGCCACCGCCCCGAAGTTCGAGCCGCCGTCCGAAGAGCCCAAGGCCGAATCGGCTCAAACCTAAGCCGCAAGCCGGCCGATAATACCGCTTGCCGCAGTGGGGCGTTTAGCTCAGTTGGTTAGAGCGCCATGCTCACACCGTGGAGGTCACTGGTTCGAATCCAGTAACGCCCATTTCTAGGCCGGTCATAAACCCAATCTTTGCAAGGGTTTACGACAACACTCTACCGGCCACCCCCTGACCCTACAACCCGTTGGTGGGTGTGGGAATTCCGGGGTCCGGGGTCAACTGACCCCCGGACGCCCAATCCCGGGGCGGTCCCCCGGCTGTTCCCGGTAATACTTTCTGTGCGTTGCCACGGCTTCAAGCGGCAGCCGTCTTGCCCTCACCCGGGCTCCCGGACCCTCCCCGGGCAACCCCCACGTCAGACGCGAAGCTAGGGGCCTTGACGGGGCTGCCGGTCTATCCCTATCCCTCCCCCTTGTTTGGGTGTCCGGTCGGAATACCCCGGGTAAGGCCCCCGCCATTCCCCCCGAAAGATTCCGGGGCTTACTCTTGACAATTAGTGGTGTTAGCACCTAAGCTAGTGCCAGTCGCACCATTACCTTCAAAAATGAAAGCTACCAATGCCTGAACGATACGGACTCAGCCAAGCGGAGTTTCGAGAGTTTCACCCGCCGATGGAATTGAACCATCCTCGATTGGAGGAAGTATTCCACCCTACCGCCATTTCCGGTTCCACTGCCGCCTACCAACTCCGCATTCGGGGCTATGCGGCAACGGAAGACAAGTTAAAAAAAGCGGTCCAAGAGGGTGCCGTTACCCTACCCGAAGGCCCTTCCCGCAATCCGAAATGGACTGTCGAAGCAATTGAGCAAGCGGCCGATTACCTCGAAAAGCGGGAAGACTTCAGCCCGGAGGTTCTCGTTTGTTTGCAACTGCGATTCAGTTACGGGGCTTACCATCAAGCCCTCCGGGATGCTTACGAGCAAGCCGTTGACGAATTCGGTTCCGCCGCTACCCGGGTTTTGCTCGCCAACTATGAATTAAACAGCGACGATTTCATCATGCATGTTGAACCGCAAGACGGGGAAAAGGATTCCCATATCTGGTTCACCTTGCGGGACAATAGCCGGCGGAAGATCGAAAGGGCGAAGACGAAGCCGGCAAAGCAATCTTCCAAACAAAAAGCCCTCAGGTGAAAGGAAAACACAAGAAACCAATCCGAAGGGCTTTGCCCGAATTCGAGAATTTTAATAAACACCACGATTCCGGCAATGGTGTCCCGGATCACGTTGCCCGGTTCCTGAAGCATTTCCCCGATGCCGAACCGACCGGCAACGGCTGGAAAGCCCGATGCCCCGTCCATGCCGATTCCGACCCAAGCCTTTCCATCGGGATCGGCAAGGACGGGTGCATACTTCTTCATTGCTTCGGCGGGTGCGATAACGAAGACATTCTAGCGGAAAAGGGGCTTGGTTTACCCGCCCTATTCCCTCCAAAAAACCGCCCGTCTTGGCAATCGCCTTATCTCACCAACGCCGACTTTGAAGCCGGTAACAACGGTGAGAAAGGGGCGATTTACCCCGCCGATTTAGGTCTAATGCTCTTCCGCCTGTTGGAGCTAACCAACGGGCAACCTTGCCGCGTCAACAATAACCTTTTCGTTGACGACAAGGACCACGGTTTAAGCTGGCTTGAATCCCCGTCGCAACTATCCGCCTACCTCAAGCGGACCACCGGGCCGGTAAAGTTTTACCGTGCCCCCGGTTGCGTCACGATGGAAGAATTGTTCCACGAACTAAAGCGGACGGCTAGGCAATATGTTGCCGTCGAAAACCTACCCCATCAACCGCCCTTCCAAACCCACTATTACACCCACAAAGCGGAAGACATTTCCGGCACCGTATCCACCGGAAGCCACCTTCAAGAATTGGTTGACCGCTTTTGCCCCGAGACACCCGAAGACCGGGCCTTGATCCAAGCGGCATTTATGACCCCGGGATGGGGCGGATTACCGGGGGCCCGTCCCGCATTCGTAATAACCGCCGATGCCGGGAGGGGTACTGGTAAGACCAGCCTTGCCCAAGCGGTTGGTCAATTGTGGGGTGGGATTCTGTCATTTTCCCATCGGGAAGATGCCGCCCGCATTCTCACCCGCCTACTCTCAACAACGGAAGCCCTTTCCAAGCGGGTATGCTTGCTCGATAACGTGAAAACCCTGAAGTTTTCATGGTCTGAATTGGAAGCTTGGATTACCGCCGCCAACATCGGCGGTCATAAAATGTACATTGGGGAAGCAAGCCGACCGAACAATCTAACGTGGTTCATCACCCTAAACGGTGCCTCCCTTTCAACGGATATGGCCCAACGGTCGGTAATCATCAAGCTTCGCAAGCCCGAGCATTCCGCGAAATGGGAAGACGGTATTCGAGCATTCATCGAAGACCATCGGGCTTCGATCATTGCCGATATTCTCGCCGCTTTGTCTTCCCCCAAAAAGCAACTCAAGGAATTCACCCGTTGGGGACGTTGGGAAGATGAAATCCTCCAACGGCTACCCAATCCCAACCGATTGCAAGCCCTCATTGAAGAACGGCAGGGCACCGTTGACGTAGAAGAGGAAGAAGCGGGGGAAATCGAAGTCTACTTTGCCGAACAACTCAAGCGGAACGGGCATAACCCCGACCGTAGCCGAATCTTCATCCAAGCCCAAAGGGCTGCCCAATGGTATTGCGATGCCATGAACGTAAAGGAAAAGGTCATTTCTGTTTCGCGGATACTAACCCAAATGATTACCGAGAAACGGCTAACCCGCCTTGAGCGAACCCGAAGCCATACCCTTGGACGGGGATTCACTTGGACGGGTGACAAGGTAACCCCGGGAACCAAGCTGAAAAAGCTATGAAAATCCGTTTGGACCCCGTGACAGATGGGACAGATGGTTTCCTATTGTTGGAACTTTATAGAAAGCATAAAGGGGGGAACAATAAGAAAACATCTGTCCCATCTGACACGCCCCAATTCTTAATAAAAACCACGAAAAAGCAGAAAGGGAACCCAATGAAAGCAAAACGAAAACCGTTGGTTCCGGCCCCATCTTACCGGGCAGTTGAACCGGAAGCTTCTTCGCCCCTTCGGGATGAAGGGGAGGATTGTTGTTTACACAACAAAAAGGGAACAACCCCCAAGCCGAAACGGCCCCCTGAAAATTCTAATAAACACCACCCTTCCCAATACCCCCGGGGGAAACCGATCCGCCGGGTAGAGGAAAAAACAATTTGCAAACCCAAGCCTCTGGTCCCGGCTCCAACCCAAATGAAAGAAAAAACAATTCGCAAGCGAAGGCCCATTGCCCGAAGACCGTCAACGGGCTGGTTGGTGGTCGAAGTCATCGACGCCAACCGAGCGGACCCCTTGCACCTTGAAAGAATCGTTTGCGACCGTTGCGACAAACGACTCCGTTGGGTTGTGGTCCTTTGCCACCCGGCTTTTCCCGGCTTCATGCATGTTGGGGCCAAGTGTGCCGAGCGGTTGTGCGAGAAGGAAAGCTAACCAATGAGCAAAGCCAAGCTAGGTCGAAGACTCCAACGGCTTGCGGGGCTGAACACCAAGCGGCGGAAGCAACCACCGCTTGGAAGATACGGCAAGCACACAAGCAGTTTCTTCCCAAAGAAGCAACACCGAGCCAAGCCGATAGGGTGAGCATCCAAGAAATGTCCAATAGTATCCAAGGTTCTTTCCAGGAAAAAAAGGTCGGAACCTGAGCCGGATGCAGCCTTTAACCCAAACAAAATCCTTCATGCCTTCTCCCCCTAAGCAAAAAGCAATGCGATGAAAGCCAAGACCTACCAGGACGTAATTTTGAAATGCGTCTTCGATTATGCCTATGAGTACTCCCAACCAAGATTCGGTTCATGCATTCGCAACCGTGCGGGAATGTTGAAGCTGGAAAGACATACCCGGGCCCTTGACGGTTGGACCCGATACGAACCCACCGCATGGTGCGGCGGGGAAAAGCTTACCCGGGAGGAATCGAAAGACTTCTCCCAAGCCTTGCGGGAACTTGCGTTAGATCAACTACTTATCTTCGAGGTAGATGCCGGGGGAAGGCCCTCTTGGGTGAAGCTTACCCCAAAGGGACTTGCCCGGGCGAAGAAACTGACACTCTGACTCCTCAAGGAAAAAGCAATGCCCCATGCCCACCAAAGGAATAACTTGTATCCCTTGCCCCTACTGTCACCATCCCCGTACCCGGGTATCCCAGACGGTAGGCGAGATCGATCCCAATACCGGCAAGATCATTGCCACCAAGAGAAGGCGTCGTTGTGAGAAATGCGGGCTCTATTTTACCTCCAAAGAATCCCCTTGTGAGGTATTCGAGGTATACCGGTATACCAAATTGCAGACTTGATCTAGACAGAATCGAAAGAATCATCCAAGCTACCGGAAGAACGACTTCCACCAACCAAAGGTTCCACCATGACCCAACAAGTCATTGACACCAATCCGATTGAAATGCCGACCGGATTGGAATTCATCAAAGGGCAGACAAACAAAACGCTACTTCGGGCGGCATGGAAGACCGCCGGGTTGAACCCGGCATATCCCGTTGATACCCGAGCCGCTTTTGCCCTCTTGAAAATCATGGGCTACCGGGCCGATTCCCCAAGACTCGATTACCACTTGTCCCGGTGCTACATCGAAGCACCCCGAAAGGTTCGCGGTGAATTCCGTTGGACCGAAACCGACATTATCCGTTTCGCGGATTCGTTGGAGTCAACGAAGAATTGGCTCCCGATGCACCCTTGCCACTCTCACAAGCTTTCCGGTGACTTGCTGACCCGCCATATTGCCGCCGCCGCTTCGCTAGGTGCAACCGTTCAGGCATTCGAGAGAATGCCGGAGGGCGAATTGCTTTCGCTTTTGGTCAGTTGCTCCGACCAAGACACCCGGGAGCTAATAGCGTCGGTATTGAAAAAGAAAAGCGGGATGATCCACTTGAAAGGTTCGGATCAAGTCCCCGACCATGATCCCCAGGAAGTCAACTAACCCGCCGTTGAAAACGCCAATAAACGCCACCGAAAAGTAACCCCCATGCTCCCCATCAAGTTTGCCGGTGCCCTGATTCAAGTGATGCGGGCGATTGCCGTTCAACGGGCAATCAAGAAAGCCGTTGCAAAGGCAACCGCCGCAAGCCAACCCGTCTTGACGATCAAGACCAAGACGGCCTTTGATACCCAAATCATCCGGCGGAATTGGAACCGGATCAACCGGACCCCGCTAACCCGGGCCGGTATGTTGGTCCGGGGAATCGCTAGGCGGTCCATCCGGCGGGCCGGTCCCAAGGCAAAACCTTCCCGCCCGGGAACCCCGCCGAAGTCCCGGGCCACTGATGCACCGCTGAAGCGAATCTTTTCCGTCCCCAACCGTTACGGAACCTCCGTCATGGTCGGGCCGGTCGGATTCGGATCGTTCCACCCGGCTACCGGCTTGCACGAACATGGCGGGTCGGCTTCGCGGAAGGTCTTCCCGAATCGGACACAAACCCCGTTCCAACCCGCCGGGAAAGCCGTCCTTGCCACCAAGATGGTACGATTCCCCCCAAGACCCTTCATGCAACCCGCACTAATGACCGCCCTCCCCAAGCTTCCACCGCTTTGGGCGAATTCTCTCAGCGAAAACTAACTCCATGACCACGATAGCCCCTTCCCTTCCAAAGAATCTTACCCTTACCGCTTCCCTCGATATTCAAGCGGCGGAATCGGCCAACCGCTTCCCCAAGTTTTCCCTTGTGGCGAACACCGGCCAGCCAATGCGAATCGAGGGGTATCAATTCCCCGTCATCATCGACCTTGCGGGGGCCACCTGGAAGAAGAAAAAGACTCCCGTCATTGCCGACCACGACCCTACCCGTCGCATCGGTCATACCCTTGCCCAAAGGATCGACCAAAACGGAATCTTCGCGGAAGGAATCGTTTCGTCAATGTCCCGGGTAGCGAAGCTCATTACCGCCGACCTTCGGGAGGGCTACCCCTTCGAGGTTTCGGTAGGAAGTGACATTGACGAAGTTTACTTTTTGGAAGAAGAATCATCTGCCAAGATCAACGGTAAGCAGTTTCAAGGCCCGTTGATCGTTGCAAAGAGGGTGACCATCCGAGAATTGTCAATCGTTGTTTTGGGAGCCGATGCCGACACTTCGGCAACCTTAGCGGCTTCCCGTACCCTTAACAAAAATGAAGAACCAATGTCAACAGATATTCAAGCCACAAGAGAAAAGCTTGCGGCGGAAGAGTTGCGGGTCGATTCGATTCGCTCGATTGCCGCGAAGTATTCCAACCTTGAGGAAGTCGAATTCGAGGGAAGGAAGCTTTCCTTGTCTCAAGCAAAAGCCGAATGCATTGCCAAAGGCCACTCCGCCGATTTCTTTGAACTCGCTTGTATCCGATCCGGCTACCCCCGCCAAGACAAAGCCCCGACCTTCCGAGCTACCCGCGAATACGTTTCCGCCGAAGCCCTCCAAGCCGTCTTGATGAAAAGGGCGGGGTTTGGGTATATTGCCGAAAAGTGTTTCAAGGACCAGCCCCGGGTTTTGGAAGCGGCGGATACCCTTCGCCATTTGACCCTTTCCGATTTCTGCCGTATCAGCTTGGAAGCCCAAGGGAAGGAAGTCCCGGCTTCCCGTACCGAAATGGTTCATAAGGCGATGCTCACTGCCGGGGACGGCGGCTTCTCCACTCTTTCCCTTTCCAACCTCTTGGGCGGATCGGCTGATAAACTTCTTGGGGTTGCCTTCCAGGAAGCCGGTGCGACTTGGCGAAGTTTCGCCAAGATCGTGGATATTCCAAATTTCCGAAGCCACACCATCATCAGCCCCTATGCCGCCGGGCAGCTTGAGAAGGTTCCGGGCGATGGGGTGATTTCGCACCAATCGTTGCTTGAGGATACTAGCTCCCTCAAGATCGACACTTACGGGTCAATGCTAAGACTGGATAGGCAAACAATCATCAATGACGACTTGGGTTGGCTCGACAACATTTTCAGCATTTTCGCGGTCCAAGCCGCCCGCAAGCTTTCCGACTTGGTGTATGAAGTTATCCTAGGAAATGCCGGTAACTTTTTCCATGACGACAACGCGAACTATATCAGCGGTGCGGGTGGTGCCTTGACCAAGGCAACCCTTGCATCGGCAATCGAAAAGATTCGCAAGCAACGGGACGGTGCATCCAACGACCTCGATTTCGTACCCAAGGTCTTGGTCGTTCCGCCTGAATTGGAAGTGATCGGGAAGGAGATCCTCAACAGCATCGAAGTCGAGCAAACCGAGGCGAATACCCCCCGGGGCAATGCTTTGTTGAAGGCCCTTAATCTGGAAGTCGAATCCCGCCTTAGCAATTCTGCAAAATTCTCCAACGCCAGCCTAACGGCTTGGTACGTCTTTTGCGGTCCCGAAGCCGGTGCGGTCAATGTCGGCTTCCTTGACGGTGCCCAAGGCCCCCGGGTTGAATTCTTCGGCCTTGACCATATCGCAGACCGGCTTTCGGTAGCCTACCGGGTGTATGCGGATTACGGGGCCGCATTGGGCCAGTACCGAGCCGCTTGCAAGTCAACGGGCGAAGCCGCCCAATAGAAGCCACTTTTCGACGGGTGGGAATTGAGGCCACTTCCCCGGGTTTTTGAATCCTTCCCGGGGGAGTGGTTTTTTCCCCAACCGCCGAACCACGAAACACCCTCGGCGGGTGTATTGTTTCCTTTCGACCGTACCCCGGGGATGCGGAACCCGGGGTGCGGTTTATTCCTTTTAAGGCAAGAAGGAATTGAATGCCGGAACAATTTACCGGGGCCTTCCAACCCGAGTATATTCCTACCCTTGAAGAGATTGCGGAAGCTTGTGCAGAGATTCAAAAAAATTGGTCGGAAGAAGAACGAAGAGAACGGGCGGGTGGGTTCCGCCGGATCGAATGGTTCCCGCCGATCATGCACCGCGAGAATATCCGACCCGAGCGGTCGGAATCGGAAGATTGAAAATTCTAATAAACGCCACGACCTAGACCCGGGCAGGGGGCCATTGTGTTCCCTTTCGGTAGCTTGGGCCTGAATTCAGGCCCGAGCTATTCTTTTCCGCTTCGGCAATTCAGCCGAAACCGATCCCTACCACCTTGGCACCCTTCGGGTCAACCTTGACGATCTTGCGGGCTTTCCGCATGGTGTCCCGGTTGACCTTGGCAATCTTCGCCAATTCGGCATCGGTCTTGCGGGCGTTGGCGGCTTTGTTGTTTCGCTTTGGTAATCTTGGGGCTGATTTCAGCCCCATGATTTCTTTCGGAGGTCTTCCAGCTTTTTTAGCCCCTTCCTTCTGCCCTTCCTTTTGCCGTTGCTTGGCTTCCTCTTCTAGCTGGTGGGTTAGGGTTGGTGTTTACACACCAAAACCCAATCGTGACCCTATGGCACGGTTTGGGTTCGCTTTCGGTCGGCTTTCGGCCGACATTGGGACAAAGCGAATTGTTCCGTCAAGATTTTTCCAAGCCACAACACCAACCGGGGCCATTACCTCAAGCTTCTAGAACGTCTGACCCTTCGGATTCTTGGAGGAACCCATATTGACGCCCGGCTAAATCGGGCTATGCTGCCCGGGTCGATTTAACCACTTCCTTTCAACGGAGTCACTGCGATGGGGAAAACGGATGATTGCCGAACCTTTGCGGTTGTGGTGTCGAACAATGGGCGGTTGATGGGTTGCAGTACCCCGGGGCC
>Ga0180438_10009299_pt1 | contig 12274 bp, 13 predicted proteins | sample SS_ome_12_FD_132455 | JGI IMG/M metagenome (GOLD analysis project Ga0180438, IMG submission 132455) | Hypersaline lake sediment archaeal communities from the Salton Sea, California, USA - SS_3_D_2 metaG | ecosystem: Environmental > Aquatic > Non-marine Saline and Alkaline > Hypersaline >...
CACGGTGTTCTAGCCTGCAAGGTGATTAAGAATCGTATAACTTCTCGGAATGCGTTGTTGAGGGTCACTTCTCACCAGCCGGTTGGATTGTGGTGCCGACTGGGGGAGTGGTTGCTACCGCGAATAGAGCCGCAATAGCAAGGCCGACAAAGACAAACCATATCGGTTGGTAGCTACCCCAGTTATCAAATACATATCCGGCTAGGGGTGGTCCGGCGATGCTTCCCACCATCATTATGCCTATCACGAGGCCATGGATGGTTCCGAAGTTGCTTCTCCCAAAAAATTCCCTTATCACAGACGCCCTCAATGTATTATTTCCTCCGTAACCGATACTGAAAAGGATGAGGAAGGGCACAAATAGCCAGATAGCTTCAAAGGAAGCAAATGCAAAACAAAGTAGTCCCACAGCTATCATGGCAAAGGCAGAAGCCATTACGCGCCTTTTATCAACTTTATCTCCAAGCCAGCCTAAACCAAGGCGGCCGCCAATGCTTACGAGCGGTATAGCGCTAGTTATCAGGCTGGACTGGGCCCTGGTGATGCCAATGCTGCTGAGATAAGGCATTACATGCGTAATCACGGCACTTAGTATCAATATCTGACATAGAAGTGCCAGCGCTATGTGCCAGAAGGTGCTGCTCTTCAGGGCCTGCCTCGCTGTGACACTTACTTCGGCAGCTTCATCCGAAACCAGACTCTCATCTTGCATAGCAGCCTCATTTACTTGGCCGTCAGGCAGATAGCCATATTGTTCGGGCTTATGCCGGACTAAGAGCGACAGCGGCAGGCATGTAGCTAACATACCTATGGCAAGGATAAACATCGCCACCCTCCACTCATAGACATCAATAAGGTCAACTACAATTGGGACTAGCAGGCCGCTACATCCATAGCCACAAACCATGACGCCGGTGGCTAAACTTATTTTCCTTCGGAACCACTGCGCCACTGCTGTCATCAACACTGTGCTGCTACAAGTACTCGTGCCTATAGCCAACAAGCAGAAAGCTCCATAGAACATACCTAGGGAGGTGCTACGACCTAGGAGAATCAGCCCCAGACTGGTAATAACCACTCCACCGAATAGAAGTCTTCTTGGCCCCCAGCGGTCAACGAGCACTCCGACGAACGGGGCAAGAAGGCCCATCTCCAGGCCCCGTAGCGAGGCAGCAAGCGAAATCTGCGCATAGCTCCAGTCAAATTCGTTCGCTAGCGGTTCAAAGACAGCGGTGAACCCATAGAAGATAACTCCACCCGTATATAACGCAATGAAGAAGCATGCGCCAACAATCCACCACCCGTAGAATACTTTGCGTGGCTTCCAATTCAAATGCATGGCATGATAGTCTCTATCTTTAATAGTCCTAGAGACGTGTCTTCGGTAGGAAGCTCTCCAAATGTAAATGCATCGATATAGTCCTCCATACTATCACTAATGTGCGCAGAGAGTAAAACCCAATTTGCGATTGAGCAGTGAATCCTCTCCCTTTAAGGTAGAAAAATGTTATATGAAGTCAGGCCGAAGACTATAGTACTTTTCTGAAGAACGCAACGACTTTAGCAGCTAGGGCAGATTCATATCCCCACCAAAAGTGGTCGGCACCTTCAATGCTTTCGTACTCTTTAGGTTCGGGAAGAGTTTGGCAAAATTCAAGGAACTCGTCGGTGGGTATAAAACTGTCCCTGCTTCCTGAAATAAGAATTTTTGGCTTAAGGCAGCCTTCGAGGAAATCAAACTCGAACATTGGTAGCGGAGGGGAGATTGCAGCCAGAGCCTTGATTCGAGCATCATTAAAGCCAACGGGAAAAGCGAAGCCGGCGCCAGCCGAATAGCCAGCAAGCCCGATCCTTTTAGAATCCACTTCCTTCTCCGTGCTGATAAAAGTAATAGCTGCCTCCACATCTTCACGCTCACCTATGCCTTGACCGGATTCCCCTTGACTCCCACCTACCCCGCGGAAGTTAAACTTGAATGAAACAAGCGATGCTTGTGCAAGTGTCTCGCAGAGGCTATAGACCACATTGTTATCCATGCTGCCACCGTAGAGGGGATGGGGATGGCAAACTATTACTGCCGGAAAAGGCCCCGTACCTTCAGGTACAGCCAATATTCCTTCAAGGGAAAGCCCGCCGGACAGGAAGATTATTCTTGTCCTTTTCATTTCTGGCCCACTACGAAATTTCTCAAGGTTCCAATCTTGTCTATCCTGACTTCGACTATGTCACCTGGGTTCATTTGGCCGATGCCTGAAGGGGTGCCTGTAGCGATGATATCGCCTGGCAGCAGGGTCATTACACCTGAAATAAAACTTAGCAAATCGTCTACTCCAAAGATAAGGGCACTGGTGGAGGCCGATTGACGGAGCTCGCCGTTCAGGTAGGTCGCGAGCTTCAAATCATCAGGAGCAACATCGGTCTCAATCCAGGGGCCAATCGGCGCAAAGGTGTCGAACCCTTTGGCCCTTGTCCACTGACCATCCTCCTTTTGAGCATAGCGTTCTGATACGTCATTAACGCAAGTGTAGCCTAGTATATAGTCCTTTGCCTTGTCTTCTGGCACGTCCTTGGCTTCCTTTCCAATAACCACACCTAGCTCGCCTTCGTAGTCAACGCGCCGAGAAAAACGGGGCAATATGATTTCGTCGCCGGAACCTACCACTGCGGTGGAAGGTTTAAGGAAGATGAGCGGTATGTTGGGAATGGGCAACTTGGTTTCTTCGGCATGGCTGCGGTAATTCAGCCCCAAGCATATTACCTTGGAGGGAAGGCAAGGAGCAAGTAGCCTTACCTCACCTAGTCCGTAGCTATCCTCATCGAACTCAAAAGAGCTGCCAGGACCTTTAAAGCGAGTAAAGGGATTACTTCTTAAGCTACGTATAATATTGTCCTCTAATATCCCGTATTTAACCCTACCACGGATGCCAAATCGAACGATTCGCAATTACGCCTCCTCTATGATAGCCTATTATAGGCACATTTGTATCTCTGATTCCACACGAGACTTGTGAAGTGCTGAGCACCTGTGTGAGGTTTTTTGCCAACCCCTCGTCCTTTATCCCTGTTCCCTTATAGAGGGGAGGGGGCAGGAGCATAGGTTGTAGAGTATCTCTCTCCTATACCAATTTCCTTTCTTTTATGCTCTAATTAGCTTAGTTGCTAAAAAAATTGTAAGTTGAGGTGATTTATGGAAAGGAAGCAAGCAAATCTTGCTTTTCATCACTCGGAAAGGCTGAAGTCAAATCTATTCTTAGTATCGGGTGCTCTGGATAGACTAACAACGCTGGAAGCGGACAGGTTGGAAGGAGGTAAGGAAGTAAGCAAAGGGGTATTGGATGCACTGAGGGGCGAGCTTAGTATGGCAAGGCGCTACATTGAACCAGCAAGGGCGAATGCAATAGAAAGGGAGCTATTTGAGGTGGAAGCTGAAATCGAGATTCATGATTATGCCAAAGCAAGAGAGCATTTAGCCCAAACATTTTCCCATGTCACTACCCTTAGCAGTAAGTATATTAAAATTTTAATGGAAGAAGACCTGATCTGAACAGAAGTGTATGGTATGCGAGTCCCAGGCCTATTTGACTACAACACAGGATTTAATGCTCGAGATTCATGATTGAGTCTCACTGTAATTAACGCGTAAAAACGTAGCTGCCTTTCTTTAGATAAGAATAGAATGATAACAGCGTAAAGATAATAGCGAGGTACATAAGAGCAGCACAAACGATGAATGGACCAAGACCTAATATGGCAACTACCAATGTTAGCATTTGAATCGAGTAAGTTATCCTGGCGATTGTGGTAGGGGCAGGAAACTCCATGAAACGACTACGCCGCTTCCACATAAAAGTAAACACACCGGCAAGTACGGTAATGTCACCAGCGACTACAACTACTGCATAAGGATATGGATTCAGCGGCATAAAACCTGCTGTGCGCCACCACAATCCATTGAGTACTGAAAATATTACGACAGGTGCCATGAGAAACCTGTCAGCGATAAGGTCAAAAAGCGCCCCCCCCAGTGTTGATTGACCTAATTTTCGCGCTATAAAACCATCCAGCCCATCAGTAATCCAGGCGATAGAGAGCAAGATGCCAGACAGCAAAATTTCTGCCGTGCCTCCACGGTTTATGAGCCAAACAATGGGTATAGATAAGAGGATACGCGTACCAGTGACAATGTTGGGAGTATTGAAATTTAGCGCAAGTGTCTGCGTTGCCGGATTAGCCATCTGACTGGATTCACCTGACGGTTACTTTAATCAGTATATCACCGGGGGCGGCATCAGTTATTTGACGAGCATGGGGCAATTTTATCACACTACCTGTCTTTACTCCAGCAGGAATCTTTACCTCCAGTCTTTTCCCCTTTCTATTTAATATCTTTATTACCCCCTGCGAAGCCTCTTTTGGGCTAATTCCAATCTCGTAGCGGACATTTTGACGCTGAGGTCTGCGAGCCTGGCCGAATATTTCATCCAGGTTGATTTCTTGCCCCGGCCAAGTTTCAAATTTCACCCTGCGAGGCCTGCCACCGGACCTTCCAGAGGAGAAAGAAGAGCCTCTGCCCTTCAAGAAATCGCCAAATATGTCATTGATGAAATCAAATCTCAGGCCAGCCCCGCCGAAGTCCTTCATCATTTCCTCAAAAGTTGTCCTGGTGGAAGGACTGCCGAATATGTCTCCTATATCACCTACAGTGCCGAATTGGTCGTATTGCTTTCTCCTTTTAGGGTCACCAAGGACTCCATAGGCCTCGTTTATCCCCTTGAATTTCTCATTAGCCCATTTCTCCTTCCCGGGATTGCGGTCGGGATGATATTGCATGGCCAGTTTCCGATAGGCCTTCTTGATTTCTCCATCCGAGGCGTTCCTTGGGACGCCTAGAATACCATAATAATCCTTAGCCATCTAAGCTTGCTATAAATAGAAGCTTACTCCCTTTATCGCTGAAGAAGCCTCCAGGTAAAAATTATAGCAAAGCACTGGAATCAGTGTTAATTACTCATTGCCAGACAACTTAAGATATTGACAAAGCGAAATCATGTCCTTTATTATCGTCCCACTCTGCAAGAAGGTTGAGCAGGGACTTAATGCCGGCTTAAGAAAGAAGGAAACCCCTGACAGACTTGGAAATCGAGGCCGGGATTTAGCAAGGAGGTCAGCTATGAAAGCACTGATGATAGGCGGGACAGGTGCTACAGGTCCATACATAATAGAGGGGCTCTTAAAAAGGGACTACGAGGTGACTGTACTTCATCGGGGGATGCACGAGGCTGACTTGCCTGCTGAGGTGAAGCATATCCACACTGACCCGCACTGGACGGAAAAATTACAGCAAGCTCTGGAAGGTAAGAAATTTGACCTGGTAGTGGCGGATTATGGGAGATTAAGGCGTATAGCTGAGGTTATCAAGGGGCTAACTTCCCGTCTTATCTCGGTTGGTGGGGCACTTGCTATATATAAAGGATGGATGAGAATTTCCGAGCCCCATCCCTGGCACTATATGGAGGAATCCCCTGTGCCTATCAAAGAGGATGATCCTCTGGCAACTGCGCCAGGAGTCGACCACTTTTCCGAACGGGCGAGAGCAGCAGAGCAAGCGGTAATGGAAGGTCACCAACAGGGTTACTACAATGCCACGCATTTCCGCTATCCCATAATTTATGGCCCTCGTCATCCTGGTCCTGCGGAGTGGTGCATCATCCGGCGGATAAAAGAGGGAAGAAAGCAAATCATCGTTCCTGGCGGAGGAATGGCTTTAATATCCCGAGGATTCGCGGAGAATATGGCTCACGGCATACTGCTGGCTGTAGATAACCCCGCGGCATCTGAGGGGCAGATATATAATATCACTGACGAAAGAGTACTCACCACTCGGGAGTGGATAAGGATTGTTGCTCAAGTACTGAACCATGAGTTCGAATTTGTAGAAATCCCTTTCAATATGCTCCGCCATGACTTTAACAATACTCCAACCCAGGCTTTGTTTCCCTATCATCGGGTACAGGATATAACCAAAATAAAGGAACAGCTCGGATACCGAGAGGTGGTGCCTGTGGATAAAGGGATGGAACTATCGGTAAGGTGGCTTTTGGAAAATCCTTTGGTCCGTGATGGGGAGATAGAGAAGAGTCTCGGTGACCCCTTTGACTATGCCGTGGAGGATAGACTTATTCAGATATATAACACAGCCAAGGAACAGCTTACGCAGCAATTCTGGGAAGCGCCGGGGGCCGAGATTGCGTGGAGACACCCCTACGCACATCCCAAGGAACAGGCTGAGCAAGGATAAGCTAACCGCAGTTACCCGGTAAGAATCTCCCTGCTCTACCTTATGGCCATTACATCAAGGCGGTGAGCCCTTATTCTCCTGAGCCATCCGCTTGAGCTCGTAGAGCTTGGTGATTGCTTCCAAGGGAGACATGGAATCGATGTCCAGCCGGGCAATTTCATCGGCTAATAGGGAGTCTTTGGTGAAAAGGGGAATCTGGGGCGATGCTTTGTGCTGGGGGACCTTGCCTTTTTTATCAGCATGGCTTTCCAGTTCAGCTAAGACTTTTTGAGCTCGAATGATTACCGATTTGGGCAGGCCGGCTAGCTGAGCCACATGGATGCCATAGCTCCTGTCAGTGCCACCAGGGATAATCCTGTGGAGGAATATAACTTTGTCTCCTTCCTCCGCCACCGCCACGTTGAAGTTTTTAACTCTGGGCAGGATGTCGGCCAGGTCCACCAATTCATGATAGTGAGTAGCAAAGAGGGTCTTCGTCCCAAGCTCAGGGTGGTTATGGATAAACTCAGCCACAGCCCAGGCAATGGAAAGCCCGTCATAGGTGGAGGTGCCCCGGCCAATTTCATCCAGGATGATAAAGGAGCGAGGAGTAGCATTGTTCAAGATATTTGCCGCCTCAGTCATCTCCACCATGAAGGTGGATTGACCAGCGGCCAAGTCCTCCTGAGCGCCAATGCGAGTGAAGATGCGGTCAACAATTCCAACATTCGCTGAATCGGCAGGGACAAAGCTTCCAATCTGAGCCAAAAGGATAATCAGGGCTACCTGCCTGAGATAGGTGGACTTCCCCGACATGTTGGGGCCTGTAAGTATGATAAGTTGATTATCCTTGTTGCATAAATAAGCATCATTAGGAATGAAATTATCGATGCCTATGCTCTGCTCTATAATAGGGTGGCGCCCTCCCTTGATATCTATGATGTCCTCATTGCTCAGCGTTGGCCGGAGATAACCATAGCGCACACCTGCCTCAGCAAGGCTGGAAAGGGCATCGATTTGAGCGATGGCTCTGGCGGTAGCCAGGATTTGCTCCCCCGCAGCGCTTATCTGCTGGCAAAGCTGCCGGAAAATGGCAGTCTCCAGGTCGGCGATTTTCTCCTGGGCATTGAGAATCAATGATTCATACTCCTTTAGTTCAGGAGTGAAGAATCTTTCCGCCTCTGCTAAAGTCTGCTTGCGAATATAATCGGAAGGAACTAAGCTGAGATTAGACCGGGATACCTCGATATAATAGCCAAACACCCGGTTATAGCCCACTTTTAAGGGTTTAATCCCTGTGCGCTGCCTTTCCCTTTGCTCCAGACCGGCCAGATATTGCTTGGCCTGCCTGGAGTTGCGGCGAATTTCATCCAGCTCAGGGGAGAAACCTTCCCTTATCACACCACCTTGCTCTAAATCTCCCGGCTCGTCGGCAATGGCCCGGGAGATTAAGTCCACAATATCGGGACAAGGCTTGAGTTCGGCGCTTAGCCAGTCCATGGCCTCCGCGTCTGCCATGGCCGCTTTCAAGCCCGGAACTTTCTCCAGGCTGGTTAGAAGCGTTATCAACTCCCGGGGCATGACTCTGCCACTGCTCACTCGGTTAACCAGCCTCTCCAAATCGGCAATATCTGATAGAAGAGAGATGACTTTTTGGCGGGCGAGACCATTTTGGTGAAAGCAGGCGACTGCGTCATGCCGCTGATTCAGGACAGCGAGGTCCAGAAGGGGATGCCCCAACCAATTCCTGAGCAGCCTGCCACCCATGGCTGTCTTGCTAAGATCAATGACGGAGAGAAGGGAGTGCCCCGTTTCTCCCCACCTGCCACCTTGAAAAAGCTCCAGGTTGCGGATGGTCTGGCCATCCAGGGTCATAAAGGAATCTGTAGAATAGGTAGCAAGTTTGCTTAGCTGGGGCAGAGTTTCCTTTTGCGTCTCCTTGACATAATGTATTAATGCACCTGCGGCTCTTATAGCTAAAGGAAGGCGGGCGCAGCCATAGCCTTCCAGGGTAGCCACGTTGAAATGTTCCAGCAAAGCTTCCTGGGCAATCTCCAGGTCAAACCAGTAGTCATCGAGCCTGCTTATAGTGAAAGGCAACTGGGCATAATCGTCGGCGTCCTCGGGAATAAGAACCTCGCTCGGCTGCAGGCGCTCCAATTCAGGGGAAACCTTATCAAAAGGAAGCGCAGTGGTGGCAAACTCGCTCGTGCTTATATCAACGTAGGCGATTCCTGCTTCCTCGCCTTCAATAACGAGGCTGGCCAGGTAGTTATTGGCTCTGGCCTCAAGCAGATTGGGCTCGACCACAGTACCCGGCGTCACCACACGAATGACATCCCTTTCCACTAGTCCCTTGCCCGGCGGGGTAAGTTGCTCACAAATAGCCACTTTATGGCCCCGGTTGATGAGCTTGGCCAGATAGTTATCCAGAGCGTGATGAGGTATTCCAGCCATGGGCACCCTCTGTCCCTTGCCCATCTCTCGGGAGGTCAGGACAACGTCCAGCTCTCGCGAAGCAACCCTGGCGTCTTCGTCAAAGGTCTCATAGAAATCGCCCAGGCGGAAGAACACGATAGCCTCGGGATACCGCTGCTTAACCCTGAGATACTGTCGTCTGAGTGGAGTTACGGCCATCAATGTTATTTTACTAGCTCTTCAGCAACATATAAAGCCATCGCAAACATAGGAAGAAAGGCTTCAACAAAAAGGGCCAGAGGACTATAATAATAATGGACTGAAGAAGGACTAAAAGTTGTCCCTGAATAGAAAGGGGATGGTGTATACGTTAGACTTTTGTGAGTGGGCTCGTAGGCTTTGGGGAAGGATAGAAATAGTGGTAAATTGAATGGCATATTTCTTAGTATCAGTTTCAAACAAAATAAATTTGGATTTCTGCATTAAATATGCACTGGCTGGCTTCACGAATAGTATAAATGGATTGTGGACCTTTATGGAAATCCAAGAAGGCGATTTTGTTTCATTCTTATATGGTGCACGAGTTTTTAATCTTTACAAGGTTATGAGGAAGGAAGCTATAAAGAATGCCGATAGGCTTCCTCCATGGCCTTCTGTAACTTTCAGGATGTCGGGCAAAACTTATTATTTCCCTTTTCGCCTTTATCTAAATCCACTTCGTGAATTCGTTGAGCCTATGGTTAGGCCTGAATTTGCCTATGTAGCTGAGAATCTACTTCTGAGAGGTGGCTATAGAAAAACGCATTTTCAGGGGGATCAAACAACGCTTCAATCTGTTTCTCAGATGGGGGATATTCACAGTGGGCCTACTAAGAATCTAATAATCGATAGCTACGAGGTATTTAATCCTATGCTTACTTGGAATAGAAGCTTTGCAGCGCCACCGGAGGTTTTCTATTTTCAGGAATTCATTCTTCAATCTTTAATTAGGCAGCATTTATCTTTGAATACAAATCTACAAACTTTTTTTGATTCTTGCAGTTTGAATAATCTTCAAGCAAAAGATTTTGAAGTTCTTGGAGAGAAAGCTCTGCCTGAAGGGCATATAGATATCCTTATCAAAGATCGTATGCCTGTTGGCTATAATAGGAAAATCGTCATAGAGGTCAAAACTGGAAATGCAAAGGCCCAAGATATTATGCAGTTGGGAGACTATGTTAGTGAAATAGGCGAAGAATGTGTATTAGGGATTTTGATCGCAAGAGATTTCCCCAAAAAACTTGAGCGAGAGTCGGATAATAAGCGAATAAAGTGTTTTATATACGCCTTTGCTCAAATTGACAAGTCACAGAAATATACTTTGGAAGAGTTGAAATCAAAGATTCAGCTTCGTTATAGTGGAGGTGAGTAATATATGGCTGCACATATATCGGTAACCATAGACTCAAAATATCACCGTGACCAATTTGACGATTGGTTGGCTGGTGGAAAAGTCGAATATAAAGATAAGGGATATTATTGGTCTGCCCAAAACAGTAGTTATGGGTTTGGCTGGGAAATTGAGCCAGTTACCGAAGAAGATTGGAGTGATATTCCTAAAGACAAGTCCAACGAAATCATTACATTGATTGAAAAGTGTCTCTATAAACATAGAACTGAATATGGTTTTTGAATTCTCTGCTGCTATGCTACCAAAAGAAGAAATTGAAATTCTAGTTGAGGAGGAATTTCGGGGGCTGGTGGATGAGGATTGGGTGAGGAGGATAGCTCAAACTGTCCTTAAGGCCGAAGTGGTGGCTTCTCCTTATGAGGTGAGCCTGGTTTTCACCGATTCCGAGACTGTGCGGAGGCTGAACCGAGACTACCGGGGGATGGACGAACCTACGGATGTGCTGGCTTTCTACATGCTTCCCCAGAAGGAGGGCGACGATTCCTTCGCTCTCCCTCCCGATGGCGTAACTCGCCTGGGAGAGGTCATCATCTCCTGTCCTCAAGCAGTAGAACAGGCCAAAGAGCAAGGGCATTCAACAGAAAGAGAACTGGCATTGCTGATTATCCACGGGATACTGCATATCTTGGGCTATGACCATGAAGAAGCAGAGGAAGAGGCCGAGATGAGGACAAGGGAAAAAGAGCTTTTGGAGAAATGCCTGCTCTGATAGTATAATATAAGTGTGGAATGGGGTTAAGGATACCAGACCGCTCCATTTATTTGGTGAATGGTATTCCGGCGTCATTTAGCGTGGGGCACAAGCGGGACTGAGGCCGGGGTCTTTAAAGCACAAAATGGCGTAGAGGAGGTGAAAAATGGCTAAATTCTTAATGCTAACAACCCTTACCGACGAGGGAAGAAAGACTATCACAGAGAATCCTGGAAGGATAAAAGAAGTCAACAAAGAAGTGGAATCCATGGGGGCAAAGGTTATAGCCCAGTATGCTCTGCTAGGACCCTATGACTTCATAAACATCATAGAAGCTCCCAGTAATGAAGCAGTGTCCAAGATAGCGGTAACTCTGGGTGCAAGAGGTACGCTTCAGACCATGACCATGGCGGCTATGGATGTTGATGAGTTCATCCGCGGTCTCAAAAAGTAGAGGCAACCCCTCGGCTGCCCGCTTGTGCCATCAAATCGTTATGAATAGTTGTTTCCAAGGATAGAAGATGTCCCGGCCTTTTCTCATTTGGGAAAATATTTACATCATTGGCAGCAGCGAGATATCTCATCCTTATGATTGCTGCGTTTACTTGATTGATGTGGGGGAATTGGTACTTATCGATAGCGGTGCCGGGAGGAGCTTCGACAGGCTGGTGGACAATATAGTGAGTTTGGAACTGGCTCCGGAGAAGATAAGTACAGTGATTGTCACCCACCGCCATATTGACCACATCGGCAGTTTAGCTGAATTCCGGCAGAACTACGGCGCTCGAATAATAGCTCATAGCCTGGATGCCGAAGCCATTGAGACAGGAATGAGCACCGGGGCGGATGCTTATGGAGTTGAATATGAGCCCTGCCAGGTGGACGTCAAACTGGAAGGGGTTGAGGAGAAGCTTGCTTTCGGGGGGCAGGAGTTTATTGCCCTTCATATCCCGGGTCATACAAGGGGGAGCATTGCCGTATATACGGATGTGGGGGGTAAAAGGGTTCTCTTCGGCCAAGATATACATGGGCCTTATGAGGCTATGTGGGGAGGAGAAATAGATAAGGCGATTATCTCCCTACAAAGCTTGGTTGACCTGGAGGCCGATATATTATGTGAAGGCCACTTCGGCATCTACCAGCCGGCAGAAGAGGTTAGGAATTACATAGAGGGTTACCTGCGTCAGCTAGAGAGAGGTTGGAGCTAATAAGGCAATAACGCTCCCATAATTCAGTGTTAACCTTTCGGGTTAAGCCCCGGACAAAGCTCTAAACCGGGATTAAGTCTTAAATCCCAAACAGTATCAAGGCACTAATGACGAAAATTCAAAATTGCTCGGGCCTTTGGATTAGGCTTCAGAGGTAGTTGAGGACTACGATTTGTGTGCTGCCAGGCAGGGTCGACGAAGTAACCGAGAGCTTGGGCTTTGCTTCCAGC
>Ga0180438_10009300_pt1 | contig 12274 bp, 7 predicted proteins | sample SS_ome_12_FD_132455 | JGI IMG/M metagenome (GOLD analysis project Ga0180438, IMG submission 132455) | Hypersaline lake sediment archaeal communities from the Salton Sea, California, USA - SS_3_D_2 metaG | ecosystem: Environmental > Aquatic > Non-marine Saline and Alkaline > Hypersaline >...
AGCGGCCTCCGCTCATGCCGCGCGCGGGACGCGTATGTCGGTCGCCGTGCGCAGAGAACACGGCCTCGTGGTCCAAGACCCGGATCTCGCGCCGCAGCCCCAGTCCTCCGCGAAATTCACCCGCGCCTCCGGAGTCGGGGACGAACTCGTAGCGCTCAACCATAAGTGGGAAGGCGTGTTCGAGGGCCTCCACTGGAAGATTCGACGTATTGGTAATATGCACTTGGACTCCGTCGAGTCCGTCGCTCTCGGGACCGCCGCCAGCGCCCCCGGCGACAGCCTCCACATATACGTACTCCGCGCCGTCTCGCGGGTTCGTCCCCGAGAAGACGACGGCAGTGCTCGCGTCGTTGCTTGGCGCCGGAAGGCGGCCGGGCATTGCCTGGGAGAAGGCCTCGATGATGCGCCCCGCGACGTGCTGGCACGTGTCTGTGCGCGCTCCCACCGCGGCCGGAGGCCGCGCGCTCAGAATGCTGTTTCCCGGCACCGCTATATCTATGGCGCGGTGCAGCCCCGCGTTGGACGGCAGGCCGGGATCGAGGCTCACCTTCACCGCGTAGTAGACAGTGGCAAGCAAGGCGTTCCGGGGCACATTGATCGCCCCGATCGAAGGCGGACCACTGCCGGAGAAGTCGAGCCCAAGTCGGTCTTCGCTCACCTGCACGCACACCCGAATCGGTATCCTCCCCTCCCCCTCAATGCCCTCCATCTCGTCCTCGGACTCATACCGGCCGTCGGGCAGATGCGCCACCGCCGCTCGCAGTCGCCGCTCTGCCGCGTCCAGCAGCTCTTCCATACACCGCGCGACATCCGCCGGCCCATGCTTGCCGTGCAGCTCCTCCAGGTCCCCGAGCCCGACTCGGTTTGCCGCCAGCTGTCCGGTCAGGTCGAGGCGTCTCTGCTCGGGCATCCGGCATCTCGATGCGAAGAGGTCGAGGACCTCCGGGCAGATCGCGCCCGACCGCGCCAGATGCGTCGGTCCGAGGCGCAGTCCCTCGTCGTCAATCGAACGGGCGTCGCCCGCGATGCCCCCCGGCGCCCTCGCGCCGATGTCGGCGTGGTGTGCGACGTTCGCCACGAAGCCGGATAGCTCGGCTCGGAAGAAGAAGGGGGAGACCACCGTCACGTCCGGCAGATGCGTGCCGCCGCCCAAGTAGGGGTCGTTTGCGACGAAGGCATCCCCGCGCCGCAGGTCCTCCGCGGGAAACTTCGAGAGCACTGCATCGACGACGCCAAGCATCGAGCCCAGGTGCAGAGGGATATGCTCTGCCTGCGCAACGAGCTGGCCGCGGCGGTCGAACACCGCGGTCGAGCAGTCCCTTCGCTCCTTGATGTTCGGCGAGAACGCGCTGCGGACCAAGGCCTCGCCCATCGCCTCGGCCGTCGCAAGGAGCGCATTGGCGACCACCGCCAGTGTGATGGGATCGACGTGCTCGCGCCTGCCGCCGCTCATCGCCCGCCATCCACCTCAATGAGCAGACTGCCCTGCTCCTCGACACGGGCTCGGCAATCGCGCGGGAGATAGGTTGTCGAGTCGTATTGCTCGACGACTGCGGGGCCATCGAGCCGATCGCCCGCGAGCAGGGCCGAGCGGTCGTAGACGGGGCAGCCGCGGCCGTTCTCCTCGTCGCCCGCGTAGACGAAGCGCTCTTCTCGGGGCGCGGCCGCCGGCTCTTGTCGCACGGGAAGCGCCGCGCCGGGCGCTTGAGATACGGTCCCCAACGCAGCCACCGTAACGTCCACGAACTCAACGGGATGGTCGGGCAAGGCGTAGCCGTACCGCCGCTCGTGTGCCGCGTGGAAGGTCCCTATCACCCGCCCGAGCACCGGCTCGGTCAGCCGTCCGGCTGGAACGCCTATGTCGAGCTCGTAATCCTGTCCCCGATAGCGTGCCGAGAGGCTGCGGAGCACTCGCCATTCCCCATCCGCACCGTGGCTCTGGATCCATTCTTGGGCCTGGCGCTCGAGCCGATGGAAGTGCCCGACCAGTTCGGGCAGGCAGGCACCGCGCGCCGGCAGCAGATGCGTTTCCACCCAGTCGCGGCGCAGGTCGCTGGCAAGCAGGCCGTAGGCGGAGAAGGTACCCGGCCATGGAGGGACAACGACCTGTTCGATCTCAAGTTCAGAGGCGACCTCGCATGCGACCAGAGGACCGGCCCCACCGGCGGCGAGCAGCGAGAACTCCCGCGGATCGCGCCCCCGCGCGACAGTCATCGACTCCACCGCGCGCCGCACATTGGCCGCGGCCAGCTCCACCGCGCCCAGCGCAGCCTGCTCCGTGCCCAGCCCGAGCCGAGCCCCCACCTTCTCTGCAATCGCACGGCGCGCGGCTTCCCGGTCCAGGGGCATTTCCCCGTCGAGCAGCCCCTTTGGGGCGATTCGACCCAAGACGACCAGAGCGTCGGTCAGCGTAGGTTCCTCGCCGCCCCGAGCGTAGCACACCGGCCCGGGTTCGGCGCCTGCGCTCCGCGGCCCCACCCGGGGCATGCCGCCGGGGTCCACAGCGAAGACGCTCCCGCCCCCGGCTCCAATGCACCTCACGTCCACGCCAGGCAGCTCCACCCTGTAGCCTCCGACCTCCCTCCCTCGCGCGCTTGCCGGCAGCCCGCCCTCGACCAAGGAAATATCCGTGCTGGTACCGCCCATGTCTATCGCGATGGCGCGCTCAATGCCAAGCGCCGCGCAGAGCCGCACTGCCGCGGCAGCGCCCGCTGCCGGCCCGGAGAGCACCGTAGCGGCCGGTCTCCTCCGTGCCTCGACCAAGGGAGCGAGGCCTCCGCTGGACTGCATGATGTAGGGCGCCGCTCCAACACCGGCTTTCTCGATGCGGACACTCAGTTCGTCCAGGTAGCGGTCCATCAGCGGGCCCAGATATGCATTCACGACAGTCGTGCTGAGGCGTTCGTACTCCCGAAACCGGGGCAAGACGTCGCATGAAGCCGTCACATAGGCATCGGGAAGTAGCTCTTGCGCCAGCTCCCGGACCGCGTGCTCGTGGCACGCGTTGGCGTACGAGTGCAAGAGGCAGATGGCGAGTGACTCGATGCCTTCGGCGGCCAGATACTGGAGTTCCTTCCGGACAGCGGACACATCCACAGGGCGGATCACTGACCCGTCGAAGCGCAGCCGTTCCGGCACCTCCCTGCGGAGCCAGCGCGGGACAAGCGCTCGCGCCTTTCGAGCGCGCAGATCGTACAGCGACGGCCTTTTCTGCCGCGCGATCTCGAGCAGATCCCTGAATCCCGCGGTGGTGATGAGCCCGGTGCGCGCGCCCGTGCCTTCGAGCAGAGCGTTGGTGCCCGCAGTCGTGCCGTGCGCAAGCACCGCGATGCGGCCGAGAGGAACCTGGTTGGCGAGCGCCAGCAGGCCCACAGCCGCTCCCTCCGCCAGGTTCGACGACGTCGAGGAGAGCTTCCGCAGACGGACCTCACCCGACGTGAGGTCGGCCGCCGCCACATCGGTAAACGTGCCGCCGATGTCTATGCCCACCCGCCACGCCATTACGCGGTCCCCTGTGCCGGAGCCGCCTGCTCGGCCGCTTCGAAGAGATAGCAGCGCACGATGCGCCCAGGCCCCTGGTCATAGAGGGGCGGCATGGATTCCCAACATCGCTCCATCACCTCCGGGCAGCGCGGCGCGAACCGGCACCCGGGCGGGAGGTTCACCATGTCGGGCACCGACCCTTCGATTGGCGTAAGCGGGATGTCGGGGCGACCGAGCCGAGGCACGCATCGCAGCAAACCGCGCGCGTAGGGATGGAGCGGCTCCTCCAGCAGCGCTCTCACCGGCGCTTGCTCGACGATGTGGCCCGCGTACATGACCGCAGCGCGATCCGAGAACTGCGACACGACGCCCAGGTCGTGTGTGATCAGCAGTATCGCGAGGCGGCGCTCCTGCTTCAGAGCCGCCAGCAGGTCCATTATCTGTGCCTGAAGAGTGACGTCGAGCGCAGTGGTCGGCTCATCGGCGATCAGCAACTCCGGCTCACACGACACGGCAATGGCGAGCATGACGCGCTGGCGCATCCCGCCGCTCAGCTCGTGGGGATAGCTGCGCAGCCGCTCCGGAGCGGCCGGTATCCCCATCGCCTCGAGCAAACTCACGCTGTGCTCGCGTGCGGCACTCCCCCGGGCCACGCCGTGGATCCGCAGAGACTCGACGATCTGGTTCTCGACGGAGAACGTCGGGTTGAGGGTCGAGAGGGGGTCCTGGAACACCATGGCTATCCGGTCGCCCCGCAGCTGGCGCATCTCCGCCTGGGACTTGCGGAGCAGGTCCTCGCCGTCAAACCACGTCTCGCCCCCGACAATCCGCCCGGGCCTGCGCACGAGGCGCATGATCGAGAGAGCCGTCACGCTCTTGCCGCACCCGCTTTCACCCACCAACGCAAGCGTTTCACCGCTCTCTACGCTGAGGTCCACACCGTCCACCGCCGGGAGCAGGCCCCGATATGTGGAGAACTGCGTACTCAGCTCTCTGACGTCGAGCAGAGGTCGGCTCATGTTTTCCTCATCCGAGGATCCAGCACATCGCGCAGCCCTTCCCCGAAGAGATTGACGGACAGGACGAGCGCGAGTATCGCCAGCCCTGGGAATGTCGCGATCCACCAAGCGCTTCCGACGTCGGCCCGTCCATCCGCGACCATCGTGCCCCAGGCCGGTATGCTCGGCGGCACGCCGATTCCGAGGAAACTGAGAGATGCCTCAGCGATAATGATCGTCGCCATCCGCAGCGTCGCCAGAACGATCAGCGGCGGAACGATATTGGGCAGTATCTCGCGGAGCAGAATGTGAGGCGTGCTCGCGCCCAGGCCGCGGGCCGCTGTCACGTAGTCTGCTGCGCGAGCCGCCAGCACATCGCCCCGCGCGACGCGGTAGAAGTCGACCCATCCCTTGAAGGCGAGCGCGAGCACGAGCGCCACCAGATTCGGTCCAGTGGCGGCCATGATCGCCAGCGCGAAAATAAGGAAGGGAAAGGCAAGCAATGTATCGACCACCCGCGACATCACGACGTCGAACCGTCCGCGGAAATACCCCGCCAGCATGCCCAGCCCGGCGCCAACCACCAGGGTCAGCAGCACGACCACGACCCCCAGGAGAATCGACACTCGGGCGCCGTACATCATCCGGCTCAGCAGATCTCGCCCGAGGCTGTCCGTCCCGAGCAGGAAGCGAGCGTCTGCGTCGGCCCGCCAGAATGGGGCGGCGCGAATCGCCTCTGGGTGCTGCGCGTTCGGGTCGTGCGGCGTCAGCACCCCCGCCAGGAGCCCAATCGCGAAGAACGCTATCACCACGAGGCCAGCCGTGACGGCCACCCGATTGCCCAGCAGCAACCGCAGCATCCCCGGCGTCGTCGCCGCGACCGACTCTAACTCTTCTTCCTCACTGACCCGCTCCGCCATGTCTCCCTTCGCCCCGATCGTCAGGCCGCTCGTACCCGCGGATCGAGCACCGCGTGCAGCGCGTCGGCTCCGAGGTTGAGCAGCACGTACGAGATTGCGTAGATGAGCACCACGGCCTGCACCAGCGGATAGTCCGCGGCTGCGATCGCGTCCACTGCCAGCTTCCCCAGGCCCGGATACTGGAACACGGTCTCGATGATCATATTGCCGCTCAGAAGCAGACCCGTCTGCAGTGCCACGATGTTTACCGTCGGGATGAGGGCGTTTCGCAGTGCGTGTTTCCCCACCACTGTCCGTTCCGGCAGGCCCTTCGCCCGGGCGAACTGGATGTAGTCCTGCCCCAACACACCGATCATCGAGGAGCGAACCATTCTCATCACCATGGCGGCCATCGGCGCGGCCATCGCGAGGCCCGGGAGAATGAGATGCTTTACCGCGCTCCACAGTGCAGCTCCATCTGCCGCAACGAGCGCGTCCACCGTGTTCAGTCCGGTCGTCGGCAGCGGCGCGAGCCCCAGCTCAATGCGTCCGGATATCGGCAGCCAGCCGAGCCGAAGGCCGAAGACCATCATCAGCACGATGCCGAGCCAGAACCCCGGCATGGAGATCCCTAACAGGGCGGCCACCGTGGCCGTCCGGTCGAACGTTCCCTGCGGCCGCAGCGAGGCGACAACGCCCGCCGGGATAGCGAACAGGATCGCGACGAGGAACGCGAAGAGAGTGAGCTCCAGCGTGGCCGGGAACCTCTCAGCGACGACCGCGCCCACATCCCTCCCCTGATGGCTGTACGAGGGGCCGAAGTTGCCGACAGCCGCGTTGCGCAGGAAGCGGCCGTACTGCACGATCAGCGGTCGGTCCAGCCCGTAGTGCGCGCGCAGCTCGTCGATCTGCTCCTGGGTGATCCGGCCCGCCTGCCCGAGCATGTGCTCGACGGGGTCTCCCGGCGTCAAGTGCATCGTCAGGAACACGATGAAGCTCACCCCTACGAGCACCGGGATGAGCTGCAGCAGCCGCTGCGCGAAGAAGCGACCCCACACGGCGCCGGCTCCTCAGCCTTCGGCGGCAAGCGAGACGTCGTGCATCGGCAGCATGCCGTCCGGCCTGGCCTCCAGGTTCTTCACTCGCGTAGACACTCCGTAGAGCTCCTCCAGAGCGAAGTGGAAGCACGTCGGAATGTCCCTGTGCAAGATGCGCTGGACCTGCACGTACTTCTCTGCGCGCGTTCCGGAGTCCATCGCACGGTCGGCCTCCGCCAGCAAGCGGTCCACCTCCGGATTCCGGTAGCCGAAGAAGTTCGAGTACCCGTCGGATCGCAGGAGCACGGGCAGAATCCCGGACGGGTCGAGACTGGAGTTGCCCCAGGAGGTCAGGAACAGGTCTCGCTCCTGACGCCGCAGCTGATTCAGTAGATTGTCCTTCTTCCAGACTCGCACCGCCGCGCGCACGCCGGCGGCCCTCATCGTGCCGGCGATCGCCTCTGCGATCCGCTTGTCCGTTGCCTCGCAGTCGAAGGTCACGTCGAGGCCGCCGACATACCCGGCTTGCCTCAGGAGCTCCTTCGCGCGGCCGACATCCTGCCTGGGTTGCGGCAGCGATGTATCATATCCAAACGCCATCGGCACCAGCAGGCCCGAAAGCGCACGCGCGCGTCCCAGCAGGAAGCGCTCAATGATGGGCTCCGGATTGACCGCGTGCCGCATGGCCTCCCGCACTCGTCGATCCGAGAACGGCTTGCGCGCGCAGTTGAGACCGACGAAGTGAGTACGCGTGCCCTGCGCAATGGAAAGCCGAGCGTGCGGCAGCCCCGCTATGTGCTCCCCCTGGTCGGGAGGGACATTCACCGCCACTTCGACCTCTCGCGCCTCCAGCGAGGCCAACCGCGTCGCCGCCTCCTCCAACGGCCGGAAGATGACTCCTGTGAGCTGGGCAGGGCCGACCGGTGGAATCTCGGGGGAGCCGCCGTAGTACTCGTCGCACCGTTCGAGCACGATCCGCTCACCAGGTCGCCATTCCACGAGACGGAAAGGTCCGGCGCCCACCGGCTTCTTTGCGAACTGGTCGGGGCCCACTTGTTCGAAGTACGCCTTCGGGCACACCTCCTGGAAGACTAGCTTCTTCTCCAGGATGGGATACGGCCCATCCGTGATGATCGCAACTGCGTGCTCGTCTATCACCTCGCACCCGGAGACCGGGCCCAAGAGATCCTTCCTGGGCGAAGGCTCCAGATCCGGTATGGCGCCGATGATCCGATCGATGGTGAACTTTACATCGTCGGCCGTGAACGGATCTCCGTTCTGGAATCGCACCCCCTTGCGCAGTCTGAAGACCCAACGGCTTTCCCCCTCAACCTGCCACGACTCGGCCAGCTGCGGCACGTAACGCATCTCGCCGTCGCGGGCGACGAGCCCGTCGCAGATGTTGCGCACCACCGCCTCGACCGTGCGCGAGCGATGCATGGCCGGGTCCAGACTCTGCACATCCGCGTCCAGCGCAACGCGAACTGAGTGCTTGACGAGGTCGGGGTGCAGCCCCGCGCGCCTGCCTTTTCCTCGCGCGCAACCCGACAGCAGAAGCGAGAGAGCGCTCGGAGCAACACCGGCGATCGCTGCAGCTCGCGCGCTCTCCCTCAAGAATTCACGCCGGGTCAACCGCGAGCGGCGACCCGGTTGCACCTCTCGAACCATATCAGCTCCCGACCCAGCCCCAGGATGCCCTGGCTTCATCGCGCCGTTCCCACCGAGCGCCTAGTTCGCTATGGGAGCCCCCTTTGTCCTTCCCACCAGCCGAGCATCGATCTCCGTCCCGAACACGTCGCGGAAGATGCGATAGTAGAGCAGCTCTTCCTTCGTATTCAGAACGGTGCCGTCCTCAAGGGTTCGCTCATTCGCGAATTCCGCGTCCGAGATGCTCTGCTCAGCATGCGACGCGAGCTGGTCGCCCACCCCCGCTCCCTGCCAGAATTTCGCCTTTCGCCGACTCAGCACGTCCTCCGGCAGAAGACCATCCATCGCCTGCCGCAAGATCCATTTCTCCACATTCTCCACAGGCCCTTCTTCCTCGTAGATCTTCAGCTCCGGCGGTATGCGCATCGCGAATTCCATCACATCCCGATCCAGGAACGCCGTCCTCGCCACCAATCCGTGGCTCGCCGAGCACCGGTCTACCCGCTGCAATGCCGTGTTGTGGAGGCGGCGCGTGATGTCTACCAGTTCGTCTGGAAGCTCCTCGTGGTCCAGATCCTTCAGCCGCGCGTACCCCGCAAACAGCTCATCGCCCCCTTCCCCTGACAACACCGCCGGAACGTGCTCAGACGCCAGCCGGCCCACCATGAAGTTCGTGATGCTGGACCGCACCAGCAGCGCGTCGAACGACTCGAGGTAGTAGATCACGTGCGGCAGCACCGCCAGCATCTCCTGGAGGTCGCAGAATCGCTCGTAGTGCTCGGTCTGCAGGAAATCCGCCACCGACCTCGCGTACTCCAGGTCGGGCGCCCCCTGCACGCCTGCCGCGAACGTCTTCAGACCCGGCAGTTGCCGCCGTGCCAGCGCAGTCAGCGTCGCCGAATCGATCCCCCCCGACAGCCACGCACCCACCTCGCCCCACCGCAGCCGCTTCGACACCGACATCACCAGCCGCCCACGCAACTCCCTCGCGACCTCCCCCTCCGGCATGTCAAGCTGCCGCCCGGCCTCAATCCGCGCAAACCGCACCAATCCCCTACCCGGCTGCCAGTAGTGGCCCGGTGGGAATGCGGCAATGTCCGAGACCCAACCCAGCAGCGCCTTGAACTCGGACGCAAAACACAGCGCCCCCTCTCGATCCCCGTAATAGAGTGGAGACCTGCCGACCGGATCCCGCGCCAAGAACAGTCCCCCCTCCGTGGCGATGGCAAGCGCAAACGGCCCGTCTATGTCCAAGACGAACTCAGGCCCCTTCGTCCGATAGGCGCCCTGCAGCCCCTCCAGCGCGCACGTCGCCCCGGGCCACAACGTCGTCCAGTTGTAGATCTCCCCGTCCAGCACCACGGGCAGCCGGTCTGCGCCCGCCCCGAACTGCTCCTGCGCCAGCGGCCACACTTGCCCCAGGCTGGCGTCGTCCGTCGTCCGCGCCGACGTCCCCGCACCACCTCGGTGGCCGATCTTCCTCAGGGCGCTCTCCACCCATTCCACCTGTCGACCACCCGCCGCCCCGGCTATTCCTGCCATTCCCCGTCTCCTTTCCGCAACACGGCGCTCGGCGCCCGATCCACGCCCCGCAAGATGGCAATCCCCCGTCACCGGGAGGGGTAAAAGCACTGGAACACCGAGGGAAAACACCTCCGTGCCGGGCAGCCTGCAATGAACGCCCTGCCGCTGCCTACGGCCACAACGTCTCCGGTGATGCCTGTCGAGGAATGAGGCTGCGACGCCCGCCCCTCGCGCACAACACCGGAGAATCAGCGGAGATGATTGCCCAGGCGGGGCGCCCGCGCAAATTGTGCCGCGGGTCTCCCTCGCTGTTCAATCTACTCCTGATCGAATTATACCAGATCGCATGCAACCGGGTCAAATCGGCTGCTGACGGGGTAGTGTCAAGACTTGTGTGTAAATTCGGGTAGCAGTGTGCGGCTCCACTGGGCGTTCATGTGAGCGACGAGCGCATGACCTGGAAAGATCAGTCACACCCGCCCGAGCGGGCCCGAGATGGTCAGATGACCTTCTCCTGGCGGCCGCGTGGGCGGACCGGCTTGGCAGGAGGGGCGGGCCTTGTCGCGCGGATGAGCTCAATGCGGGAGCCGGCTTCGGCGGCTGTGATGGTGACCTGCCGGACCTCTTCGTCGGTGCCGACGGCGAGGACGCGGCGTTCGCCCGAGCTGCCCTGGACGATCTCCGGCTCGGGGCCGCCCGGGAGCTGTTTGCGGTAAGCAGCGGCGACCTTGTCGGGCGGGTCGGGGGTGACGAGCACCGCGCGGCCGTAGTAGCAGACCGGATCTCCGTCCTTCGTGGTGACAGCGTAGGCGAAGCTCTCCTTGCGCTCGGCGCCCGGGTAGTACGGGAGCATGAGCTGCTGGGCCGAGGCGGAAGTCGCGTACTCGATCACAACGGGGACGTCGTTCAGGGATGTCTCTTCGCGCTGCGGAGCGAGCGGCGGCGCGGCCAGCAGGTAGCAGATGGCTGCAAGCAGGAGGGCGACGGCGAGCAGGGCGAGGAACATCTGGCGCCGGGGACCGCGCTCGGTAGTCATGTCAGCGCCTCTCTGCCGCTGGCGGCGGCTCAGTCGAGGTAGTCCCGCAGCTTCCGGCTGCGGCTGGGGTGCTTGAGCTTCTTGAGCGCCTTGGCCTCGATCTGGCGGATGCGCTCTCGCGTGACCTTGAAGATGTGGCCGACTTCCTCGAGAGTCCGCTGGTAGCCGTCGTCGAGGCCGAAGCGGAGCTTGAGGACGTCTCGCTCGCGCTCAGTGAGGGTGTCGAGCACGGACTCGAGCTGCTCGCGAAGGACGAGGGTGGAGGCCGCGTCGGCCGGGGAGACGGCGTCTTGGTCCTCGATGAAGTCGCCGAGGTGGGAATTCTCCTCTTCGCCGATCGGAGTCTCGAGGGAGAGGGGCTCGGGCGCGATGCGGAAGATCTCGGTGACGCGGAGGATGGCCTTTTGGCGGTCCTCGGGGGTCTCGAAGGGGCCCTCCATCTCCTCCGCGATCTCCTCCCAAGTGGGCTCGCGGCCGAGCTGCTGGTGGAGATGGCGGGAGACCTTCACGAGCTTGTTGATGGTTTCGACCATGTGGACCGGGATGCGAATGGTCCGGCCCTGGTCGGCGATGGCGCGGGTGATGGCCTGGCGTATCCACCAGGTGGCGTATGTGGAGAACTTGAATTTCTTGCGGTAGTCGAACTTCTCGACCGCCCGGATGAGGCCGATGTTGCCCTCCTGGATGAGGTCGAGGAAGGACATGCCGCGGCCGCTGTATTTCTTGGCGATGCTCACGACGAGGCGGAGGTTGGCCTCTGTGAGTCGCTGCTTGGCAGCACGGCCCTCCGCGAGCACGTTGTGCGACCAGTCGAGGACATCCTTGACCTTGCCGACGGGCATCTTCGTGGCCTTGGCGATCTCCGAGAGGGTCGGCTCGTGGGATGGGTCGCCGACCCGCCGCTTGGAGACGGTGAGGACGCGCAGGTTCCGCCGGAGCTGTGCGGCGGACACGCCGAGGATGCCGGGGGCATCGTAGCGGCTGACGGTGTCGTCGTCGTCGGGGTGAGGCGCCTCCTCCTCGCTGCGGGCCTCGGCGCGGAACTGCTCCCAGACCCTGCGGATGAAGAGGTCGCGGCGGACGCGGCGGAGCTGAACCCGACGTCGAAGCTTGCGGAAGAGGTCGCCGCGCTGGCGGTGCTCGGCGAGAGCGCGCTGGAGGTCGGCCTTGCCGACGCGCCGACCCTCTTCGTCCGGGGCCGCATAGTCGCGCAGCAGGAGCATGCGCTTGGTCTTGAGGTCGTCGAGACAGTGTCGGATGTAGGACTGGACCTCTTTGTGGACGCGCTCCGGGGTGAGGTCGTCCTCGGTCGCGCCTCGGGAGAGCAGCCGCTTGATGACGTGATCGATGGCACCGATCTCGTACTTCAGGTCGGCGTCGGAGAAGTTCTCGATGGCGCGGAAGATGTCGGCGAAGCGCGGCTCGCGCCCGAGCATGTCCATGCTGTAGTCCCAGACTTCCTGGAGCTTGGACAGGATGGTCGCACGCTCGAGCTGCTTGGCGAGGTCGACCTCTTCCTCGGACGTGAGGAGCTGCACGCGCCCGATCTCTCGCAGGTACATTCGCACGGAATCGTCCGGGGGGATGCCCTCGACGGTGGGCAGCTCTTCGGGCGCGTAGGCAACGGCCGTGCGCGCGCGGCCGCGCTCC
>Ga0180438_10009301_pt1 | contig 12274 bp, 8 predicted proteins | sample SS_ome_12_FD_132455 | JGI IMG/M metagenome (GOLD analysis project Ga0180438, IMG submission 132455) | Hypersaline lake sediment archaeal communities from the Salton Sea, California, USA - SS_3_D_2 metaG | ecosystem: Environmental > Aquatic > Non-marine Saline and Alkaline > Hypersaline >...
ACGGCCAAGCTGGCAAATGTCATCCTGCCAGCAGCAAGCTTCGCCGAAAAAGACGGTACGTTCACAAACTTCGAAGGGAGGGTGCAGAGAGTACAGAAGGCAATCGCCCCTTTGGGAGAAAGTCTGCCCGACTGGGAAATAATCTTGCGATTGGCTGAGACAATGGGCGCTCCCATGCCTTATTCCTCCCCCCACCAGGTCTTGGACGAATTGGCCGACTGCTCTCAACTACCAGCCTATAGCTTGTATGAGGGCGGAGATTATGCTGATTCAGAGGCGACGAGTCTGTATAGGGCCGAGTCAAGTAGTGACCGTGGGGTGGGGCGCATACACGGCGGGCAGTTCCCAGAGGGCTTTGCCCGTTTCTGCCCCATCGAGCATGTTGCGCAGCCAAGGGCCAACAAAGGTTACCCCTTTACTTTGGTGACTGTATCTACACTTCATCATTTCGGCACTGGCTCCAGAACCTTAAGGTCTTCCCGATTAAGACAATTCTGTCCGCAGGCCTATGTGGAAATGTGTGAATCCGATGCCAGAAAACTTTCCGTCACCGATGGCGAACAGGTCCAATTGTCTTCATCTAGGGGGCAGACTAATGCAGCGGTTAAGATCACAGATACAGTGCGTAAGGGCATGCTCTTCATGCCAGTTTCATTCCCGGAAAGTGCGGTGAATGAGCTATTCGATATTGTATTGGATCAAGAAACAAAAGCCCCCTCACTGAAAGCATGTACCGTGAAAGTGAAGAAAAGTCCGGCTCCTTGAGAAAGAAATCGTGTTAGCAAGAATTGCCCTTTCCAGAACGACAGGTGACGAGTCCGGTTACTTGAGGTCATGCAAGAAGAGAAAGGAGGGGCTGCATGAGTGAAGCCAAGACAGTCACAGAAAAAGACCTAGAACGGATAAGCGCGATTGCGTCTGAATATAGTCAACAGAAGTGGGTAATGATACCACTGCTGCAGAAGATCCAAGATGAGTTCGGATATATCCCTCCTCAGTCTATACCGCTCATAGCCAGAAAACTGAGACTTTTCCCCAGCCAGGTCCAGGGAGTAATCAGCTTCTATACCCAGTTGTATACTCAACCACGGGGCAGAAAAGTAGTGAGAGTGTGCAGGGGAACTGCCTGTCACGTGCGGGGAGGGAAGACGATATTGAAGCTGGTTAAACAGCATTTGGACATAGAAGAAGGTGAGTCTACCCCTGACCTAGAATACACTCTGGAAACCGTGGCTTGTATAGGTGTCTGTGCGCTTGCCCCTAATATAGTCGTTGGTGAACACGTCCATGGTCACATGAACCCTAAGAAGGTCGACCAACTATTCAGAGACCAGGAAGGTAAGGAATAGTATGGGTGCCGAGCGTACAGTCTTCGTTTGCCAAGGCACAGGATGTCTCTCCAGTGGCTCTGGCGCTGTTTACGATGCGCTCAAGGAAGAAATAGCGCGACAGGGTATAGATCGTACCGAGGTGGATTTCACTGGTTGTCACGGTTTCTGCGAGCAGGGTCCCAACGTAGTCATTGAACCTGAAGGTATTTTCTATACCCATGTTCAAGTCGACGATGCTGCGGAAATTGTCGCCTCTCATCTACGAGATGGCGAGCCTGTGGAACGCCTGTTCTACCATGACCCGATTACCGGTGAGGCTATGCCACGTTACTCCGAGATAAATTTCTACAAGAAACAACAACGTGTCATCCTGCGCAACTGTGGACAGATCAACCCAGAAAAGATCGAGCATTATACCGCTCGTGGCGGCTACCGGGCACTGAGGAAGGCTCTCCTTATGACCCCCGAGCAGGTTATCGACGAGGTCAAGAAATCCGGTCTTCGCGGGCGGGGTGGCGCTGGCTTCCCCACCGCTGTCAAGTGGGAGTTTTGTCGAAAAGCCCCCGGGCAAAAGAAATACGTAATCTGCAACGCCGATGAAGGCGACCCCGGTGCTTTCATGGATCGCTCCATTCTGGAAGCGGATCCGCACGCCGTCGTTGAGGGGCTCACCATTGCTGGATATGCTATAGGCGCCAGCGAAGGTTACATCTATGTTCGGGCTGAATACCCGTTGGCTGTAAGCAGAGTTCACACCGCCCTAGAACAGGCGCAGCAAAGGCGGTTCTCGGGCAAGGATATTCTGGGCTCGGGCTTCGATTTTGTAGTGCATATCATGGAAGGTGCAGGAGCCTTCGTCTGTGGTGAAGAGACGGCCCTTATGGCTTCCATTGAGAGTCGCCGGGGCATGCCTCGCCCTCGTCCTCCATTTCCCGCCCAATCAGGTCTCGAGGGAATGCCTACCAACATCAACAACGTGAAAAGCCTGGCGTCCGTTCCCGTCATCATCGACCGCGGAGCTGAGTGGTTTGCTGGCATCGGTACCGAAAAGAGCAAAGGTACGGCTGTCTTTGCACTTACCGGAAAGGTAGCCAACAGTGGATTGGTGGAGGTGCCTATGGGAACTCCGCTGTCCACTATCATCTTTGATATCGGTGGCGGCATTCCTCGAGGCAAGAGATTCAAGGCGGTGCAGACGGGCGGTCCTTCAGGTGGCTGCATCCCTGCTCGGTTCCTGGATTCCCCGGTGGATTATGAAACACTGGCTCAACTAGGCTCTATTATGGGCTCTGGGGGAATGGTAGTACTGGACGACACCACCTGTATGGTGGACGTAGCCAAGTATTTCTTGAGCTTCACTCAAGCAGAATCTTGTGGGAAATGTGTCCCTTGCCGCCTGGGCACCAAGCAAATGCTGGAAATACTGACCAGAATCAGTCAGGGCAATGGACGGGAAGACGATATGGATACTCTCCTTAACATAGCCAAGACAGTGAAGGAATGCTCGCTCTGTGGTTTGGGACAGACTTGCCCCAATCCTATACTCACCACTCTCAATTACTTCAGAGATGAATATGAGATTCACATAAGAGAAAAGAAATGTCCGGCGGCTGTTTGCGATGCTCTAATGGTGTCACCCTGCCAACACACCTGCCCGGTAGGAATCAACATTCCCAGATATGTGGCTCAGATTGCCGACGGTCAGTACCTGGAAGCTGTCGATACCATCCGGGACCGTAATCCCTTCCCTGCTATTTGTGGTCGCATCTGTCATCATCCATGCGAAGGAAGATGTCGGCGCGGGGAACTTGATGAATCGGTAGCAATCAGGGCACTCAAGCGATTTGCCGCCGACTGGTATTTTGATCACGTTGACGAATTACCGGAACCAGAACCGTTTCCCCAGACTCACAGCCACAGAATAGCAGTAGTGGGAGCCGGCCCCACCGGATTGTCCTGTGCTTACTTTCTGGCTCAGATGGGCTATCCGGTCACTGTGTTCGAAGCCCTTCCTATAGGTGGAGGTATGCTATCGGTGGCGATACCGGACTTTCGCCTGCCTCGGGAGGTCATTCAAAAGGAGATAAACTACATCGCCAAGCGGGGGGTGGAAATAAACTACAATACACCAGTGAATATGAATTTCACTATAGAAGATATTAAGAATAGTGGCTTCCAGGCCGTTTTCATCGCTGCCGGAGCTCAAAGGAGCCAGAACATTGGCATCCCTGGCGAATTGGAAGACATCGAAGGCTTCTACTATGGCCTGCGGTTTCTCCGAGATGTGAAGGTTGGCAAGCCTATCAAGATTGGGCGCAGAGTGGCCGTTATTGGGGGCGGTAACGTGGCGCTCGATTCCTCACGCACTGCCCTTCGCCTTGGCGCCGAGGAGGTGAATATCTTCTACCGTCGGTCGCGTGAAGAGATGCCCGTAACTGAGGTAGAGTATGATGAGACTCTAGCCGAAGGGGTCCAGATTAACTTCCTCGTCAGTCCCACCCGCATAGTGAGCGATGCTTGGAAGGTGACTGGTTTACAGTGCGTCCACATGAAACTGGGTGAACCTGATGCCAGCGGACGCAGGCGTCCAATTCCCGTTCCCGGATCCGAGTTCTTTGCACCCGCAGATGCCGCCATTGCTGCAGTGGGACAGGCTCCAGACCTGTCATTTCTACCGGCGGACAGTGCTCTCGAGCGCACACGCTGGGAAAGGCTGGCAGTTGATGACAACAGACTAGCTACCAATGTTGCTGGCGTCTTCGCCGGTGGCGACTTTGTCTCCGGGCCGGGCATGGTCATAGATGCCATTGCCGCAGGCAGGAGAGGAGCTATCGCCATAGACAAATACCTGCGCGGCGACGTCTCACGAGTCCAGATGTATGACCTGAAGCCCAGTGTTATTGAGGAGCACATAACCTCGGAGGAAGAGGAAACCTGGGAACCACAATTCAGGCCCGAAACACCGCATCTGCCTCTGCAGGAGCGGAAAGTTAGCTTCAAAGAAATAGAGCTGAGCTTCTCTGAAGAGAAAGCTAGAAGGGAGGCAAAGCGTTGTCTAAGGTGCGACCTGGAGAAATGAAGCTGAGCGTTCACAGGATGTCATTAGTTTTCCCCATGGGAGGTCAGGCATGAAATCAATAACCAAGCAGAAACCTTTTGAGGAAATACAGCAACAGTTGGACGGACTTGATCGAGTCTATATTGCAGGTTGTGGCACATGCGCCACGATGACTAAGACTGGTGGGCGCGAAGAGGTTCTACAAACAAGGGAGCGTCTACAGGAACTGGGCAAGTTGGTTACCGGCTGGATAGTTGTCCCCACGGCCTGTGATGAAATGACCGAAATAGCGATCAAAGAGAACAATGGGGCCATTCAGAATGCCAATTGCATTCTGGTTATGGCTTGTGCTCTGGGAGTACATAAGGTGAGCACCTATATTGATAAGCCGGTCATTCCAGCCCTTGATACCCTTTTCATAGGCGTGGAGGATAGCGCGGGCCGTTTCCAAGAGGTCTGTGCCCAATGCGGCCAATGCATCTTGGGACAAACCGCTGGCATTTGTCCCCTGACGACGTGTCACAAAGGTCTGTTGAACGGACCATGCGGCGGCACCAACAACGGAAAGTGCGAAGTGGACAAGGAAAAAGATTGTGCCTGGACCCTCATATATCAGCGACTGGAACAACAGGGCCGACTCGATTTGATGCGCAAGTACTATGCCCCTAGAGACTACAATGTGGCACCCAGACCACGAATTACTATGATCACATGAAGGAGGAGCTATGGCACCGAGTCTGAGGGAAGTTCTCAAATCTGACAAGTTTGTCATAACCAGCGAAATCGGCCCACCCAAAGGGACGAACATTGAGAAGATGCTTCATCATATTGGTCTTCTCAAGGACAAAGTAGACGCGCTAAACGTCACTGACCACCAGAGTTCCGTGATGCGCTTTCCTTCCATTGGTGGCTGCCTGGCTATCAAAGAGCAGGGTGGTGAGCCAATACTGCAGGTGACCTGTCGTGACCGTAATCGCCTTTCTCTTCAAGCCGAGCTTCTCTTCGCATCGACCAGGGGCATAAGAAATGTCCTTTGTCTAACTGGAGACGCTGTCGTAGTTGGCGATCACAAGGAGGCCAAGGGCGTTTTTGACCTGGATTCAACACAGTTGCTCAGGACGATTCGCCAGATGGAGACCGGCAAAGACATCGGGGGGAATGACCTGGATGGCGCCATTGAGTTCTGCGCCGGCGCCATAGTGACGCCAGAAGCAAGCCCAATCGAGCCTCAGCTCATCAAATTTGAAAAGAAAGTGGAAGCCGGTGCCGAATTCTTCCAGACCCAGGCGATATATGACCTGGACAAATTTGCCAAGTTTATGGAATATGCGCGCCAATTCCCGGTCAAGATACTGGCGGGCATCATACTGTTAGTCTCAGCCAGGATGGCAAAGTACATGACCGACAACGTCCCCGGTGTCTCTGTGCCTCAAAACCTCATTGATGAACTAGCCAGTGCGCCCAAAGGCGAGGCTATCAACAAGGGGATAGAAATCGCAGGGCGGATGATTGCTACTCTGGAAAAGGAATCCATGTGCGATGGAGTCCACGTGATGGCCATTGGCCGGGAAGAGGTGGTACCAGATATCTTGAAGGCTGCAGGTCTTGCTACCTAGCTGATATGAATGCTCTGCACCCTCGAATCGTGTTTCTCTGGTCAGTGTGTCCGTTTCCAGATGAGATATGCCCCCCTCACAATTGCCAGAACAATTGCGATGCCACCAAGCAAAGGGAGAGAAGGAAAACGCACTGATTCAGCTTCTGGCTCGGGCGGAAACTCCGAATCTGTCCGAGGCGCCATTGCAGCAGCACTTTGGACTATCCTCACCTTGTTTGATACAAACACTAGACGTCCGTCAACAGTGGCGACACAGGGTTTCAAATCAAACTCGTTAGTCTGCGGGCTGAATCCGACATATTTCACTGAATAAGCTAAGGTTATGGTCTCACCCGGCTCCAGTGAACCTATATTCTTCCTCCATAATAGCCAGGGCTCATGCTTGCGAAATTCCCCCAAAGGTGTGACTGCTAAGAAATCGAACACCGAGTATTGATCGGTGAGGCCTACACTATCAACTGCTGTATCGCCCTTGTTTCGTAGAGTTATCTGTATATTTATTGTCTCATCCGGCGTGCTGATTTCCCGTGGTGTGACACTTTTCTCGACGCCCAGGTCTACTTGAAGAGTGCTCCACTTCAGGCGCAAAACGGTTGGGTAAATGTCACTACCAGTCCACGAATACAATCGTCTGCCGTTCTCCAAGCCCTCCTTGTCAGGTTCCTGATTTGCCCAGACAAGACCATTGGTTTCCTCGGGCAGCAAGACATCTATCAGCAACGCCTTCGTTGGCTCTGAGTTCGGTTTGCCATTGAATAGCATGGTAGGGTCGAGACACAATGTCTTTGTCGTTTCCCCTGTAATATTCAGATTACAGGTCAGCTGGATAGATTTCCTTTCGTATGGCCTGAAGACGACCGGGTTGCGTACTTCTTCACCATCCGACTGCAACGGTACCGAAGATTGGGCAAACTGCAAATCAACCTCTTGACTGTCACAACCACGATTTGCTAGTAAGTACACAGCATGGAATGTTCCCTCATTATCTACTTCTACTCTCATGTCGATAGAATCTACGACGATGTCCCCCGCATAGAACAAATCGCTGGCTAGGGCCATTTCCAGGGGGCATAGGATGCCTAACAGCACCACCATTATCGCCGCAACCCTTGCCTTCATGTTGGTTCTTTCCCTGTTCTACGGGGCGCATTCTTCGTAGTAGGTATACCACCTGCTACCGCAGGCATCCCCATCATTGTAGTTCTGTGTCCAACTGTAAGGGTCATTATTGCAGCAGTACCAGCAAGCCGGATCTAACCTCCAGTCAGGACACCAGTATTCGCCGACTCTATCGTTCCAGACATTGTGCGGATTATGGGCATCCCAGTATCGACTTATAGAAAAGTAGCTACCTAGCGGGCCACAGTCCATAATCCTCCATTTGTTTCGGTAGTAAACAAGATTGAACGTATGTCCACCCCCAAAATAGCTGTCATAGTGGTCGACACAGAAAGCACACCTCCAGCTCACCCCCAGAGACCTCATCAGGGCTTCCCTCAAGATGGCTTGGTCCTCACAGTCCCCACAGTAATCGTTGGGGCAGGTATCAACGTGCTGGTAACCCGGTATGATGCCGGTCCTCCCGCCGCTTCGCTGAATCATGTCCTCCGCGCTGATAGCTCCACCCGGATCCAACGAGGCGCCACCTCCGGGATCGCATATATCGCACGCACTGTCAAACATAAACATAGTATGCTTATCCACATAGTAAGCCACTGCCTCCATTATGTAGTCTGCGTTCTGCTCCAAATCAATGACTGTAACTTTGGAGAAATTCATGAGTGGATCGGTTACATGCAACGTAGCTCTGCAAGCAGGACTCCTGAGACAGTTCACATACTCCTGTAAGGCTATCCTGGCTGTGTCGAGCACTATGCTTGAGTTCAGGCAGAAATAGGCGGCGTCTTCGGCACTCCCGAAATCAGCATCCGCAAAGCAGTCGCGGCAGCTTGCCGGGCATGTCCCACCACAATCAATACCTTGCTCATCTTGATTCTGTACCCCGTCGGCGCATAGGTTATCAAAAGTTGCCGTCAGTACGTCGTTTGAGGCGGGGTCAAGGGGGTCGACATCGAGAATACCGTGGTGATCGGCCTCAACTCGCACCGTGAGTGTTTTGCAGCTGCACCAATCTTCGAGTAAGGAGGAAACGTCAACACATACTGTTCTCCTGCGCCCGCTTCCTAAACTAGGCTCCTTCTGGTAGATCGTCTCGTTTCCACCACACCTTCCCAGATACAGCTCTATCTCAGTCATGGTTGGACAGGATTCCAGGGTTCCCTGGTTCACTATTTCATAGCATAACGTCGACCTATCCTCAAGCCAGACCCCTGCTATCAGTAGGTCACACGGCACGACCTGCCCACCGGCCGCCTCACGTACTTCAGAGTATTTTGCCTTGTCTCGACTATGAGTTACCTCATCAGCGGCAATATTCGAGTCGCCAACTGAAATTCCGGTCGCCCTTGGTCCGAACAGACCCAATCCAGTCAGCAGAACCAGAAGGACGGCTAGAACGGTCAGACTGTTCACTTTCATTCTTCCCAACCCCAGAAAGACTGAACACAAGCCAGCAAATACTCTCTTTGAAGCTTCTAAGGGGACGCCTTATTATGCCTTATTCTATTTCTTGCTGCATATCGGCGCCAGGCGTGTGGAAGCTCTACAGTGACAACGGAAGAATACAGACGCGGTTCTGATTGCTCTCGGTGTGCAGCCTTGTTCTTGGTTCACGCAGTCATTTGGCAAAGCACACCACGAAACCCATATGCAAGGGTTAAAGACAGGTGTCGGTCAACACAAGGTAACATTACCCCTATCCTCACCGTAGGGTCGCAACAGTACGTAGAAAAACAACAAGAATTGTCTGTGTGGTCGTGGGTACTCTCACCGACAAGGACTACTAGTCACCTGACAGACAGATCAAAGTAATCAGTGAGTCAGGAGTTTGGCCATATCATCGAAGCAACGACAACCGGTACTGTATCTTCCACCTACTTCATCTTGCTTCTCGGAATTTTGACGGCGAACCGGCATCTTGCGTCGCCTTCCAGCAGTGTTTCAAGCAGTTCTACTTCCACGGGTTCGCCGAAGATTGCGTCGAAATGGAGTTTCTGATAACCAGCACTGCAATAGCAGAAGGTGGCCGGTATCTCGGGCCTGCCGTCACGCAGTGCCGTTCTGGCAAGCTGGCAGTGGCACCCATAGTACTTCCTCAGTGCAGGGTCTGTCTCTTTGAGGAATTGCTCGGGGGCATAGGGTATTTTGGTCACGTAGACCTTGTCACCTTGCCTGACCCCGGTGCATATTTCCTGATTGCTTCTCACGAACTCCACGACTTCGGAGGTGACCTCCTGCTCGAACCACGGTCGCCCTTCGCTCATACAGTCTTCCAATTCCTCGATGAGCCGCTCATGTTCAGCCTTGAGATACTCGTCGATGCTTGCAGCCTTTTCGAAACGATCCTTGCTGACCTTGAACGTCTCAATGGGGATGTTGTGGTAGTTCCAGGTGAGAATGTCCTTGCATGTCTGGGCTGGCAACTCGGCTTCCATTCTATCCAGAATAGTCTTGGTCAGCTCCGGGTAGCTGTCTTGCGGCGAGCCCAAAGGCGGCATCTCTAAATCATGAAAGACCTTCCGGTGGCTGACCTTTCCGGCGAGCGTCGCCAATCTTTCGCCAATTCCGGGCAACACATCCGAAGCACCAAGAATCCCGGTGAAGTAGATGTACAGATCATTCTTCTTCGCCAAATAGCAGTAACGGGCGATGGCGACCAACCTATCCTTCGAGTTCCTGTCTTCCTCTACGAGCTGGGAAATGTAGTCCTTGAGCACGTCCAAGTTGGCGGATTTGAGCGTAATCTTCCTTTTGCTCAGATACTTCTCGAATTCCCTCACCGCCGCTACCGAAGACTCTATGCCTGTCGGACTTAGTTTGCGCCCCGTGAGATAGCTCCTAAAAGCCTTTTCCTTCAATTCACCTCCTTCCTCTCAGCGGAGCCGTTCCAGAGATTGCTATCTGGTGATCGTCTTTGACTAGAAATGTCCTTTCTATACTGGCTAACGCAAGCTTCCTCACGCGTGGGAAAGAGGCATTAGGTGGGTTGACTGTCCTAACTTCAATACAGAACAGAATCGGGGTGAGAGGATTTGAACCTCCGACCACCTGAACCCCATTCAGGTGCGCTACCAGGCTGCGCTACACCCCGTCGCCACGGGTCACGTAATATGTTATCATAGTCACCGCATCGAAAGAAACATCAGATCCGCAGGTTGTAACCCGTGGCGAAGAAACAGAAGAAAGACAAACCTGAGCGAGTCCCCACCAAGCGCCAACTCTCCAAATGGCAGCGCCAGATGAGGATCCGCCGACTTACCTTAATCGCTGCTGCAGTCTTCCTGACCGGTATCCTGAGCTGGGTGGGCTATGAGCTCTACCAGGATCGGGCGGGCAGAGTCGAGCCGTGGCGTCAGACCGTCCTCCAGGTAAACAGTGTCAACTTCACTATGGAATACTATGTAGACATGATGGAGATTTCAACCCAGGGCATCGAACCCGATGTCATCTCTTCCATGTCCACTTATATTGCCGACATGGTTGCCGACAGGATTATTGAGTCGGAACTGCTTAGACAAGGAGCACAGAATCTGGGCCGCGAGGTTACTTCTGAAGAGATAGATGCAAGGTTACAGCAACACGAGCTGCCCGATGAAAGGGTATACCGGGACATAGTCTCTGCTACCTTATCACAGGAGAAGCTTGAGGAATACTTTGGTTCTCAGCTACCCGAAACAATGGAGCAGGCCCACGTGCAAGCAATGTTTGTAGAGAGTGAACAGTTAGCCGACGAGGTGCTCACTATGATTGAGACCGGCGGGAACTTCACTGCTTTGGCTGACCAATTTTCCTGTAACTCCTCGGTGGAAGGCGATTTGGGTTGGCTACCCAAGGAGTTGATGCCCAATAATCTAATCGCTGACGCAGCGTTCAACCTTACGCCAGGGGAGGTAAGTGAGCCGATTTGTGATGACACGGCAACCAAAGAGGTCGGTTACTGGCTCATAGAGGTGACCAACAGGCAGGATGGAGAGATAGAAGCCAGAGCCATGCTGCTGGAGAGTGAGGCCCAAGCAGAGGTGATTCGATCCGAATTGGTCGGTGGAAACTTCACCTCTCTGGCCCTGGAATATTCCCAGCACGAAAGCAAAGAGCAGGGTGGAGAGCTGGGGTGGCTAGAACCCGGGGATATGGGTAGCCAAGCTTTCGATGAAGTTGCCTTCAACATTACAGCCAGCGAGGTCAGCGAGCCGATCAAAGATGAATCGGTTCAAACGGAGGGGGGCTGTTGGCTAGTAAGGGTTGTAGATAGGGATGACCATGCGCTTGAGCAAGGCGTCAAGGAACAACTGATAGACAGGCAATTGAACGATTGGTTTGAAGTGTGGAAAGCCAGCAGCACAATCAAGAATCACCTGGACTCAGAACAGAAAGCCTGGGCCGTAGAACAAGTCCTGCGGAGGAGATAATGCCACCATGAAGAGGGCTATTGGCATTGGCTTGCTGGGCTTAGGGATTGTGGGCAGCGGGGTAGCTCAAGCCCTCGCCACCAAGACCGGAAGCCTAACCGACAAAGCCGGGCTACCTTTGATTTTGAAAAAAGTGCTGGTGCGTGACGTGCATAAACCGCGTCCGGCAGACCTTGACCTTCACCTGCTAACCAGCCGTCCTGAAGACGTCCTTTCTGACCCTGAAGTAGACATAGTAATTGAAGTCACTGGAAACGAACATCCCGCCAAAGAATACGTAGAACAAGCCATTTCTAATGGGAAGCACATAGTGACCGCCAACAAGGAGATAATCGCCAAGCATGGTTACGAGCTGCTCTCTCTAGCCAGGAAACACTCTGCTGAACTGCGCTACGAGGCGAGCGTGGGTAGCGGCATACCGCTTGTTTCCTGCTTCCAGGATGACCTAGCAGCCAACAAAATCTCCGCCATTCACGCCATTCTTAACGGCACTACCAACTACATTCTAAGCCGGATGGCACACGAGGGATTGGATTTTGATTTCACACTAAAACAGGCCCAGCAATTGGGTTACGCCGAACCCGACCCTGTAAACGACGTAGAAGGGATAGATGCCGCATATAAACTGGTCATTCTGTCCAACCTCGCTTTCCAGGCCAAGTTCACCCCCACAGACGTGTACTGCGAAGGGATATCAAATATTGCCGCCCGGGACTTCGTGTACGCCAGAGAATTTGGC
>Ga0180438_10009303_pt1 | contig 12272 bp, 11 predicted proteins | sample SS_ome_12_FD_132455 | JGI IMG/M metagenome (GOLD analysis project Ga0180438, IMG submission 132455) | Hypersaline lake sediment archaeal communities from the Salton Sea, California, USA - SS_3_D_2 metaG | ecosystem: Environmental > Aquatic > Non-marine Saline and Alkaline > Hypersaline >...
CACAGGTGGCAGAAAAGGCGAGCTTCGCTGCTCAGCAACAACCCGCGCCGCCTCGCTTCGATTAGAATCGGGACATCAAGCGGGACGCCTGGGCTGACGAAAAGGACATCGCAGTCCAGTACCTGTTCCGAGTGCCCACCCAGCGCGTAGCGTATCGGCAGTCCGGCCAGCTCCTCGAGCACCGGCTTCAACTGTTCCGCATCCTTTAGATCGGTTGCGGTCACCAAAGCGCCCTGCTGGACTCCAAACCGCGAGACGGCAGCGCCTTCCCGGCCAAGGCCCAGCACTGTCACACGCTTGCCCTGCAGTTGCTGTCCAGATCCTCCAGAACGCGCAGTCATTTTCACTCACCACAAGGCCAGTGCGATCCCAACCATCGCCGCCAGAATGCCGACCAACCACAAGCGCTGGGTGATTTGGACTTCAGACCACCCGAGCAACTCGAAATGGTGGTGGAGCGGGGCCATTCTGAACAGCCTCTTCCCACCGGTCGACTTGAAGTACACCACCTGCAAGATGTCAGATAGCGCCTCTGCCACAAACACAACCCCAACGATTGCCAGTAGGAGCCACTGCTCCGTCATGAGCGCCACCGTAGCCAGGCCCGCTCCTAAGGCCATCGAGCCCACGTCGCCCATGAAGAGCTCCGCCGGATAGGCGTTGTACCACAGAAAGCCCATCGTAGCGCCCGCCACGGTGAAGCTGAACGTAGCCAGGAACGTCTGCCCTTGCAGGTACCCGATGATGCCATAGGCGAGATACGCGATCGCCGACGTTCCTCCTGCCAGTCCGTCTAGCCCATCCGTGAGGTTGACCGCATTCGCTGCACCGACGATCAGGAAAGTCGCGACTGGCAAGTACAGCCAGCCAATGTCTACCTCCTGTGGCCGAGTGGGAACAGCCATCCCGCCCAGATCCAGTACGTACCGCAGGCCTGCGGCCGCCAGCAAGCCGATGGACACTTGCCAAGGGAACTTTAGCCGCGCAAGCATGCCATACCCTGTTCTGTCTTGGACGCCCCGCCAGTCATCGAACATGCCAAGCAGAGCATAGGCGCCCATCACGCCCAGTGGCATCAAGATTGAATAGTGCCCCACCAGGTTAGTGAGAAGGGTAACTACGGTCACGGCGACCAGGATCATCAGGCCACCCATGGTCGGCGTTCCGACCTTCTTCATATGACTGGAGGGCCCGTCAATGCGAATGGTCTTGCCGACGCCATGTCGGCGTAAGAGCCTGATAAGCGGCCCTCCGGTAACCACCGCAAGCAAGAATGACAAGGTACCCCACAACAGTGCTTGAGCCATCAGTCACCACTGGCCATGGCTGAGACAATCTGCTCCATGGCCATGCCTCGCGACCCCTTCACCAGCACGATAGCGCCCTCTGGCAGCAGCTCATGCAGGACATCAATGACCTCTTCGTTGCTGGCGACGCTGCGAACGTTCAAATTGGACATCCCGGCTGCGAGAGCTTCATCGGCAATCAGCCGCCCGCGCTCGCCTACGCCCACCAGCAGGTCCACCACCTGCGCCGCCCGCCGCCCTACCAGTCGGTGACCCTCCACCTCATAGCCTCCCAGCTCCAACATGTCGCCAAGGACTGCGACTTTCGGGCCATCCAATTCGCCCAGCAGGTTCAGAGCCGCGGTGGTAGAGTCGGGACTGGCATTGTAGGTATCGTCGAGAATGATGCTGCCCTTGACGCCCGGAACGACGAGCAGCCGCACCCGCGCTCGCTCGTCCCGCAAGCCACTGATAATCTGCTCCCACTCTAGCCCCACGCTCAAACCCACGGCCGACGCTGCCAACACCCCATAGACGCTGTGACGCCCAAGAATGGGCAAGCGCATGTATACTGTCTGCCCCTTGAAATGCACCCGCAGGTTCAGGCCTTCCAGTCCATAGCTCTCAATCTCATCGGCCCACAAGTCGTTGTGACGCTCGAGACCGTAGCACAACGTGCGCTCGGCTGGCGTGAGTTCCGCCATCGCGCGAACGCGCTCGTCATCACCGTTCAGCACTGCCATGCCGTCCGGCGGGAGGGCCCGCACCAGCTCGGCCTTGGCCTGCGCGATGTGCTCGATGCTACCAAGACGCTCCATATGAGTAGGCCCTACGTTGGTCACCACGCCAATCTCTGGCCGTGCGATGGACGCCAAGTGAGCGATCTCCCCTAGAGCGTACATGCCCATCTCCTGCACCACCCACTCGACCCCGTGGTGCAATCGGAGCATGGTCAGCGGCAAGCCAATCTCGTTGTTGTAGTTCCCCTCGCTCTTCACCGTCTCAAAGTGCTGGCCGAGAACGCCCGCGACAAGCTCTTTGGTCGTCGTCTTGCCCACGCTGCCAGTGATACCTACTACACGGCAGCCCATGTGTTGGGCCCTCCAGTACTTGGCCAGGCTCTGTAGCGCGACCAGCGTGTCATCCACTAACAGGCAGAGGGGCAGCTGGACACGAAATCTGGCATCAGGCTTTTTTGTGACGCAAAGCGCCGGCACCGGCTCATCGACGTCTCGCTGAACGAGGGCCACGCGTGCACCACGGGCAAAAGCATCACCCACAAAGAGATGTCCATCGGTCCTTTCGCCAGGAAGCGCCACGAAGAGACTTCCTTCGCTCGCCAGCCGCGAGTCCACGACAACATTGGCCAGTCCGGCCTTTCCAATGTCCGGCCACGGCCAGTCACCTGTCCCGACAGCCTCCCAGACGTGAGAAACCGTGAGTCCCATCAAGTCCTCAGCCCGTCCGTGCCATTTGCCCGCTCTCGCTGGGCACATTGTAGAGGGCCAGCAGCTCTTCGGCGATCTGCTTAAACGCTGGAGCTGCGGCCTGCAAGCCCCAGTGCTGCTTCTGCGGTCGGTCCAGCACTACCAAGATCGCAAAGCGAGGATCGTCAGCCGGCACGTATCCCGCAAACGATGCGATCGTTTCGTCCGGATCGTATCCGGTGAGGGTGGGGACTTCTGACGTGCCGGACTTGCCTGCCACACGATACCCCTCCACAGAGGCCCGCGAGAGGACTGTGTCAACCGCATATACCAGCATGTCCGTGACTTGTTGGGCCGCTGCGGCTGAGACAACCCGCCTAACAGTCTGTGGCTCAACGCGAGTGACCGCATCACCATCGACAATGCGGTCAACAACATGGGGCTGCATCATCAGCCCATCGTTGGCGACCGCCGCCACGGCACAGATCATTTGCAGAGGCGTCACCGCCAGCCCCTGCCCAAAAGAATTGGTGCCCAAGTCCGATTCGTGCCATTCGCGGTCCCCGGGAAACCGCACGTTTCCTGGAACCTCGCCAGCCAGATCCACCCCGGTCAGTTCGTTGAATCCAAAGCGCCGCACGTACTCGTAAAAGTCATAGGCCCCCAGGCTCGTGCTGATCTCAGCCGCGCCGACGTTGAGCGAGTACGCCAGGAGGTTTGGGATGCTCGTCCTGCCATGGGCACTGTTGTCCGAGTTGCGGATCACTTCCCCACCCACAACAATCTCGCCATGGTCATCGTATGTGCTGTCCGGGGTGATGATTCCGGCATCAAGGCCAGCAGCAACGGTGACAATCTTGAATACCGAACCGGGCTCATATTGCTCGCTTATGGCCCAATTCACGAAGACGCCAAAGTCTTCTACGTCACGAAGGTTCGGATCGTAGCTGGGATACACAGCCATTGCCAGGATCGCCCCAGAACTGGGCTCCATCACGATCGCAGTGCCTTGACGCGCTTCATTCCCCTGGATGGCTTCTGCCAGGATTCGCTCCACTCTGGCCTGCGCCCTGCGGTCCACAGTTAGATACAGATCCGTCCCGTGCCGCGGCGCCTCGACTTGGTAGAAGAGGCTGCCGAGAGGGTCTCTTTGCGGCGTGCGTGTGCCTGCAGAGCCCCGCAGAACCGGGTCCCATTGGGCCTCGACCCCATAGTAGGCGTTCCCCTCGGCATTTACGAAACCTAGCACTGTGGCGGCGAGTGACCTGTGGGGGTAGACCCGCGTTGAGAACGGCTGCACTTGCACTCCCCGGATCTCCCAACTCTGAACTGTCTGGGCTACCTCCCAGCCAGCACCCTTCCTGAGGCTGACATAGGTGCTCTCTGGATCCAGTTTGGCCAGCAACTCATCCCTCGGTTCGCCGAAGAGCGGCGAAAGCAGTCCAACCAGGGTCTCTGTGCTAGTTAGCACGTTGGGAGAGACATTGATGTCCGCAAGGGTACGAGCAGCAGATAGAAGGTAGCCGTTGTTGTCAAAGATGCTCCCACGCTCCGGTACGAAGGTCTCCTCTTGGGTCGGACCGGGCATGGGCGGCCAGGGCAGTGGCCTCAACAGTACATACAGCAACCGGCCCACGGACACCATTGTGAGAATCGCCACAATCAGGCCGACTGCAAAGGCTCTGCGATAGAACTGATCATCGTTGGAAGGGGCCATCAGTGCTCGATTCGCTCGCTACTCAGGTAGCTGTTCAGCGCTCACAACCGGACCCGCCGTCCAGACCACAAACTGCGTCCACATTCGCTGCAGCCACTCAGGCAGATGCCCAGAGAAGGGCAGATTGTCAGACCAATGTCCGGCAGTGCTCGCACCCGCCGGGCTGGCCCGCCCTCCGACCGTCACTTCGACGTACTGAAACTGCTCCGCTGGACCGAGCCCCAGAGCTGTCGCTTCTTCTTCGATGCGCGACATGTGCTGATGCTGTGCAATTTCCAGTAGCAGGTCATTGTTGACCCAACGTGTCTCGCGCAACCGCCTCTCCAGGTCCTCCATTTCCTGCACCTGGCCCGCAACGTATGTTGTCATTCCCAGGTACAGCGCGGCAATGATGGGCATAAGGCATACCACTGTCAGGGCATACAGCCAAGGCCCAGCCTCACGCGGAAGCCATGACAGCGTTCGATGAGTCGACCGCCCAGTTGACGATTGGCGATCTGAGCCCGTTCCCCTCAAGAGAGCAGTTCGTGGTATCAAGGTTGCCTACCTCGTCAGCACTACCTTTGGTCGTCAGCCCAGCTTCTCAGCCACCCGCAGCTTCGCGCTACGACTCCGTGGATTGGCAGCTCGCTCTTCAGGACCGGCCCGAATCGGCTTGCGCGTCACAACGTGCAGCACTGGCTCCCCTGTTGCTCGTCCCTCTCTAGACCGCGCGCGAAGGTATTCTTTGACGATGCGGTCTTCGAGTGAATGAAAGGCGATCACCGCCAAGCGGCCGCCGACAGCGAGTACCTCCTCCGCCTGTCTCAACCCTTCGGTCAGGACATTGAGCTCATCATTTACCGCGATGCGCAGCGCTTGAAACGTCTTCGTCGCGGGGTCGATGCGCCCGCGACGTCCAACCGCGCGTGCGACAAGGCTGGCCAGCTCAGCAGTCGTCTCCACCGGACGGTTGCGAACGATAGTTCGCGCAATGCGTCTCGACCTACCCTCCTCACCGAAATGATAGATCAGATCAGCCAGTTCGGCCTCGGGCAGTTGGTTCACCAGATCGGCCGCCGTTGTCTCTGATGTCATGTCGAAACGCATATCCAGTGGTCCATTCAACTGAAAAGAAAAACCCCGCTCCGGCGTTGATAACTGCATCGACGAAAGGCCGAGGTCCAACAGAACCCCGTCGGCGGGGTAGTAGCCACGGTCCCGCGCGATGTCGGAAAGCGACGCAAAGCTGCCCTGCACCAGCACGACACGGGAGCCGAACTCCTCCAGAGCATGCTGGGCCACAGTCAGGGCCTGCGGATCCCGATCGATTCCAAGCAGCCTGCCGTCAGGCCTGGATAGTCCCAGGATCCCGCTCGCGTGCCCGCCACCGCCCACGGTTCCGTCAATGTATGTGCCACCCGACCGCGGAGACAAAGCCACCATTACCTCGTTCCAGAGAACGGGTTCGTGGGGCTTCATAGAACTCCGAGTTCGCTCAGTTGCTCAGCGAGAGCCTCCGCATCCTTCTGGAGCCGCGCGTTCTCCTGCTTATAGTCCTCAGGGTTCCACAACTCCAGGCGGCTATACAATCCTGCAACAATGACTTCGTCTTGCAGATTCGCGTACTCGCGGAGGTAGCCCGGGATTAGCACACGGCCTTGTTTGTCGGGGATACAGTCAGTGGCTTCGGCAAAAAAGAGGCGAACGAAGGAACGAGCACCCTTCTTCAAGAGGGAGAGGGATCTTATCTTCCCTGCAATCTCCTCCCATCCGGACGACGGGATAACGTATAGGCAGCCATCCAGCCCGCGGGTGATGACAACACCTGTGGCGAGCGTGTTGCGGTACTTGGCCGGTATCGTCAGCCGCCCTTTGTCATCGAGTGTGTGCTCGAACCGTCCCAAGAACATTTGTTCTAGCTCCCCCCACTCGGCCACTTCTCCGAGCGCGCCTGGGCCTCTGCCGATCCCCGTCGCCCCACTGTGACCCACATTCTACCACATTTTCCCTCTTTTGTCCAGTGGGTTGGGGGGGAGAATTCACCAGACTTTAAGGTTCGAGCAGCGTACTGGTCGTACCTCCTCCTAACGCAAAACAGGCTGGTCGAAATGCCCAACCAAGCCTGTAAGCCGAGTTCTGTACCCCTCACGAGCCCAGCCCGCCAGGGGCGGCAATCATCTCTCTGCGATGGCGGTTGCCCGCCACCTCTAGCGACCTACCCGAGGGACACGGAACGAGCTGCTCCGCGAGTGGACCAGGCCACTCAGCCCTCTGTTCGATCTTGCTCCCGGTGGGGTTTGCCTAGCCGGGTCAGTCACCTGGCCCGCTGGTGGTCTCTTACACCACCGTTTCACTCTCACCCACGACGCCAAAGCTCGCAGGCGACCTGCTTTCTGTTGCACTGTTCCGTCGGGTCACCCCGCCTGGGTGTTACCCAGCACCGCGCTCTTCGGAGCTCGGACTTTCCTCGAATCCCCTCAGGAACTCGCGATTGCCCGGCCTGGTTGGGCACTGACTATATTGTACAATGTTCGGCAGGACATGGCAAACTCATTGCAGGGCCGTTTTGCGAACCTTGCCTCTCGCTCTACAATAGCGAGCCAGGCGACCATTCCATGCAGCAGCAAGATGTTCCAATCTCCAGACTCAGACATCGGGCAGCCATCCTCGCAGCCACCGCCGCTAGCGCGCCCGTTTGCCTTCTGGTATGGGAAAGTGTGATGTTCGATCCAGGTGTTGGGTACAAATCTGTGATTATGGCTCCTGCCGATGCGTCGAAATAGCCGACCTCCCGGGACGGCCCACCTAGCCGCTATCACCCGGCTGTTGACACATCTTCACTGCTCCAGCGCCTCCCTCATGATTGTCTGCCTGCTGTGTGGGCTAGTCGCGTGCGCCCCGGCCTCAACTCCCACGCCTACCACCATCGCCCTCCCGAGCGCAGCCCCTTCTCCTACCCACACTCCTATCGTCCCGACACCGACGATCACCAGCGCAACCCCAACGCCAGAGCCAGATAACCGCAAGAACGCCTTCGCGGTGGACTACTTCCCCTGGGCGGGATCGCCACAACTGCCCGGGTACGCCGGCGAGGGCAAGGCACGGGTCGTCAACTCCATCTTTTTCGCCGATCCCCCGTTCTTTGGCTTTGACATCAACCCACCAGAAGGGTGGTACCATGTTGTGGGCAGCGAAGAGCACACGACCCTTAGCGGCCAGCTGATCAGCCCCACGATCGATCCGCAATGGCAGCCGCGAGATGGTGACCGTATCCTGCTGCACGGGCACGTGCGGGGTCAGACTGTGGTGGCCAGCTATGTTGCTATCAGCGGCAGTGCACCCTACTACTACCGCAGCCTGCTCAGCGCGGACGAGTTGCAGCACGGCACCCTGCCTCGTGCATACGACGGCTTGTTCGTCTGGGTGCGAGGTGAGCTGGATGTGAGCGAGGGAGCTGGCTTGTTCTACGAGCTGCCTGACGGCGCTTCGTTCGATCCGCGGTACGTCGGTCAAGAGGCCATTGTTGCCGGTCGCATGCTCTTCGGAGATAGCCTAACCGTGCACATCAGCGGTGGCATCTTTGTCAACGAGGGTGGCTCCCCTACCCGCATATTCGACGGCAGCCTGTGGGCCAGCGCCGCGACAGTGAGCCACCGAGGCACCGTACTGGAGCTGGATTCCTCATTTCGGCAGTTGCTGCTGAAGCGCAGTGACGATATCCTGATCAGGGTCACGCTGAGCGAAGACACCCGCATCCGCTTCGCCGACGGCAGCCCAGCGCCGTTACTGGCGCTATCATTCGGGCAAGTGCTAGAGATATCAGGACAAACATCTGCCGGCGCCGAGATTGCAGCGGAGGTGGTCACCATCAGCGCGGTCGCGCACCAGGGCCAGCCATACGCTGTTTACACTTCGGCTGATGATGTCGGTCTGTGGGCCATTGGGCTGGGCGACCTAAGCCCTCGCCTCCTGCTGTCCAAACCGGACCCGTGCCCCGAGTGTAATCTCGAAAACGGGCAGCTTGCGCCCGATGGACGCACCGTTGTTGTCGAGTGTGAGGGCGGCCAAAGAAGCTATCTGCTGACCGCAGACCTTCAGACAGGCGAGTGGAAAGAATGGCTAACCGATGACGGCTGGGACGAAACCGATCCGGCGTGGTCGCCCGAGGCGCAGCGGATCGTCTTCTGCCGTCACGAGGATCGCGACGGCCTGGTTGGCGACGCCGGTCTCTGGACGCTCAGCCTACGCGATGGAGATGTGAGACAGGTTGTTGGTGCGGCTGCTGCTGGCCTGCAGACCACCGCCCCGCAATGGTCACCAGACGGGAGACATTTGGCGTACGGCCAGATCAGCAGTGCTGGGGATCAACCGGCCGTTCTGTACGTGCTCACCTTTCCTGCCCAGGAGCAAGAGATCGCTGACGAGGCGCGAGGCTGGCGCTGGTCCCCAGATGCCACCCAGTTGCTGGTGACACGTCAGGCGGCAGAGCACAGCCGCTCTCGGCTGTGGATCGCGCAGCGCGATGGCACATCGCTGACGTGGCTATCCATCACTGGCGTCCAAGACCAGAAGGGACACTGGTCTCCTGATGGCCAACGAATTGCCTTCCTTTCACGCCCTTGGCCGAGCGGCGGTCACGACCGCCTATGCATCATGCAGGCAAACGGCATGCGACGCATTCAGCCACAGGGTCAACCCTTCGCCAGCAGCCTGGCTTGGTCTGAAGACGGGCGCAGCATCCTCTTCACACGTCTGAAGGAGGACGGTGAAGCCAGTGGCCTGTGGATGGTCGCACCTGACGGGTCGGGCTTGACGAGGCTGGCCGCGGATGCGGCTGCGCTGATCGGCTCATTCCAGGCTCCCTGAGCTATGTGATCGACTGCAGCCGGTTAGGACACTTCCCGCGGGCGCCAGACCACCACCAGCTCGGCCTCCAAGTCGTCCTGCAGGTCCGCCCACTGCTCGACTGATGCGCGGATCTGCGCAATGGCCGCAGTAGGCAGGTGCTCGTTCTCCCCGGTCAGTACCTCGATCAGATACTGCAGCTCAGGATTGTGACCGATGACCAGCGCGACATCAACATCATCCTGCAAGCGGCGCAGCACGTCCAAGTACTGACTGGCCATTGCACCGTACAACTCGTCAAGGTACGTGATGTCGCTATCGAATCCCATTGCCTCAGCCACTGCCTCAGCCGTTTGTCGTGCCCGCAGCGCAGATGATGAAACGATCACCTCCGGCACCAGATCCTCCTGCAGAAGCAGCTGTCCCATGCGCGGTGCGTCCCTCCGGCCACGCTTGTTCAGAGGCCGCTCCCAGTCAACGGTGCCTGGCTCTTTCCAGCTCGATTTGGCGTGTCGCATCAGAAGGACGGTCTTCATCTCCGATCCAGACTCCTCGACAGATATGGCGTGAGTACAGGTGCTCTAGTTCTGAGATCGTTGCTCGGCTCTTCGCTTCTGCAGGCGCTCCATTTGCCGCTGCCTGCCTTCCTCCATGCGCCGTTCTTCTTCCGTGCTTGTCGCCACCAGTGGAGGCACCTCCACCGGCTGCAGGTTCTCGTCCAGTGCCACGTAGACTAGGTAAGCCGAATTGGTATGAGTCACCTGACCGCTCAAGACATCCATGGCCTCCACTCGGACCCCAACTTCCATCGAAGTGCGTCCCACGTAGTTGAGCGACGCCTTCAGCGTCACCAGGTTTCCAACATAGATGGGCGAATAGAAGGTCATGGAATCGACCGCTACCGTGACTACGGGACGCCCTACATGTCTGGCCGCGGCGATGCCGCCAACCTCATCAGCCAGGCGCATGATCACACCACCCTGGACATTGCCGACCGGGTTCGCATCGGTCAGCTGCATGAGCTGGCTGATCTCAGTCTGTGAATCAATGATGTGCTTGGGTTCTCTAGACACGGGTATCCTCCACCAGCAACTAAAGCCGATTCTACGAATACCCTGGCCACGGGGCAAATGGGGCACGCATCGAGCTGATCTCAGAGGCATGTCCATCAGGTATGAACCTGCGCTCCATCCATAGTGTTCCATTCTGATAGTGTTTGACTTTTGTCTGCGGGGCCAGTATTCTTGCACCCAAAGAACTGACCGAGCCATTCAGCCAGGGGGTAAACATGAGCGATGCACGAGCGATTGCTCAGCGCTTGATCGACAACGTTGAAAAGGTCATCTTCGGCAAGCATCACGTGCTTCAACAGACCGTTATCTGCCTTCTCTGTCAGGGTCACTTGCTTATTGAAGACGTGCCCGGGGTGGGCAAGACGATGCTAGCCAAGGCGCTGGCAAAATCCATCGGCGGCACCTTCCGGCGCATACAGTTCACGCCCGACTTGCTGCCCAGTGACGTCACGGGGGTATCCGTCTTTAACCAGAAGACGCGCGAGTTTGAATTCCGGCCCGGCCCGGTCCTCTCACAGGTGGTGCTCACCGACGAGATCAACCGCGCCACGCCGAAGACACAGTCGGCCCTATTGGAGGCCATGGAAGAACGCCAGGTGACCGTGGATGGTATCACGTACGAAACACCCAAGCCTTTCCTGGTCATTGCCACCCAGAACCCCATTGAGTATGAAGGGACATTCCCGCTGCCCGAAGCACAGCTCGATCGATTCCTGATGCGAGTGAGCCTCGGGCATCCGGCACCCAAGGAAGAAATCGCCATTCTGGAAGCACAGCAGTATATGCATCCTATCCACGACATCGGGCAGGTTGTGTCAGCGGAAGAGCTCCTCCAGGCTCAGGAGGAGGTCAAGAGTGTGTACGTTGACGAACTGGCCAAGGAGTACATCGTCGACCTGGTGACTTCGAGTCGCAAGCACCCAGATGCCTACTTGGGAGCCAGCCCGCGCGGTTCCCTTGCCCTGTTCAAGACTGGGCAGGCCAGAGCCATGATCCAGGGGCGGGATTATGTCACGCCTGACGACGTCAAAGCACTTGCCCAAGTGACTTTGGCTCACCGTCTGATCATCAGCCCAGCTGCCCGCATAAAGAACGTGGATGCACCCTCCATCGTTGACGAGCTTCTGCACTCGGTGCCAGTACCTGGGACGAGAGTCAAAGCCAGAGTGACCGGCACACGAGACAGCTAGGACTCGAGGGACAGGCGTGAGGCGTAACTGGATCATCGCAGCATTGCTGCTCCTGATCGCGCTGGCGGGCGCGCTCGCCACAGGCAGACGGCTCTTCTTCAATCTGGCCTATCTGCTCGCGGCAGTGACCGTCGTATCGTACCTGTGGTCGAGGTCGAACGTCAGTAACCTGCAGATTGTACGCCAGACACCCTCTCATCGCAGCCAGGTCAGCGAGGTAGCGGAGGAGCGCTTCTTGGTCCGCAACACCAGCCTGTTGCCCAAGCTGTGGGTTGAGGTGCGCGACGACTCCGAGCTTCCTGGTCACCACGCCAGTTGGGTCGTGAACGCACTGGCGGGTCATAGGACACGCGGCTGGGCGGTGCGAACGATGTGCCGGCAGCGGGGCCGCTTCAGACTAGGCCCCATTACCCTGATCAGCAGCGATCCCTTTGGCCTGTTCGAGCACCGCCGCAGACTTCCGGCTACTTCATCCATCGTCGTCTATCCGCTTACGGTTGACCTGCCCCATTTCTATTTGCCAAGCGGTGAGCTGCCCGGTGGTGGTGCAATGCGACGGCGAACGCACTATGTGACGACGAATGTCAGCGGTGTCCGCGACTACTTTCCCGGTGATGGCTTCAACCGCATTCACTGGCCCTCGACTGCGCGGCATGATCGCCTGATCGTGAAGGAATTCGAGCTCGACCCGACGGCTGATGTGTGGCTCTTCCTTGATATGCAGAGCGCAGTGCAGGCCGACCGGCTGTGGG
>Ga0180438_10009304_pt1 | contig 12272 bp, 9 predicted proteins | sample SS_ome_12_FD_132455 | JGI IMG/M metagenome (GOLD analysis project Ga0180438, IMG submission 132455) | Hypersaline lake sediment archaeal communities from the Salton Sea, California, USA - SS_3_D_2 metaG | ecosystem: Environmental > Aquatic > Non-marine Saline and Alkaline > Hypersaline >...
AAAAAGCGGAGACATGCTAAATGGTTCTGTTGAACATTTGAAAAACATCCGACACATGAGAATTTAAAAATTGAAAGACATAAAAAGTATTTGATACATAAGAGTTATTACGTTTCCTTGTGAGTTTCCTTGTATATCTGATCTGTCAATGCGATTGGATTGGGGTAATGAAGTGAACGCTCCATGCGATAAAGCTTCACTGCTTCAGTTGGACAAGTAACCCCACAAACCCCGCACCCGTAACACTTTTCTGGATCTACAGATGCCTTTTCTTCTTCCACCGTAATAGCTTCGTAGACACATCTCCTCGCGCAAAGTCCACAGCCCTTGCATAATTCTTGATTGACTTTCGCAATATAATTGGATTTAGTCGTGTTATTTGGATTTTTTGGATCAAACCGTGTCATTCCTCTTAATATTGAACAACAACACCCGCAACACGTGCAAATAACCTGATGCATTGGAGAAACAGTATTCTCTGTAGTAAAAACCAATCCCATTTTGCTATATTTATCTACTAATTCGTGAGCTTCCTCTCGAGTTAATTCCCTTCCTTCACCCCTTCTTTTAAAAAATTTTCCAAATTCTCCAACTTGGAAACACGATTCCTCAATAGGATATTTATCCTTGCATTCCCGTATGCCCAACATTTCTGTTCTACTCCTGCATGGACAATCAGTAGCCATGATTGGTAAAATACATTCGTCAATTAAGGCGTGCATTTCTTCTTGACTTTTTGTTATTTCTTCGTGCTGAATGGTTGCGCCGACCGGAACAATCCTAGTTAGAGCCGTCCCATCGTCACCAGATTCGTAGCGCTTGTAAAATCCTTCCTCAATGAAAAATTTTTGGAAAAGTTCTGCCCCTCTTATTCCTAGCCTCTCCTTTATCGGGTGGTTTACCAATTTCCAGCCGTTATTGAATAAATGCGCGATGGCTACAAAATGGGAATACCCTCCAATATCGTGAAGAATACCTTGATTTACCATGTCGTCTAATCGTTTAGTCGCTTCTTCCTTGGTAATGCCCGCAAGTTTTGCCACCTTCCTAGCTGGCATTGGTCTTACTTCAAGGTACTGTGCAATTTCTGCTTCTTCTGGTGTATAAAGTAACTTGATAAATTCAATAAATGCTTCCGAGACGTTTCCGGCAGCATCCCTGGGTATGTTGTTGGGATATTTTTCCATTTTTTCTATGATTACTTCGTATGGATCCTTTTTTGCTCCAACTGTCATGGTTTCATCTCATAATGTATAATTTACTAGTATTAATTATGTTATAAAAGCTTTACACCATAGTAAAGATAAGTAAAAATTGAAATTATAAATATGTATTACTTAAAGGGATTTTTATCCCTGAATATTTTATCCTTGTACTCTTTTAATGAGGGAGGGCATAGAGCCTTCTCTGTTGCTTCTTTTTTAAGTTGTTTCATGATTTCTGCTAAGTTCACTCCTGCAGGGCACCAATTAGAACAGTTCTCGCACCCCGTGCATAGAAATAGTCCATCCTCAACAGCAGCTTCAATTCCATTGTGTATGTAGTCTTTAATTATGGCAAGAGCGCCTAAACCGTATTTTGAAGCGTAAACGTTCCCAAAGGCTCGGGAAGCGGTACAAACAAAGTTACAGGTCTTGCAGGAAATGCAATTTACAATTGCTTTATAAAATAAGTTGTCCTTAATCGCTTTCGTGCGCCAATCATCAACAAGAATCACTACAACTTCTTTAGCACCATACATGCCTTTAACTGCTAATCCCTGGACATCAGAAGTTCCAGAAGGGCCATAAATGAGACTAATATATGCTAAATCTGCATTATTAGTTCTTTCGACCATTTTGGTCACAAGTAGAGCATCGAAAACAGTCGGAACTAATTTAGTGATTCCTACAGCAACAATATGCTTCTCAGTGGCTCTCGTGATTATGCTAATATTACCTTCATTTTCCAGCAATGCGATGCATCCATCTTCAGCAGCAATTGCGTTTGCAGAAGTTAACGATACCTTCACATCGTTTAGAAGTTCTTTTCTATATGTATTCCGGAAGTATTGAACGATTGCAGCTGCATTTGGTTCAAGTTCTACTCCATGTTTTTCCTTTATTTTTGCTACGATATCCTCTACTTTAAAGTGAATTCCTGGCCCAACTTGGTATGAAGGAAGTTTATAATCAAATAATTGGATGAGTACATCGCCTAAGTCCGTTTCTTTGATTTCAATGTTGTTTTCTTTCATCAATTCGATTAATCCGAGGTCCTTCGCTTCATTTGATTTTGATTTATATATCGTTTTGTTATCGCCTAGCTCTTTCATGAAGATTTCGTGAGCTTCTTCGTTTGTTTTTGCGTAATAAACCTTGAACTTCTTCTGTTCTAGCCTTTTAATGCATGTCTCGACGTAAGCATCTATATTTTGGGCAAAATCTTCCCTCATGTGAGTTAATTGTTCTTTATATTTATCAATGAATTCATAAGTAGAATCTCCATATTGGAGGGTTATATCACATGATCTTTGCTTTGCATTGCACGCCATCCTCCAAAAATCAACAAATTGTTTTTCTAAAGTATCTTCCTTCAGGCGATCTACTTTTTCTTTTACTTTTTCAAATAAATCCTGTCCTTTTTCGCTCAATTTATCGGATCAACTCCCTCCATTAATTTTACAATAAAATCTTCAAACTTTATAACGGGCTTTCTTACCTTGTTGTCTTTATTTTCCTGTATTCTTCTTAATGCGGTATAACAAAAAGGACAAGCGGTTATTAACGCCTTTCCTTTACCTTGCTTGAATATCGCTAAGGCATTATAATCACTATTTTCCTTGAATATTGAATATACTCCCCCTCCAGCACCACAACAGATCGATAATTCTCGTCGATTTTCCATCTCTTTAAGCTCAACTCCTTCGATTGAACTCAAAATTTTTCTTGGCTCCTCAAATATGGGAATATCTGCATTTTTCAAATGACAAGCATCGTGATAATTCACGATGATTTTCTTTCCTTCATGTTTCAAGCTTAACTTCTGCAAGTTTTCAGGTTGAGCCATTAATTGCAATAAATGTTGAACTTTGATGTTAAAATCCGGTATGAATTCTTTATAATAATGTGAGAGGTAATTATAACAACCAGCGCAAATGGTCACGAGCTCAGTGACCTCTTGTTCTTTAAACCAATTATTTACAGAAGTAACGTGGTTTTTTAGTTCTTCGTCACTCGCTAAATGATATGAAAGCGCTCCGCAGCAAGGAGGGTTTTCAAGCGTTTTAAATTCATCATCAAGAAAATTGATGATCTTTATGGCATTCTCGCAAGTTTCTTTATATTTGCTAGACGAGAGACATCCCAAATATATTAATTTCGTCATGATAATAATGATCTCAACTTGAAACTATAAAAAGTTATTTCAATACATTAATCATAATACAAACCAATTACTCAATATTATATTGATATTTTTGAGATGAATTAGAATTGAAAGCTGCGGTATTTGAAGACGTAAAGAAGATGGTATATTACGAAGATTACACCAAACCAACTCCAGGTCCGGATGATGTTATAATTAAAGTACATTACTGTGCAATTTGCGGAACCGATGTCTCTAATTTTAAGCATAAAATATATCAAACACCTCTAATATGTGGTCATGAATTCTCCGGGGAAATTGTAGAAATTGGAGAAAACATGAAGGATTTTAAAGTAGGAGATAAAGCAGCAGGAGTTTCTGTATATGGTCAGATAAAATACGTGAAGATGAAAGCTATAGGCGTAATGATTGATGGAGCCTTTGCGGAATATGTGAGAATTCCAAAACATTTTTTATTTCATGTCCCTGAAAACGTCACATCTCAGGAATTGACTGCGATTGAAACGATAGCTGTTGTTGTTCGTGCTATAAAAAACGCTAAAATGGAAAAAAACCAGAGAATTGCCATCGTGGGAGGAGGAAATATCGGTTTAACGACCCTATTAGTATTGCTAAGCGAATGGGCCCCGGAATATGCTATTGTGATTGAACCTCATGAGTTCTTGAGGGAAAAAGCAAAAGAACTAGGTGCAACTGAGGCTTTCCCTCCTGCTAAACCTAAATTAAGTCGATTTTTTAAAAAGAATGGAGAGCCAACCATCATTTTTGAATGTGCTGGCAATGAGCAAGCTTTAAACCTCTCTTTCGACATTATCCAACGGGGGGGAACCATCGTTTTAGAATCAGTGTATAAGGGAAACATCTCTATTCCTACTTTTGCTCTAAATGTAAAGGAAATAGCTTTAAAAGGGACTTTATCCCACGATAGGGACGATATATTGGAAGCAATTGACTTGTTGGCGAAAAATAAAATAGATGTCAATCCATTGATATCGGAGATTGTTCCATTAAAAGACATTCAGAAAGCGTTCGAAAAATTTCTCGAGCCAGGCGAAAGAAAATTCGTGAAGATTCTTATTGAAACCCAATAATAAAAATTAAAAATATTTATATTTTGAAATATAAAATCATATTATTACATTTATTTTAACAAGATATCACATTCCGAGTTGAAAAATTATTCCTAAACTACTTGAAAATAAGGAGAAAAAATTTTTTCTCTATCTAAATAAAAACAGATGCGGAGGATGCGAAATGTGCGTGTATCTATGTCCTACGGGGATATTAGAGATTGGAGACGAACTGAACATGAGAATTTCATACATTCCTCGCGTGAAAGAAGGGAAAGAGCAGTATTGCATGGCGTGTAGAAGGTGTGAATATGGGTGTCCCGATTGGTGCATTTATATCATGCCTGCAGAAGAGGATGAAGATTCAGCTGAAAAGGCCAAAACATGAAGGAGGATTAAAATGATAAGTGAAAAAAGGTTTTTAAAAGCAGGTAAGCATTTAATGATGGGAAATGAAGCAATGTCAGAGGGGGCTATTGCTGCAGGATGCACTTTTTTTGGCGGATATCCAATCACTCCAAGTACAGAGGTGATTGAACATCTTGCGAAACGATTGCCTGAAGTTGGTGGTGTTTGCATGCAAATGGAAGATGAATTGGCATCCATAAATGCTGTAATGGGAGCATCCTTAGTAGGAGCAAAAGCCATGACAGCAACTTCAGGGCCGGGTTTAGCATTAATGGCAGAAACAATTTCAATGGGAGCAAATCTTGAAATTCCCTTCGTGTTTTGCGATGTTCAACGCAATGGTCCCGGAACGGGTTATGTAACTGAACCCCATCACAATGACATTGGTTTTGCTCGCTTTTCTGGAAACGGGGAATTTCAAATCATCGCTTTAGCACCCATGAATTGCCAGGAGTTGTACGATTTGACAATTACTGCTTTCAATTTTGCTGAAAAATATCGGTGTCCAGTGTTTTTGATGTCAGATGCTTATTTGGGGCATTTACACGAGGTCGTAAAAATCCCTACTAAGGAAGAAATATTAAATGAAGTAATCAAGAGAGAATTACCAGACGATACAAAAGGCAGGGTTTTTTCCTATAAAGATACATCTACGGGTGAATATATCATTCCTAAACCTCCTATAATGGGAACGGAATATTGTCCCGGTCTTTTTATACATCAACCACACGGTCCGGATGGGCTCCCTACACCAAAGCCGATTGTATATCAAGAAATGCTTATTGAAAAGATTACTTCAAAAATGGACGAAATTTCTCTTACAGATACTTACAAATTGGAAGACGCTGAAATCGTGATCGTTTCCTATGGATTGCCAGTAAGATCTAGCTATAGAGCTGTTGACATTGCTCGAAAAGAGGGAATTAAGGTTGGAATTTTTAGATTAATCACCGTATGGCCCTTTCCAGACAAAAAAATTAAAGAAGCAGTCAAGGATGCAAAAGCTGTTATCGTTCCAGAACTCAATTATACTGGCGTCATCGCAGAACAAGTTGAGAGAGTCACTAAACTCGAAACACCCGTTATAAAAATTCCTAAAGTTGCCGAGTTTCATCATCCAGATGATATTTTAAATGTAATTAGGGAGGTGGAAAAATAATGTCTGGCGTAGGTCCAATGTACCCTAATGAAAAGCCTGAACATCCATATCTCTCTAAATCCTATGTAGGTAATTTGTTAGGTAATTACTCGTCTCGATTTTGTGCTGGTTGTGGGTATGGTATTATTGCCCAGATGTACACTCGAGTGTTTGAAGACGAACAATTAGATCCCTATTTACATCCCTTAGTTATTGGTATAGGGTGTTATGCTCAAATCATGCTTCTTGTTCATTCAAAAGCACAAAAGATTCTTACGCTGCATGGAAGGGCTCCTGCAATTGCTACTGGAATGAAGTTGGCCAATCCAAAAATGAAACCAATCATATTTTCGGGCGATGGTGATAGCATGGGAATTGGAGGAAACCATTTCATCCACTTATGCCGTAGGAATCTTGATTGCGTTGAATTAGTTTTCAACAACAGTATTTATGGAATGACAGGAGGTCAAGGAGCGCCAACAACTCTCTTTGGGGCTAAGAGTACGACGACTCCCTATAAGATGTTCGAAAACAAAGCTGATGCCGTAAAAATTGCTTTAGCTTCCGGTGCTACTTACATTGCACGAACAACCGTGGCTCACCCCAGAACTTTCATGAAGTATTTTAAAAAGGCACTTAGACACAAGGGAACTTCTGTTATCGAAATAGTAACTCCTTGCGTTACTTATTTTGGAAGAAAAAACCTAGATAATTTGGGATTTGAAGGCGAAGAAGGTTCTAAAATGGACACGGGGGGAAAAATGATAGAATGGATTAGACGAAATTCAGTGCGTAAAAACCAAGCTAAATTTATGACAGAAGAAGAGCTATTTAACAAATACATAATTGGAGAATTTCGATACGAGCCGAATAAACCTGAATATGCTGACGAGTACGCAAAAATCCAGAAAATTGCAATGGAGGGTAAGAAGTAAATGGCAAGATACGAAATTAGAATTGCAGGCTTCGGAGGTCAGGGCGTGATCACGCTAAGCAAGATGATTACAATGGCAAGCTCTTTATATGAAGGATTAGCGGCAACTCAAACGGAAGCTTATAGTGCTGCCGCAAGGGGAGGCAAGTGTTGGGCTGAAGTAGTGGTCGATAAGGATCAAACTGTTAAAATCATCGATTACCCCAAAGCGCTGGAACCTTACGACTTTCTAATAATCCTTTCTGAAGAATCGGCTAGCGATGTTAAGCCTAATTTTCTAAAAAAGTCTGATGACACGGGTTACTTGATTTGGGACCCATCAACAATTAAAAAATTTAAAGCCGCCAAGAGGATTAAAAAAGGTCTCAGCATACCAGTGCAAAAGCTGGCGGTTGAAAGGTTTGGAAACATTGTATTCGGAAATTCAATCCTTTTTGGGGCTTTTACAATACTTGCAGGCATATTTTCAGAAGAATCTGCGTTAGAAACCATCAGAAATTTTGTTCCCCCTAATACTTTAGACACTAACTTAGAAGCGTTTGAATTAGGGAAACAAGAAGCATTAGAATTCCTTAAGAAATTAGAGGAGGGGCAAGAATAAAATGAGAATCCAGAAAGGTTGGAAAGAGTTAGATTCCGAGATCATAAAAACTGGAAAATGCACCTATTGTGGAGCGTGTGGTGCATTCTGCATGAACATCAAATACGACAGAGAAAAAGAAGTTCCAAATGAAGATGGCTCCTGTAAGGATGTGAACACGTGTCGAGATGGATTTGGGGCGTGTTATAATTTGTGTCCAAAAACGGGAACTGAACAGATACCCTTGTCATTATTAGACAAATGGGTGTTTGGAAAAAAGCAGGATAAGATATTGGGGCATTACATCAAAATCGTTTCTGTTAGACTTACAAACTCGGCGCAAGATAATCTTGATGAGAGAGCAGGCCCAATAACAGGCTTGTTGGACCTTGCAATGAGAAATGGTTTAATCGATGCGGCAATCGTTACGGGAAAGGACGATAATTTTGTCCCCCATCCATTAATTGCTGAAATTCCAGAAGATCTTAACGAATCTATTGGTTATAAACCTAGCCAAAGTCCCACGCTTTCATTATTAGGAGAAGCAATTAACAAGGAGCACAAGGATATCGCAGTGGTTGGAACACCGTGTCAAATTCAAGCATTACGGAAATTACAAAACCATCCGAGGTTCGATTTTGAAGCGTACGATATGGTTACCTTGGCAATTGGAACCTTTTGTTTTGGAACTTTTTACAACCAGTTATTATCTCAATGTTTCAAAGAGTATAAGGTTAATCCAAACGAAATTGAAAAAATTAGGACTGACAAGAACAATTTTAAAATGATATTAACTACTAAGTCAGGGGAAAAAGAGATCCCTCTAAATTATTTATATGACAAAGCCGTTAGAAACGCGTGTTTTTCTTGTTCTGATTATACTGCTTCCTTTGCAGATGTTTCTGTTGGAGCTGTTGGTAGTGAAGAAGGATGGAAAACGATGATTATTAGAACAGAAAAAGGTAAAAAGGCATATGATCTCGCAGTAGAAAAAGGTATATTAGAGACCAAAAAACTTGCAAAGGATAACGAGGAATTAGTCTTAGACATAACGCGCAAGAAGACGGATATTGTTGAGATCGAATCGATTGTGGAACATTCTCCTGAAATGAAAAGTTTTATAATCAGAAATGAAAGAATAGCAAAAGCATATAGACCAGGTCAATTCATAATTTTATGGATACCTGACGTCGATTTCTTGCCAATGTCAATTTCCAACGTGGAAGGAAACCTAATTGAAATCTCCGTTCAAAAAATTGGAGAAGGCACCGCTAAATTATTTACGATGAAAGAAGGCGATAGTATTGGAATTAGAGGACCCTTTGGAAACTCGTGGAACTACGAAGATGCATCTAATATTCTTGTAGTTGGAGGAGGGATGGGAATTGCCGCAATAACTTCTTTAATTGAACCACTCAAGAAAAATAAAAAGAATGTTACAGTAACAATAGGGGCACAAGACGAGGCATCGCTCATTTTCGCTGATAGATTAATTGATCAGATTCCAAGCACAATGTGTAGCACCGATGACGGTTCTCGAGGAAAAAAATGTCTTGTAACTGATACAATTGAAGATATCCTTAGTCAAGATTCTATTGATCTAATAATCACATGCGGTCCAGAAGTAATGATGAAAAAAGTTATAGATATTGCCAAATCAAAAGAAATTGAAGTTCAAGCATCCCTCGAAAGAAAAATGAAATGTGGAGTTGGGCTCTGTGGTTCTTGTGGCATTGGAGTAAATAATGATATTTGTGTATGCAAGGATGGACCGATATTCAATTCAAAAAAATTAGAGCAGATTCCTCAATTGGGAACATATCATAAATGATTTTTTTACCATCTTCTTCCTTTATCGAAATGTGAAATATTAAATACAATTATTTTCACTACAACTGTAATAGACTCAGTATCATTGATAAATCTTGGTTCAAAATTGAAGCTTGAGAATATATAGAATTTAAAATCAACATCCTTCGATAATTTTAAGCGTATTATTAAATTAAATTGAGATATTAAATATTAATAAAGATTGTAGGCAATATAATAATGACAACAAATAATTCAGATGAATTAGAAGAGTTAATAAAGCAAAGTACTAAGGAACTCCAAGAATCAGAAGAAAAGTGGCATTTATTAGTCCAAAATATTCCTGATATCATTTTTACTATTGATAAAGAAGGTATTTTTCTCTCTTTTAATCGCCCTGTTACTCCCGGATTAACAGAAGAAGATGTGGTTGGGGAAAAAATCTATGATTTTATGACTCCTGATAATGAAAATAGAATGAGAAAGCAATATGCTAAAGCGTTCGAGACAGGAGAATCATACGACTATGAAGAATTAGGACCAGGTCCGGAAGGTCAAAATACAAGGTGGTATAGGACTAGACTTGTTCCAATAAAAAAAAATGACCACACGATTGCGTTAATGCAGATTTCTACGGATATCACTGAGCATAAAAAAGCAGAACAAGAATTAAGAGAAAGCGAACAACGGTTCCGTATCATATCAGAAAATTCAAACGAAGTTATTTTCACGATGGGAATGGATTTAAAATTCACGTATGTCAGTCCCTCTTCTTACGCTCTATTAGGTTATACCCCAGAACAAATAATGAATGAGAGATTTGAAAAATTTAACACGCCCAACTCAATAGAAATTATTATGAACGCTTTTAAAGAAGAATTAAAGAAAGAAAGGAAAAAAGACAGTGATAAGGCAAGAGTTCGGGTAATTGAAGCAGAACAAATACATAAAAACGATTCAATCATCAATGTTGAAATGGTTGTTACCTTTCTACGAGATGAGAATGGAAAAGCAACGGGTGTTTTAGGAGTATCCAGAGATATTACCGAGCGTAAGCAAACAGAAATAAAATTAAGGGAATCGGAAGAAAAATTAAAGCAATTAAACCTAAAATTAGAACAAAAAGTTGAAGAGAGAACTTCAGAATTAAAGAAATCAGAGAAGAAATTTAAAGATATAATCGAAAATATACACGATTCAATAATAATTTCTGGATTAGATGGCAAGCTTAAATATATATCGCCTCAATATGCCAGGCTAATTGGTAGAGAGTTAATTATTGGAGAGCCCTTTGGAAGAACAATGCATCCCGACGATCTCAAAAGAGTTACCGCTCTATACGCTCAAGCTTTAAAGCAGGGAACTGCAGTTGAAACAGGTGAAATTGAATATCGCGTGAAGCATGAAGACGGGCATTACATATGGATCGCCACGACTACAAGCAATCACTATGACGAAGATGGAAATTTAATCGGATTCCTTACAACAGCAAGGGATATCTCAGCGAGAAAAAGTGCAGAACAGAAATTACAAGACTCACTCACGGAACTCAAGGAAACAGAGCAAAAATTAAGAGAATCAGAAAAGAAATACCGCTACTTATTAGATAATATTGCAGATTTGATTCTTGAAATAGATACAGAGTACATAATTACTTATATTAGCCCTCAAGTAGGTGATATACTTGGGTATTCAGTCGAAGAAATAATTGGTACTCAATCTTTTCTATATGTTCATCCAGATGATCTTAACATAACTGAAGAAGCAATAAACACCACGATTCAAACGGGTAAAGTTGATGTAGAATTTAGAATGATTCACAAGGACGGTTATTATGTACCCGTTGCTGCAAAGGGTAAACGGGTTGATGTAGATGGGGAAGTAAAACTCGTTTCTGTTATAAGAGATATCACCGAACGGAAAAAATCAAAAGAAATGCTAATGGAGAGTGAGAAATTCTTGGATGAGATCTTCGAATTCTTACCAGTGGGTATCGGAGTCACAGATCTTGAAGGAAATATACTTGGGCTCAATCAAAAGTTCACTGAAATGTTTGGTTATACTCTAAAAGATATTCCAACTGTCTTTGATTGGTATCCTAAAGCTTATCCCGATATTGACTACCGCAATAAATCCGTTGCGATCTGGGATTCAGACGTAAAGAAGGCTATGGAAACGGGTTTAGAGACGCCAGCACGAGAATATCATGTGACTTGTAGTGATGGTGCTGTACGGGATATTGAAATTACTATGAAACCTGGAATAAACAAAAGTTTGGTCACATTCGTTGATATCACCGAACGCAAGGAGGCTGAAGAGAAGTTAAGAGAATCTGAAGAAAGATTGCGTTTAATATCAGAAAATGCTAATGACGTTATATGGACTACAGATATGAGTTTAAACTTGACATATGTAAGCCCTTCAACTCAAAATTTATCAGGGTGGTCCGTGGAGGATATTATGTCGATGTCAATTGATCAATATCACACGCCATCTTCATATAAGATATTGGTTGAGAATTTTAGCAAGGAACTTAGAATGGAAAGAAGAAAAAATAAAGAGTTAAATAGAGTTCGTGTTTTTGAAGTTGAGCAAATCCATAAAAATGGTTCTATCATAGATGTTGAAATGATAGTAACTTTTCTACGGGATGAAAAAAGGAAAGCAATTGGACTTGTCGGAGTCACACGCGATATCCGCGAACGGAAAAAGTCAGAAGAAGCGTTAAAAAAATCAGAAAAGCAGTATCGAAAAGCATACAAGCAAGCCAATTTTTATAAAGATTTGTTTGTTCACGACATTAGTAATATCTTTAATGCTTTATTTGGATATTCTCAATTATATTCTGAGTATCAAGAAGAAATGGATAAATTATATGATCAAGAAGAAATGATGAAAAATATGAACCGGCATATATTTAGAGGTGTGAACTTAATAAAAGACGTTCAGAAACTTTCTAAACTTGAT
>Ga0180438_10009305_pt1 | contig 12271 bp, 8 predicted proteins | sample SS_ome_12_FD_132455 | JGI IMG/M metagenome (GOLD analysis project Ga0180438, IMG submission 132455) | Hypersaline lake sediment archaeal communities from the Salton Sea, California, USA - SS_3_D_2 metaG | ecosystem: Environmental > Aquatic > Non-marine Saline and Alkaline > Hypersaline >...
AATCGAGCGGCTGCGGATTGCTTTTTTGGGAAGAAAGGGCAAAGTAAATCTTCTTCTAAAAAAGCTCCCTGAACTTTCAAAAGCCGAAAAAGCCAAGCTTGGCAAATTAGCTAACGACACAAAACAAACCATCGAAAGTGCCTTAAAAAACAAACTACGAGCCATAAGCCACGTGCCACAAGCAGCCGAAGGCTTTGATGTTACACTGCCGGGAAAAAAGCCTGAAGTCGGCCACTTACACCTCATCACTCAGGCAATTGAAGAAATTACTGATATTTTCACCAAAATCGGCTTCATTCGCGTTCGCTATCCGGAAGTTGACTGGGACTGGTATATTTTTGAAGCCCTAAACATGCCCAAAGACCATCCGGCAAGGGATGAATGGGAAACCTTTTTTGTCGATGAAAAACCTGACTCTAAAAAAGGCAAAATGGTTTTGTCTGTCCACACCTCAGGCGGCCAAATTCATGAAATGCAGCGTATCAAAGGCAAACCGCCAATCAGGATGCTAAACATTGCCAAATGTTATAGAAGACAACAAGACGTAACCCATACAGCTATGTTTCACCAGTTTGAGGGTTTAGTTGTTGACAAAGGCATAAACATCACCCACCTTAAGGGTGTTTTAGACCACTTTGCCCAGATGTGGTTTGGAAAAGGTATTAAGTCGCGCATAAGGCCTTTTAACTTCTGTTTTACTGAGCCCTCTTTTGAGGTCGACTTTACCTGCTCAAACTGCATGGGGCACGGCTGCCGTTTTTGCAAAAGCGGCTGGCATGAGGTCGGCGGCGCCGGCATGGTCCACCCAAATGTTTTAAAAGCCGGCGGGGTTAATACTAAAAAATACACCGGCTTTGCCTTTGGTTGGGGAGTAGAACGGGTTTTATCTCTACGCTTGCATTTAGATGACATCAGACTTTTATACGAGAATAATTTAGCCTTTTTACGGCAATTTTAAAATTGCCGTATATGCGAATAAATCCTAATTAAAAATACAAATGTATACAAATATTTGAATTCATTCGCATTATTTTCATTCGCATCTTATTCGCATATAGATGAACATACTCATTCCAAATAGCTGGCTTAAAGACTATCTTAAAACTCAGGCTTCTCCTGAGAAAATTGCCGAATGCCTCTCTTTATGCGGCGCTTCAGTTGAACAGATAAAAAAAGTCGGTAAAGACAAAGTTTATGACATTGAAGTCACCACCAATCGGGTAGATATGATGTCAGTCTCCGGCATTGCCCGGGAGGTGGCCGCTATCCTGCCGCAATTTAGCATAAAGGCAAAGTTTACTAATGACCCCTATGGGGTCAGCGTAAGGCGCGTAAAATGCGGAACGCGTAAAATGCTGCCGCTCAAAGTTCAAATCAAAGACAAAAAACTTTGTTCTAGATTTACAGCAGTGGTGATCGACAGCGTTGCTGTCAAGCCATCGCCAACAAAAATCAAAAAGCGGCTGGAGGCGGCCGGCATCAGAAGTTTAAACAATGTCATTGACATCTCAAACTATCTAATGCGTTCTTTGGGCCAACCGGTCCACACTTTTGACTATGACAAAATCAAAGGCCACAAAATGTTTTTGCGCCAAAGCAAAAAAGGCGAAAAAATCACCACTCTTGATGGTAAAACACATACTCTGCCTGGCGGCGACATTGTTATTGAAGACGGCAGTGGGGAATTGATTGACCTTTGCGGCATCATGGGCGGGAAAAATACTGCCATTGATAAAAACACCAAAAGAGTTCTTCTCTTTATACAAACCTACAATCCTGTCAATATCCGAAAAACCTCAATGAGCTTAGCTCACCGCACTGAAGCGGCCCAGCTTTTTGAAAAAAACATTGACCCGGAACTGGTCATTCCAGCTATAAAGCAAGGCATTAACCTTTTTGAAAAACTAACCAGCGGGAAACCGGCCAGCAAACTCTACGATATTTATAAAAATCCATATAAATCAAAAACTGTAAAAGTCTCACTTCAGCTTATTGAAGCGCATCTCGGCACCAAACTTCAGTTAAACAAAGTAAAAAACATCCTAAAAGCTTTAGGCTTTAAAATCACAAATCACAAATCACAAATCACTATCACTATCCCTTCCTGGCGCTCTCACGACGTTTCTATCCCTGAAGATATTGTTGAAGAAGTTGCCCGAATTTATGGCTATCATAATCTGCCTTCAAACCTGCCAAAAGGCAAACTGCCAAAACAACTAAATAGCCAAATCTTTTACTGGGAAAAGTGTGTTAAGCATCTGCTCAAATATTTAGATTTCACTGAAACTTACACTTACTCCTTACAGTCAAAAAGCCTTTTGAAAAACTTCCGGCTTGCGCCTGAAGAGCACTTAAAACTTAAAAATCCTTTAACCAAAGAGTGGGTCTATTTGCGCACCAGTATTTTGCCCTCGCTTCTTGAAGTTGTCCAAAAAAACAGCCATTTTGAAAAAATCAATCTTTTTGAGCTGGCAAAAGTTTACCTGCCTAAAAAGAAAGGCTTGCCATACGAAATCCAACATCTGTCTTTAGTTTCCAACAATGGTTTTTTAAAAACTAAAGGAGTTGTTGAACAAGTAGCAAAAGAACTGAATATAAAGCTCGATTTTACACCACATCAAAAAATCACCCAATTATCGCCTGAAAAAACCGCTATTATAAAAGCCAAAAGTTTTGGCGAAAAAAAGTCCAGGTGGGAAATGGTCGGCATAATAGGAGAAGTTTTTAAACCAATTTCAAAAAGGTTTGAAATTGACAAAAAACTTGTTGCCGTTGATCTTAATTTTGACAAGCTGGCGGCTTTGGCCGAAAAGTTTAAAAAATACCAGCCAATCCCTAAATACCCGCCAATCATCGAGCACTTAACTTTTACCAACAAAAAGCAAGTTCTAGCTTCAAATATCTTAAAAACAGCCAGAAAAACCCATAAGTTAATTAAAAAGGTAGAAATTATAGATGTTTACAAAAACCGCCTAAGTTTAGAAATCACCTACCAAAGCAGGAAAAAATCCTTAACTGATAAAGAAGTGGGGGGTATCCGCAAAAAAATCGTGCAGAATCTGGAGAAATTAGGCTTAAACCTTCGGGGGAAAGTGTAAACTACTCCACAAATGTGCAAGTTTTAAAATGCTTAAAGCTTAAAAGCTTAAAACTTGTTACCTTACTCTGGACTTGGTGTTGGACTCGGCGATAGGCTAGGGGAGGGGCTTGGCGAAGGCGAGGGGCTGGGGCTCGGGCTGGGCGATGGCTCCGGTTCATCCCAATCAACCTTCACCCCAATCTTCACACTGGCTTCGCCAGTCTTGCCATCCTTGTCATAAGCCTTGGCCTTGATTTCATGCTTGCCGTCAGACAAAACCAAAACAGTCTTGTAGGGTCTGTCATGCTTTGTTTCTTTTTTCTCACCGTCAACCAAGATTTCCACCTTTTCTATCTCTTTGATTGAAGCAACCTTTACCTCAATCTCCACCTCGTTTTTGTCAAGTCTCTCTTTGTCAGAGGGCTTAACAAAAGAAACCACTACATTGTCTTCAACATCACAATACTCGGTCGGCGGCTTGTATTTTCCATCCTCTTGTCTGGCAATCCATTCATCAACGCCTTTTTGCCAAAGCCCGCCGCCAATCGGGTCAGTAACTTTTAAAACCACAAACTCTTTTTCTTCATACTCGCCTTTGGCAACCAATGGATCAGGCGCCAGCTTATCCTGGCCGCGGCAGAGTTTAAGCTTGGTATGCACCGGGTCACTGCCTGTTGGTTGAGTGCCTTTGATAAACCATTCCTCGCGGGAGGGGAAACCGTCGTGCTCCGGCCAACCGGAAATTTTGTCCACCTTTATTTTCTCAACACCTGAAGGCGCGGCAAACTCCTGAACCGGCTTGCCGGACAAAGCCTCTAAAATTGCCCGGCGCCAAATCGGCGAGGCGCCGGAAATACCGGAAGCGACCCTTTTCATCGGACTGTTGTCATTATTTCCCACCCAAACACCGACAATAACTGAAGGCGTCCAACCAACTGCCCAGTTATCGCGCATATCATCAGTCGTTCCGGTCTTAACGGCTACTGACCGGCCGGCAATGTTTAAAAGTGAATTCTCCCCAAAAGTAATTAGGCGGGCTTGATTGTCGGATAAGATATTAGAAATCAAAAAGGCCTGCTCTTCAGACAAAACCCTTTTGCTGTGGACCGGCTTTACTTCTTCTAAAACCTTGCCTTTAAGGTCCTCAACCCGTAAAATCGCTACTGGCTCGGCGCGAAAGCCAGTATTGGCAAAAGACGAATAAGCTGAAACCATCTCAAGAAGCCTTACTTCGCCGCCTCCTAGGGTAACGGATAAACCAAAGCGGTTGACATTGGCCTGAGTAGGTTTAAGGGTTGAAAAACCCATACTATAAGCGGTTTCCAACATGTCAGAAACACCAACTAAAGCCAAAAGTTTAACCGCCGGGATATTTAAAGAACTGCCCAAAGAATAACGCAGTTGTACTGGCCCGTGGTCTTTGCCGTCATAGTTTTTCGGCACATAATAATTAGCGCCCGCTCCACCGGGAAATTCGGTTTTAACATCAACCAACATCGAGGCCGGGGTAAAACCTTCTGCAAAAGCAGCCGCATAAGTAACTGGTTTTATGGCCGAACCAGGCTGTCTGAGAGATAAACTTACGTTTACCTTGCCGTCATAATCTTCGGCAAAATAGTCCTTAGAACCTACCATTGCTAAAACCTCGCCAGTCTGCGGATCAGCTGCCACCGCCGCTCCATTAGTAATATCAATCGCCTCAACTTTTTCAATCTCCTCTGAAACAATTTCCTGAATACTTTGCTGAAGCTCAAGATCTAAGGTTGTATAAACCTTAAGGCCGCCCTGCTCAACCATCCGCTCGCCATACTTTTCCTCCAAAATGCTTTTTACATACATCACAAAATGAGGGGCTTCAAAATCACCGCCGCCGCCTTTAAACTCAACCTTCTCTAAATCAGACAAGGCTGTCTGCTCCTGCATTTTGGAAATATAGCCATCTTCACGCATTCTTCTTAAAACATCGCCGGTCCGGCCTTTGTAGGCCTCGGGGTTAGCACCAAAAGGGGAGTAGGCTGAGGGCTTTTGCGGCAAACCTGCCAAAACAGCTGATTCAACAAGGTTTAGCTCGGAAACTTTTTTCCCAAAATAAGTTTCCGCCGCTGTTTCCACCCCCCAGGCCGTTCCACCATATGGCGCTTCATTTAAATACATCTGTAAAATCTCATCTTTTGAATAGCGCTTTTCAATTTGAACAGCTAGGACAAACTCTTTGATTTTTCTACCAATCGTTCTTTTGGGAGTTAGTAAAACATTTTTAACCAGCTGCTGAGTTAAAGTTGAACCACCTTGAAGCCGGCCGCGAAAAAAGATATTAAAAACCGCCCGCATCCACCCTTTAAAATCAAAACCTTTATGCTCATAAAAATTCTTGTCTTCAATGGCAATCGTTGCCTGCTGCAATTCTTTGGGAACTTGGTCAAGAGTTACCGGAGTTCTTTTTTGATCGGCAAAAACATCATAAAGAAGCTTTTCGTTTCTATCGTAAATTTTGGTAGCAAAACCCTCTTTTCTAACAATCTTGTCCGGCCGCGGCAAGTCCTTAGCATACCAGGCGAAAAGGACGGCTGAGAAGAAGAAAAGAAACAAAACTCCTACAAAAGCGATAATCGCCAGCCTTTTATAAAGGGTGCTTTTATCAAGTCCCGCCCCCGGCAGCTTTTTCTTGATCTTATTTATCCGCCTCTTCCAGGCTCTTTTCCAACTCATATCTTGATTATAGCCAAACTTTTAAGATAAAATCAATTAGGGAGTAATCACTAATATACAAATCAAACACAAATATACAAATATACGAATAAAGATAATTTGTATATTCGTATATTATAAAAAATTCGTATATTCGTGAATACTACATTCTATGGTGATAACAAATCCCCAGAAAGTCGAGGAAGTGTTGACGCGACGAGTGGATAAAATTTTGCCTTCAAAAAAGGCTCTAAAAAAACTGCTTTTGTCCGGCAAGAAAATCAGGCTTTACCAGGGTTTTGATCCGACAGGTTATCGTTTACACCTTGGCCATATTATTGGCTTAAAAAAACTAATGGAGTTTGCCAACCTTGGGCATGAGGTTATCTTTCTATTTGGGACAGGAACTGTCCTTGCCGGCGACCCTTCTCAAAGGGAACGGGGACGCGGCCGAACACTCTTAGAAACCAGTGAAAAAGACCTTCAAAAGGTAATAAACAAGAATATCAAAGACTGGAAAAAGCAAACTTCTCAAATAGTTGATTTTAAAAACCCCAATGTCAAAATTAAAAAAAATGGCGATTGGCTCTGTAAGCTAAGCCTTAAGGATGTTTTAAATATCGCCTCACATATTTCAAGCGTCCAGCTCTTCAAACGCGATATGTTTCAAAAACGGATAAAAAGAGGCGACACTGTTTGGACCCATGAAGTCCTATACCCCCTGCTCCAAGGCTATGATTCTGTTTATATGGATGTTGACTTGGAAATCGGCGGCACTGACCAGGAATTTAATATGCTAATTGGCAGAGAATTGCTTCATAAGATGAAAGGCAAAGAAAAGTTTATTTTAACTGTTCCGATGATATTGGGCACTGATGGTAAACAAATGAGTAAAACCTCCGGCAATTGTGTCTGGCTTGATGACTCGGCCAAAGATATGTTTGGTAAGCTAATGAGCATTCCTGATGAACAAACTATTTCTTACATGGAATTGGTCAGTGATATTCCAATTGAAGAAGTAGAAAAGATCAAAAAGGGTCTTGGATCTAAAAAAATCCATCCGATGAAAGCTAAAAAAAAGCTAGGCTTAGCGGTCACCAAGCAGTTTCACGGCGAAAAAAAGGCCCAAGAAGCCCAAAAGCATTTTGAGCGGGTTTTTCAAAAAAGAAAAATACCTAAAAAAAGCCCGTTTTTTCCGATTAAAAAGCTTCCTCAAAACCCAATAAACATTATTGATTTGTTGGTCGAAACAAAACTTGCAACTAGTCGTTCCCAGGCTAAACGCCTAGTTAAACAAAAAGCAGTTAAAATTAACAATGAAACAATTGAACAGTTGAGCAATGTAACAATCAAATCTGGTAATATAATCCACATTGGCAAAAAGAAATGGCTTAAAACAAAATAAAATGCCTGCCCAAAACACAAAGCCAAAAGCAATTGTCTTCATTGAAGGCTCAAATGTCTACTTTGCCCAGAAAAAAATGGGTAAATGGCTTGACTGGGTAAAAACAAAACGTTTTTTAGAAAAAACTTACGAAATTATTGAAATCCGTTATTATATAGGCGTAAGAAGGCAAGATCCAAAAATGCGGAGTTTTCTCAAAAAACTCCGCAAAATTGGATTTAAAGTAATCACAAAACCAGTTAAAAAAATTATTGACGAAGCAGGTCGTGAACTTGAAAAAGCAAATTTCGATGTAGAAATAACTGGTGATACCCTAGAATCAACTACAAGGCTGGATATTGTAATCCTTTTTTCTGGAGACAGCGATTTTCAATATCTTGTAAAACTCCTACATAAAAAAGGAAAAAGGCTTTTTGTTTATTCGTCTAAAAAAACACTCTCGTGGGAATTAAAATTAAAGGCTGATAAATGTTTTTTGCTTGAGAACTTATTACACTTGACAAAGGGGAAAAAGTTTGTTAAATTATAAACAGTTTTCGGAACCCCCGCTTCGCGCGGGGGGTTTTTTTGAAGAAAAACAGCTTTAATCCCGAGGTTTAGTCTGTTTTCAACCTCCGAGGTTGAATACTGAGTCAACCTCGGGGGAATTCGGTACAAAGTAATGTGCAAAATAATATAGGCTCCCGGTGTTGTCAGGGTATACAACACCCGGTGTTGGTTTGCGCTTGACTCTACACACCAAGTGTGCTAGGATTGGGGTGTTATAAATAAAAGTAATTAGTAATCAGTAATTAGCCTGCCCGCAATGCTTCCAGCATAGCTGATGCAGGCGGGTAATTTAGGGTGTTATTTTTAAGATTACTCGAGCCTGCCTGCCGGTAGGCAGGTAGCTAAAAGTGGTAGTCTCCATATAGCCCTAATTTCTATTGAGGTTATCTAATAAAACTAAGGGAGAAAAATTATGAAATCACACGAAGGTCAAAAAGTAATACTGGCAGACGGAAGAGTATGTAGTGTCGTTGTGGCAGGAAAAAGACCAGAAGTCGATATAATTTTAAAACAAGGAGAGCCTATTCCGACTGACCAAGCATTACTGGAACTAATAAGAAGCCATGTATATACCGATTTAGGCGGATTGTCTCCAGAAGCTGTTCGATACGGAAAATGGGATGATGAGGAAACTAATCTTGCTGAAACAATAGATATAGGCGCTCAAAAAATGCCTCCAATAACCACAATCCGAGCCTTAGCCGCACGAACAGCAAAAGGACTTGAGGCTGCAGAAGAACCTAGGGTTTTAGATAGTACTAAACAAGTAAGTCCAGCCTGGCAAGAAGGAAGAAATATGGTAGAAGAATATTTTAATTCATAAAAAGCAAAAAGGAATAAATGAACGCGCCAAAACTACTTGTTCCAGCAAAATTTCTCGATCCAGAATGCGAAACGCCAATTTCTCCTGAGTCAGCACTAAGAATTCTTGAGGCTTCAGAATGCAAAAGGCTCTCACAAACAGCAAAAGCAATAAGAGCTTCTGGAGCAGAAGTAACACTTGAAATGCTAAGACCTGGTTTAGAAATTATAAGGAGCGCTTTAGACTATGATGGAGAGGCAGCTCAATCATCACTCGTTGAATTTGTAAGATAAATCTCCCTCAATTGCTAATTATTCTTTGCTGATTGCTTTAATCCTTGCTAATGGTTAAAAAAATGTAGTAGAGTAAAGTAAATCAGATTTGTCAAGAATTTAATAAAACAATGACACAAGCTATAGAAAAACAAGACTTAAGGACAGACAAAAGAACGGCTAAAGAAGCCATGAGCCAGATGCTACAAGCAAAAAATCTAACTCCTGACGACCAACGCATATTACGCGAAATCAGAAAGAAAATTAAAACAAACCCGCTTGAATTCTTAATAAGGCTTCTAGATAGAAAAAATGGTGCTGAACCACAGAATCTACCCCCAACTACACAAGCAATTTCAGCATCTAATGAGTCAACGGCAGAAATGCAAGATACCGAAGCAGAGAAAGCAAGAGAAGAACAAGCTTTCAGAAGTGCCTGCGAGAGGCATAGCGTGGACCAAAGAGACGGTTTATTTGTTCTAAACCTTTTCAGAAGAAGTCAAATATTGGAAGGGCAAGTAAAAACACTTAAACAGGTTAGAAAAAGGGTATTAAAAAAACCTCCAGCTAAAATAGGAGAACAGGAATCAAATCCTGTTTTAACTGGAAGCCTTTCACTTCTTAAACAAGAAACCTCTGGTTTCGATGAAGAAGCTCCGGGCATAAAAACAATTCTAGAGCTACATAAAATAAGCCAAGGGGGAGAAACCATATCCAACGAAAGCTTTAATGCTATATGTAGAAAGCATGGAGTAGACGAAAACGATGTTAATCTCATACTCCAACTCCTTGGTAGGGTTTATTCTCTAAAAAATGAGGTTAAAAATATTAAAACACCTGATTTAATGGTAAGAATCGATGAAGCCGCACAAGAAGCTGATATAGAGCCAAAAGACGCTGTACAAAGACAAGCAGAACGGGCCAAAATTATAGCTAACAAATAAAAACCAAATGAAACTTAAAGTCAAAAAGAAAAAATTGGTAAAGGCGATTTGGGTGGGGTTGGTAGTGGTGGCGACAGTGGGACTGCTGGCTTCTTCAATGCTGCCTGCGATTAGTGCTCTCCTTAGAAAATAGATTTCCTCTAGAAAGTAGGCTATACTATAAAAAGGTTAAAATTCTCGTAATACGTAAACCGTAATAGGTAATACGTAATTTTATTAAGATGGGTAAAATTACGGATTTTTACCAGCTGGATGCCTGGAAAGAAAACCACAAATTAGCTCTAATGATTTATAAAAAAACTTCAAAATTTCCCAAAGAAGAAACATATGGGTTAACAAACCAAATAAGAAGGGCCGTTAGCTCAATAACTGCCAATATTGCCGAAGGCTTTGGCAGATATCACTTTGCTGACAAAATACGCTTTTATCACCAATCTCGCGGCTCAAGCAAAGAAGTTCAAAACTTTATTTTTCTATCAAAAGACTTGAGTTATCTAGAAGAAAAAGAAGCCAAAAAAATATGGAAACAGGCTAAAAAAGGAGAAAGATTAATTAACGGTTTAATAAAATCTGCAGAAAAGCAAAGAAATAAGAGGTAAAACGTAGTACATGTAACGCGTAAAAAAGAAAATTACCTATTACATATTACTTATTACGTATTACAAAAGTGAAAAGAATTACTTATTACGTATTACTTATTACATATTACGAATAGTTAACCTATTAAATAAATCCTCCTACAACTACTAATGAAGGCTCTAAGTTTATCCACCCCCATTTCTTCCCTCTTCATGGTCGGAGAGGCTTATGCTAAAAAGCTTGAAAAATTAGGCATTGAAACTGTCGAGGACTTGCTGCACCATTACCCTTTCCGCTATGAGGATTGGTCGCTGGTATCGACAATAGGGGAGTGCCAACCCGGAGAAAAAGTCACCCTTCATGTCACTATCCTCTCCATGCAAAACGTTTTTAGCCGCTCGGGCAAGCGGATGCAAAAAGCAATTGTTGCTGACCAAACCGGCCAGATGGAAGTTACCTGGTTTAACCAGCCGTTTTTGGTTAAAAACTTGAAAACCGGCACTCAAGTTGCCCTGGCCGGCAAGGTGGATACGTTTGGCACAAAAAAACAGATGGTGGCGCCGGAGTATGAGATCCGAAAAGGGCCACACCCCCGGGGTGAAAGAATCCCGAGTCATACTCGGGAGGATCACCCCGGGGGTGGTATCCACACGGGAAGATTAGTGCCGGTATACCCCGAAACTGCCGGGGTTTCTTCAAAATGGCTACGTTCCCGCATCGCCCCCCTAACCAAAAAACTAGTTCCCCAAATGCAAGATTACCTGCCCTTATCCATCCGAAAAGACTTTGGACTTTTAAATTTTAACTTTTCACTTGCAAATGTTCATTTCCCAAAAGACAAAAAAGCAGCAAAAAAAGCCAGAAAACGCCTAGGCTTTGATGAATTGCTCTTCCTGCACTTAAAAGCCCTTCTAAGAAAAAACAAGTGGCAATCTTACCAAGCGATTAGACCTTTTAAATTCGACCAGGAAAAAATTAAAAAATTCATCAAAAAACTACCATTTAAGCTGACCAACGCTCAGAAAAAAGCTGTTGACGAAATTTTAAAAGATTTAAAAAAAGAAAAACCAATGAACCGACTTTTGGAAGGTGACGTCGGTTCAGGCAAAACGATTGTAGCTGCTATTGCCGCTTATGCAGCTCATCTCTCAGGCACTAAAACCGCCATCATGGCCCCGACCGAGATTTTAGCCGAGCAGCATTTCCAGACGTTTAAAAAGCTATTTAAACCTTTTGGTCTTAAAATAGAACTTATAACTGGCAGCAGAAAAGCCACCCACCCCCGGGGTGAAAAAATCCTCCACCCCGGGGGTGAACTTATCACGATTGGCACCCATGCCTTAATCTACAACAAGGTTAAACTTGATGAACTCGGCCTCGTCGTCATCGACGAACAACACCGCTTTGGCGTCGCCCAACGGGCAAAACTGGTTAAAAAAGGCAAAAGTCCCCATCTTTTAACAATGACAGCCACCCCAATACCACGGACTGTTGCCCTTACTTTTTATGCTGACCTGGACCTTTCGATTTTAGACGAGATGCCTAAAGGCCGAAAGCCGGTTAAAACCTGGGTAGTTCCTCAAGAAAAAAGGCAAGCCGGCTATCAGTGGATTCGAGAAAAAATAAAAGAGGGCAATCAGGCCTTTATAATCTGTCCTTTAATTGAGCCGTCACAATCGGAGAAAATGGCCAATATAAAAGCAGCCACAGAGGAATTTGAAAAGCTTTCCAAAAAAATCTTTCCGGACTTAAAACTCTTGCTTTTACACGGCCGCATCAAATCTAAAGAAAAAAACAAAATCATTGAGAAATTTAAAGCGAAAAAAGCCGATATTTTGGTTTCCACCCCAGTCGTTGAGGTTGGCATTGATATAAAAAATGCAGCAATAATACTCATTGAAGCGGCCGAGCGCTTTGGTCTAGCCCAGCTCCACCAAATGCGCGGCCGGGTCG
>Ga0180438_10009308_pt1 | contig 12269 bp, 9 predicted proteins | sample SS_ome_12_FD_132455 | JGI IMG/M metagenome (GOLD analysis project Ga0180438, IMG submission 132455) | Hypersaline lake sediment archaeal communities from the Salton Sea, California, USA - SS_3_D_2 metaG | ecosystem: Environmental > Aquatic > Non-marine Saline and Alkaline > Hypersaline >...
GGTATCGACGTCCATACGTTCAATGCCTCCAAGATATTCAACATCCCTATGGAGGAAGTAACCAAGGATATGCGTACCATGGGGAAGAGAATCGTCCACGCAAGGAACTACAAAATGGGTCCCGGTACCTTCTCGGATAACCTTGCCAAGACGTTCGTATACTACTCGATGTCCAAGTGCAAGGCGCTGCTAGATGCCTACTCCGCAAGGTTCCCAGGGCTTGACCGTTGGCACCGGCAGATTGAATACGAAGTCAAGACAAACCGTGTCTTGTATAATATGTTCGGCAGGCCGAAGCGCTTCCTCGGACTGGTAAACGATGCTATGGTACGTAACGCCATCAGCTACATCCCCCAGTCCACGGTTGCTGAACTCCTTAATAGGGGCATAATCAAGTGCGCCAACGATCCTCGGCTTGGCCGGGACCAGTTTGACATTGACCTCCTCACCACGGTTCATGACTCCGTCGTCTTCCAAGTCCCATACTCGCAGCTCCCAAACCTTCACGTGATCCTCACCATCATGAAGGACCACTTGTCTCATACGTTTACCCACAAAGGGCGGAGCTTCACCATCGGGGTGGATGCCAAAATCGGGACTGCTTGGGCTGGGAATACTACCGAGTTCGCTACGTTTGACAAACCTACTGTTCAGAAGGCCCTCGTGTCCTTGGGAGTATAACATGACCCGCCAACTAGACGACTGGCTTGAAAACTACATGTACGTCACCCGGAATCTGGAGTCCCCAACTCAGTATAATCTCTGGTCTGGGATAGCTGCCATCTCCTCTGCCCTACGCCGTAAGTGTTTTGTCAACTGGGGGTTGCGGGGATACACCTATCCGAACTTCTACATAGCGCTGGTTGGCCCCCCTGGGGGACGGAAGGGCACAGCGATGAAGATCGCAAAAAGGATGGTAGAATCCTTGGAGGTGCCTATGGGCTCCGATGCTCTTGGCTCCTCGCAAGCGCTCTACAATGAAATGGCAAACTCCCAGGCGGATTACCTGAGCGCAGCCGGGAAGACATGCACGCATAAGAGCATCTCAATCTGGAGTGAAGAGTTCCAGGTGTTTCTCTCCGGCAAGGACCCGATGATAATCCCAGCGCTGACTGACCTCTTTGACTGTGCTGACAAATGGAAGTACACCTCACTCAAGAGAGGGGCAGAAAACCTGTCGAACTGTTGGCTCACGATCATCGGCGCCATCACGCCGCAGCTCCTCCAAGACTTGCTCACCCGCGAAGCTGTTGGCGGCGGCTTGTCCTCGAGGATAATCTTCGTTGTTGGCTACGGAGCGATTCGATACAATGCCTTCCCGATGCTCTCCGACGAGGAACACGAAGTAAAGAAGATGCTCCAAGAAGACCTTGCGCAGATAGCCCTAATGACAGGACCATTCAAACTCCACTCGTCCTTCATCGAGCCCTATGCCACCTGGTATGAAACGATTGCCCCGCATGAGCAGCCAAAAAACGAGCACCTCTTGGGCTACGATGCCCGGCGTGCCCTGCATGTGAGCAAGCTCTCAATGATTGTCTCCGCCAGCGAGTCCTCTAGCATGGAGATTACTGGCGACCACTTCAAAAAGGCCCTGGCAATTCTCGAAGAGACCGAAGCGGATATGCCCAATGCTTTCTACGGTGTATCCTCCAGTCACCACTCCGAGCAGTTCACGGATCTTGTCCGCTACTTGGAGACCCACCCAAGCTGCACGTTCAAACAACTGTTGCTCGAGTTCCAATTGAAGATGCCCATCGAGGATTTGGAACGCCACCTGGCGTCACTCAAACAAAGCGGCCGCGTGACCGTGCATCGGTCAGCGACAGAGAAGGTTTACCAAATAACCAAGGAGGATAAAGCCCCGCAGAGAAGCAGCATCCTAAAGAGAACTCTCTACAAGAGGGTAGGCAATCGCTGATGTACTGACCCAAACCTTAAAAGGAGAACACCATGAATGCACGCAAACCTGGGGAGACATTCCCCGATTACAAGAGACGCCTAGAGGTTGAGAAAGCAAACCGGGCACAGGCCCTGCGAGGGAAGTGGCTCCACATTAATGGACGTGGCCGAGACTGGCATGGCACCGATGTTGCAGGGAGGCCGAAATGATGAAAGAACTATTCTTCGACACCGAAACAAGTGGCTTTGCAAAAACTTCGTGGATCTGCCAACTGGGATTCATCTTCCGAGTGGACAACACCCCCGTGGCTGAAGGTTGCCTGATGATTCAGTCCGCTGGGAGGCCGATGCCCAAGGCGGCACAAGAAATCCATGGCATCCCCACCACCTTGGCTGACGAGGGCATCCCAGCAAGAACCGCCCTGAGTTTGTTCATGACCTACGTCGAGAAAGCCGACCTGTTGATCTGCCACAACTACGCATTCGACTGCCGGATGGTACAGCAAGACCTGCGATATTGTGGCTATGAACTCGCTGCGCAACAACTCCTGACAAGACCGTCCCTCTGCACGATGAAAACCACTACGGATTTCTGCGGCCTCCGCAACAAGGCCAACCGACCGAAGTGGCCCAAGCTCGAGGAACTCCACACCAAGTTGTTCGGCTCATCCTTCGACGGTGCCCACAACGCGATGGCTGATGTCCAGGCCACGATCCGCTGCTACGATGAACTCCGCCGCCTCGGGGTTCTGTCGGCCTAAGCACCAAAGCCAGTTGAGGATGTTTACGACGCGAACACCCTCAACTGGCTCGTAGCTCATGGGACTTAACGCCCCTTGCGGCCGCCCCTCCCTGGACGTTTGCCCCTACTTGCTCCAATCCCCCTAGTGTACTGCCCACCAGAGACTCCCGGCATATGACCAATTGCTGCCCTCGGAAGGGTCTCCCCTCTGAGGAGGCCTCTGGCAGTTTTAGCTGTCTGCCCAGTGCCCGTGACCCCCATCGTTTTACCAACCAACTCCCCGACAGTAATCAAAGCTTTCTTATCACCATCAATCGCCTTCGGCAACAAATCCCGCATAAGCACATCATTGCCTGACAGCGCTGAGGAGAGGTCCCTCACATGTTCAGCCAAGCCCCCCAATGGGGAGGACCCATACTTCACCGAACCCAACCCCGGGACAATCTCACCCATCTCAAGCATCATCTTCAGCGCCACTGCCGACCCGGGATCTTTTGCCTTCAACCCACGCATAAGCGTCTTGACAGGCGCCGGATAAGGACTTTGAATACCCAGAAAGTCTTCTGCCACGGTGTTAATTGCAGCGATCCCCAGCATTCCATACAGCACTCTCTTAGCTGTCCTCCCTGGATTTGCCTTCGGATTCTTAATCCCCAAGACATTCCTCCCGATCCAATTCGCCTGATTGATCGTGTATGTCTGCCAGAGGAACATGGCCTTGCCTAAGGCATTCCGCTGCACCGGAGCCAAATCCACCTTGGAGCCACTTGACTGTGTGCGCACCACCGCAGAGTCTGCTCTCCTCACAGCCTCAGTCTTCGACAACTTGCCGCTCTTAACCCTCGGTTCAAGTTGCCTCCAAGCCGCTCGCCACGCCACCTCTGCAGCCATGTAGTCCAGCGCCTTAGCTCCCCAAAGTCCAAGCTCTCGCCCCTTGGCACCAGCCCTCTCCAGGCGTGTTCCCGCAATAGCTCGGCTCATGTCATTGATCGCCGGGTCCATCACACGGGTTGCCAAAACTTTCGATTGCTCAATCGGAGCGGCCTTCCGCATAGCAAAGTCAGCAATCGCCTGCGTGGTCCCCCGCACTCCGAATTCCGTGACCGTAGGCAACAGCGCCCCAGTCTGCACTAGCATCGTCCTCAAGTTTCCACCAAGCACAGCTGCCGTAAGATTACTTGAGGCCTTCGTCAGCGTGCGCTCAAACCCTCTGGGGAGCTGCACATTAGGCATCCCTGCCAACGCGTTACTCCAGCTCTGCAGCTCGAGTGCCACACCTGGGTTGTAGTGTTCAAAAGTTACTTTCTTCCCATCGGGGAGAGTCATCTTAGCTTTGGTAACTTCCTTGATGAAGTTATTCAAAGGGGACCAATGAATATGGTCTAAGGCTTGATCCAGATATCGGGCATAAATCGACAGGGGGTCAAGATCTAGCTTCACACCCTCCTCCAACCCGCGCCTCTTGAGATGGTTAAATGTCGTGGCATCGACCACTGGCCCCGAGTGCCGACCTTGCACAACCTCCACAGGATCAAGCACAAGTTGGTGCATCAACGAAGCGGAAGGTCTCCGCGAGACTAGGCCCTTCACATCTTGCAAGAAACTCTCCTTAGCAAAGAACGCCAAGTAGTCTTCCTGAAAAGGCACTGCTCGTTTCCCAAGTGACTTGCGCACATCATTAACTCGGGTGAACAGATCCTCGAAAAGAGGTTGCAACTCCGCCTTCAGCTCCGCATAAGCAGGGGACTCCGGCGCTGTCTTGTTCATCTTCTGCATTGCTTCGCGGCCAAACTCGTTCAAGTTAAACCAAGCTACGCCAACCTCCTCCCGCAGCTTCTTCTTGTTATACCGGGAACGAATTTCCTTCACGTGATCCGCCGCGATTGATTTCTCTTTCACAATTGCTGCTTCAATCCCTCGTGCTTGATCCAACAGCGGACGGATACCCTGATACCGTTGGAAGAAATACTCTGGGTTCTTGAACGCTGACGTCAGCCATCCCGATTCCATCTTCGGCAATTCCCAGAACCGCTTGTTTGTCTTGTCTCCGATAGCTGGCTTCCGCATTGACTTCGCCTCGATGTTCTCTCGCACCTCTCCGGGTTCCAACCCCAGGAAATTAAAATCCCCTTTGACTGGCTCCACCGGAGTGGGGGCTCCCCTCATTGGGCGGTCAACCTTCAGGGCCTCATGCACCTGGAGGAACTCCTTCACCTCTTTTGGAGTAAAGCCGTTTTTGGTCAAGAACTCCTGAAGGCCACCCGGATCCTTCTCCCCCTGCTCCGCGAGCTTCCGAACATTCTCCCGCTGCTCTGGTGTCGTATCTCGGAGGATCTTCTTCCTCGGGGTCTTGCGCGAGATCGTGATGGCTCCACCCTCGTTTCTAAATCTCCCTAATAGATCAGCAGCAATTCGAAGTTGCTTTGGCCTTGTAACAACATAAGCAATGTCACCCTCAGCTGCTTTGTAGCTCACGGCATCAAGTCGATCGCCAAGTGTGTTTTGTATATCTTGATAAAAATTACTAGAGTTCTCTGGGTTCGTCAACTGCCGCAGATCTGCGATCTCTGTCTCACTAATCCCTAATGACTCTCGCTCTTTCTCAATAAAGTCTAGAAACCTAGACCTTCCATGCTGGGTACTGAAATCCAAAACATCAGCGCCTTTAACAATCTTCTTAAACTGTGGGTTCTTCAGCCGGTAGATGCCAAGGCCATTCTTCCGCAGTAAACTCGGTGTCTGCTTTTCAAGAACTTGCGTAATATGGTCGTTCAGCCCAGGGTACTTTTGACTCAAGCTAGCCCAGACATCCGAGTAATCACGAAACCCTTCACGAACACGATCCAATTCTGCAAGAACAAAATCTCGTTGGGCATCAGTGAGATTTAATTTCTTCCAGAGTTTACCTGTAATCTGCAGGTTTTCTCCTCCCAACCACTTCGGCCACATCGCAGCGCCACGATTAACAGCTGCTTTTTGTGACCCGATGTGGGTACCCTCAATTGCTTTCATTGGCACAGAGGTGAACTTAAAATCAGGTTTGTAAAAGTCAGTCGTTGTGTGCCACAAAGGTTCTTTTTTCGACACTTGTTTTGCCTGTGCAAGATCATCAATAGACGTTTGGACAGGAGTCTCAGCAGCAATTTTATTACCTTCTCTGTAGATTGTGTCAAGCTGTTTTTTGTCCATGTCTATTTTCTTATCTTTAATCGCCTTGGATAACATGGCATATGTTCGAATAGTCATCGAGCCATCAGAGTTCCACTTGAGCTTCTTTCCAATCTTTCTCATTGCGCCAGCTATCTGAGGCGCCCCAAGGAGTTCACCAGCAACAGCGCCGCTTTGCCCACCAGTTGCGTCAGAAATAATTTGCCATACCGACCTCTTCCCCGGGACATGCTCAACCATCTCAGCCTTCCCAGTCTTGTCTGCCTTCCAAACCGTGCGACCAGTAACATCAGCTGTCTGTTCCCCAGTTCCTACATCCCACTCGCGCCTTGGGATTCCCTCCTCAGTAACAGGCACCGCCGCGTCCCGGGCAACCGGGGCCTCAGGCACAACCGGCTCCCTTGGGGGCACAGCCTCCGGAGGTCTGACTGGCGTCTCAGCCTTCGGCCCCGTCGCTTCGAAGCCCTGCGCAGCGGCGACATTCCTCTGAGCGGCAAGCCTCTCTGACAGGGCTCGAGAAAACTCCTCGACCTGCGGCCTGATCTTTTCCTGCTCCGCTGCTCGGCGCTTCTTCGAGAGCTTCTTCCCTTCCAGCTCTGCTTGCAATTGCTCTGCATATCTCGTAGCTTGCGCTTCCACATAGAGTTTTGCTTCCTCTTCTAACCCCAGAGCTCTTGTTCTATCCGGTGCCAGTTCGACCGCAGGCTCCGGCCGTTTGCCTTCCCTCAGACGTCTTCCTGCCAAGGCCTCAGCCGCTGAGGGGCCTTCGGTCATCGGAGTTGGTTCTCCCCAAGGTGCTGGCGGCCGTTCTGGAATCAGCTCACCAAGCGTTGGTTCACCCATTGTAGTCGCTGCTCTGGCCTTCATCTCCGGCGTCGGCGCGATCGCACTGAATCCCTCCCTTGATGCGATCAATTGCTGCATGTGTTCACGATGAGCCTTGGCCTTATCAACTAACTCGGGTTCCTTCTCCAGTGTCTTCTCCACCTTATCATACCAGCTCTTCCCAGCGTTCTCTGCCTGCCGCTCTTGTCGGGCCGCCTGCTTGTTCTTGCCTTTCAGCTTGCTAGCCTGAGCCCTGGCCTGCTTTGCCACAACCTTCGTGGCTTTGGTCGCTAGGTGGGGCACCGTCATTAGGAGACCAAACTCCAGTCCATCTTCCACAGCCTCAAAGACCATCGGGTGAGTCTCGCGTGTTACCCCCAGCTTGCCGAGCCCTGCCTCCGTAAGTTTCTCCGCTCCCTCCCCTAGCTTCACAAAGGGCCAGGAGACCGCTTGCATGATCTTTTCCCCAGTCTCCGTTGTCTGCGTATGTAAACCACCAGCAGACATCACATACTCCTCAACCTGCCGGCCCATCTCCACAATTTCCTCCGGCGTCTTCTCAGGCAACAACCCCAGAGATTGTTGTGCCCGCTGGCTGGCCATTGTCATCTGCTTCATGCCATACGCTGCGGGGAACATCAGCCCTGACCAGACAAGATCCCGGGTGGCTTCTGCCGCCGCTGTGACTCCTTCTCCAAATCCCTCGGTCTCCACCTGGGGCGGTTCCTCCCCAGCTAGCAAGGCATCCAAGCCAGTGGCCCCCGCAGCTTCTGGCTGCCCCAACTGGGTTGGCGGCCCCTCAGCTAGTAAAGCATCCAATCCTCCTTGTTGCTCCTTGGGGGGAACTGCCCCTGCGAGGGGTACTGGCTCAGGAGGAATTGCCGGACCAGGCGCAAGAGGAATTGGCACAGGAGTGTCTGCCGGCCCAGGAGCAATTGGTGTCAACTCCGATGCATCAAAGAGCTCTTGCTCTGCCTGTCTATCCTGGAGAGGCTCCACAACTACAGGGGCAGCGATCCCAGCGTCCGGGGCCACTTGAGGCTGTTCACGTTGCGAACCCCCAGAGAATATATCTTCCAGCGTTAAGTCTTCCACAGGGACGCTAAGCCCCGGCTGTAGTTGCGTAGCCATTGTTACTGTCCTCCTGCTGCTGCGAGTTTCTGTTTGACCAAGGCAACAAAGTCGGGCAACTTCATCCCCAACTCCCTTGCCTTCCTGACCATAGTAGGTGCGTCGATTGGCTGGCCATTAATCTCGGGCGGTAAATTCCAGGCCTCCATCCGATGCGCGCCGTCTCCCCACCCAGCGCCTGTCTCATAATACAGAACCGTACTCCCTGGTTCGAGGTTCGCACGATTTGCATACATCTTCGTAGCGTTGGTCACCTCCCCAGGATCAATGATCAACCTGAAGTTTAAGTCCTGCGCCTCGGCCTCAGCTGCTGATATTGCACGTGCCTCCGCTCTCTGACGCAACTTCAGCTTCTCTTCTTCCCGCGTCTTCGTGGCTTCTTTGTACCTGTCAAAGCCAGACCCAGGTGTGCCAGCTGCTTTAGCCGTAGCCAACCTCTGCTGTGTCAAAGCCTCTGTTGCTTTTAAATTTGCATCAGCCTGTAGCTTCTCTTCTGGAGTCAACCTCCGACCGAGATTATCCTCCATTCGTTTCATCATCCTGTCGCGATGGAACTTCAGGGTGGCCGCTTCCTGAGCACGTTGTGCCGCCGTGGTTGCGACTCGCCTCGCTTCTTCCTGCTTCCCTTGGAGTTCCTGCCCCCTCTGCTGTGTCTGATAGTAGTCTCTGAAAAGCTGCTGATTACGAGCTGCCGGCCCCTCGCGCATTTGCGACAAAGCCTGGATCTGCTCCATGTTTAAGCCCCTGTAATCAATGGGAGCAGGAGCCTGAGCCCCTTGGTTACTCATTGCGCCAGTTGAAGAGGCCGCCTGAGGTCTGCGCATTTCCAGAGGCGGCTGTTCCCCCGAGAAGGACGTAGTCTCCGGAGGTGCTGATGCATTACGATTGCCATAAGAAAGATCAATACGATCTGGTCCTATTGTAATCTTATCCGCTGTATTCAGATCCTCTGGAGGACCTACAAGTTTATCTCCCATCGGACCTTGTAGCATCCTGAGGAAAGCTTCCCGCTCATTCCGCTCCTGCGTCTGCTGTTGTGTCGCCGCTTGCTGGGCTGCCTTATTCTGGACCATAGTCCCCGCAGCGCCACCAAGTGCCTCTCCGACTCCCTTCCCCTGAGAAAGAGCTGCCCCAGCCTGACCAAGCGCCAGCTGCACATTCGGGTCTGCCAGGAGGTCTGCAATCCCTGGTACCCCTGCTGCACTCTGCTGCTGTGCATACGCGGTGCTCGCTGCATCCGAGCCCATTGTTGGCTGAGTTCCCCCGGCCAAGAAATCAAAAATACCCATCTTTACTACCTCCTCTCATGTTACATGAAAATACCAGCAACTCCGCCAATAACAGCCCCACCTATCGCACCAGGTACACCGCCAATCGCTCCGCCCATCGCCGCCCCTCCAAGAGCACCACCTACTACGGACTGCGTTGTCGATGGTCCCTCAGTATCTGCGCTGGTGTTCGAACTTGTCGCGCCTTGCAAAGCCCCGAGGTTCGCACGTTCTTGGGACATCACAGTAAATGGCCATAAAGCATCTTTGGCAGCATAGCTCAAAAATGACTCATTTGTAGATATCTCAAGCTTCACGCTATCGAAGACTAGCGCTCTGTACTGAGCAATCACAGCCTTGTTCCACTCCAAGTGGGTCCGATGCAACTCGACCGCCACTGGAATCATCTTCTGTTTCATGTCAGCACTGAACTCCGCCACATCATGCTGCATCCGTGATTCCAAGATACTCTTCCCTATCATGTAGCTACTCGAGACCACGGCATTAATATCCCGCATCCCTTCTTGATACCTTGGCAACGTCGTCTGTTCAAAGATATCCCCCAGGCTTGTTGCATGCGCTTTGACCGCAGCATCCAGAGCAGTATTCTCCTGAATGTCGCGAGTAATCTGCTCGAACAGGGTACAAATATCAAGCCCGGCCATGAACTTCCCGAACATGTCAAAGATCGATGGAAAACTCGCCAAGCCAAAACCCGCCCCGTAGATCGCGTCGTCAAAATTCTGGCCGGCATAATCCTCATATGGAGAGTTCGCTATGGCCTCAGCACCCTCAGCTTGTGATACAGCCAGAAAGTACTCATGATACTCCTCAACATACGGAGCATAACGGACAAAAGTCTCAGTCGTGCTGTCTCCACTACTCCCGCCACCACCACCCATATCAACCTCCTATAACAAACTCATAGTTCTGTGCTGGTAATTGTACACCAAGTTGCTTCATAATATCCATGATCCTCGGATTTTTAGACTCTCCGACAATCGAGTAGCAATTCTCCTTCTTCCCAAGGGCCACCATGTCTTGATAGAACTTATGCCAGGTTTCCATAGTCTGCCCAGAGAAAGCATAAACCACGGAGATGTTCAGCTGCTTGGCGAGAGTCATCCGATTGTGCGTATACTCCACCAGGGCTACGAACCCAATTTTTGAATCCTCCCCTTTGGACATATAACACTGCAGCTTTCCACTAAGCAAGTCCATGAGCAAGTTCTCACAATAGACAGGCACGAACTCGGATGGCACAGAGGCAGCTTCAAGGGCTGCAAACTTTACCACTTCCCAAACAGAAGGAACCTGTGCCGAGGTTATTCTAATCATCATTCGTCATACCCCTACGAGTCAAGTGTATTATAATCATGGACAACGCCAGTAACCGTGGCATAATCCAACGAGAAGTCCACAGCTGTCTGGGCTTTCACTGCCAATTTGAATTCAATCCCATGACACATTAGCACAGCTGAGCCATACTGAGTAACAGGCACCCACGGAGTAATCTGCCAAGCATTCCGATAGTTTGTCCGGAAGTAAAACGCGGCTTGTAACCACTGGTCAACATTCACCCCGAGGTCTACACCAAACAGAGTTTTCTCTTTCCTCGTGCCGAAGTCCATCACAGTGGACACCAACTCCGGAGTGGGCGCAATATAAGTTGCAGAAGCCACAATCGTGGGAACTCCACCAACTGTGCCAACCCCCGTAATTGTGCCAACACCCTCAGCGAGACTCCCCTCCTTGGGGGAATAAACAAACCCGGTGGTGCCATCACAGATGTAGAGCAACCCTTGGATGGGCTCATAAAACATGTAGACTTCCCCCAGGGAGGCAAACTCCTCAGCGTAGCCAATACACGAGATTGATTCTGTCATCTCGTAGAGCTTGTGATCTTGGCCGAGGTACCAACAAGTGTGAGAATTCCCCGCGACAGCGCCAGCCCCTCGGATTCCCTGATACGAGACGTCAATATATCCCCAGGCCTGAGCCTTAGGTACCATCACAGAAATCCCAGTAGATCCGAAGATCGCCACGCCTTTGCCAAGCTTCTTAACTTGGTACACCTGCCCAGGCCATGACATCGGTCGCTCACCAGCAAGATTCCGCTGGTTCAGCGTAAAGTCGAGGTTGCCAATATCACTCCACTTGACCCAATTGTTTCGGGGCACAAGTTTGTGAACATCTGCTGCGACGGTGAGCAACTTGTATGAGTACGCAAATACCTCGGCATTTACAACCTCAGAGGCAACACCAAAGCCAGAGAGAGCATAATCATATGCGAGCGTATCCGCAGAGATGTGTGTATCAAACAAGCTGCCTGTGAGCACATAGGTGTAGTGTAAAACCTTTTCGCCTTCACCAATGGTACAGCTGATCACATTGTCCAGTTCAATAATGCGAAGATTATCTATCACCTCGGTTGCTGCAGCCGCGTTTAAGGCATACGCATAGGGGAGAGGGGGCGCTGAGAATGTAGTCATCTCAACACCTCCTTATAAAGTTACCTTCAAGTCATTGATTGTCAAGGACCCACCATCGGCCTGAGTAATCTCAGTGCCAAAGTCAACATAACCTACGATCGGATCTGCAGGGACATCTCCATCTAGGGTGACCGTATCATCGTAGATGATCATCCCAGGGGTGGGGCCAATCTCACCGCCGGAGGCCAACCAAGTGACTGTTGCCCATTCGATGTCACACGTATCGTCAGTGTCATTCTCAGTTACCGTAACACCTGTGAGGACTTTCGTATCCTGGGTGTAGCCATTCCCAGTGGCCAACTCATTCGCGGAGACATCCGCAAAGGCGTGGTGAGTATCCTTGTTGAAGGAGAACCCAGAGTCCATCAAGATCGCTTTGAAGGAATCCGAAGAGTAGTCAACCTTCTTCTTTGCCGTACAATACCGTATTTTGTTACTCAATGATGATGCCATTTCTCAACCTCTCCTTATAATTTCCAAACAGGATTAATCACAATAGGCAATTGCACAGTCGCTGCAGCTGCCGTTGAAAATATCGGTAATGACTCAACATCCCATGTGACGCCGTCATTATCAGAATCTAAATAAGCCAAGCTTTCATCTGCCTCAATTGCCTTACAAGAGGTGAAAACAAAATGATCTTGATCGTTATAAAAAGATGTGTATGAACCATACAGTTCTTCAAATGATGGCCATGTCGTCGCCGGAATACGCGTTCCAACAATACTCCAAGTGGATCCA
>Ga0180438_10009311_pt1 | contig 12268 bp, 3 predicted proteins | sample SS_ome_12_FD_132455 | JGI IMG/M metagenome (GOLD analysis project Ga0180438, IMG submission 132455) | Hypersaline lake sediment archaeal communities from the Salton Sea, California, USA - SS_3_D_2 metaG | ecosystem: Environmental > Aquatic > Non-marine Saline and Alkaline > Hypersaline >...
CGGTTGCGGCTTTCCTCCTCTCAGAAGAAGTGGAGCTGCTCCTTGCCAGCACATACCGATGGCAGAGTCGGGCCGCTTGCACCAGACCAGGTGGCGACAGTACCCGTGGCGGTCGAGATTCCCATGACAGCGACGGTGGGCACAACATGCGATACTACGTTGAGGGCGATCAGGCTCGGTCGTCCACGGATCAGTGACGAGGACTCGGTCACCACAAGAGTTGCAGCGCCCTCGGGGCTGACGCTAAGCCTTAGTGGTCAGCAGAGGGCGCAGGTTGGCGACGACACGGCAGTGTACGGCGCTGCCGTAACAAATAACGGCGGCGAGCCGCGCCAGATCTTGCTGACGGCGAGGTCGACGCGCGGCTGGCCCGTGGAGGTCGCCGGCAGAGACAGCGCGACTGTCGCAGTTCCGCCGGGAAAGACGATCGCAGTAACCCTGGCGGTGAAGATAGCCGAGGGCCAGGGTGGGGAAAGGGACTATCTCATCGTAACGGTACAGACGCATGGAGGCGCGCCAGTCCGTCTCCAAGCCGTCGCCACCATCATGGCTCGTCAGATGCCATTCTCGGCCGGCGTCCGACAATAGCGAAGGCACCAGGAAGACGGGCTCAGCGCTCGCGGGGCCTTCGGCGTGTGCTTTCTCTGCTACCTCTGCTTGCTCTTGTGCCTCCCCTTGCCTTTGCGCACCTCGCAAGGGACCTCTGCACCGTCCGCAGCGGCCAGCTTGACAGATGCCAGCTTGACCTTTCCGCTCTTCTTCCCAAGCTTGTCGAAGGTGAAGCGCAGGATAGCTCCGTCTCCGCCTCGCAGCAACTCCAGATTAGGGCTGTAGGCCAGCGCCTTCACTATACCACCGAGGTCGTTGCCGGCCACAGACCAGCTCGTCGCACCAGCCAACAGCTCCCCGCCGGACACCCCCCTGTACGCCAGCTTCTTCGCGTCGAAGTCGATCTCGACCTGAATGCCCGCAAGGCCACCGCAGTCGGCGAGATGGACGCTGAGGATCGCTTGAGTGTCTGTCCATTCCACGTCAGTCGAGACCGCGACCTGCTCTGCAGGTGCCACCGCCGAGCCTGCCCGGCCGACCCCCATGGTCCCCATCTGCGCCAGCGCTTCGTTGGCGCACACGATGACGTCGAATATGTCTACCTCGTCATCGCAGTTCAGGTCAGCCGCCCACCACTGCCACGGTTCCCACTCGCCGCGGCCAATGGCCATATTCGCTGTCTTTATGACATCGAAGACGCTGACCAGGTCGTCCCAGTTAACATCGCCCTTGGCGACCGTCGGCAACTGATTGCTGTAGGCTCCGATGTCCTCCCAGCGAGCCACCAGGTTCAGCTCCGGCAGCGGGTCCGCGACCGTGACTTCGCCGGACCACGCGCCGTTCACCAGAGCGATGGTGGTCGGGCTCACAACGGGCAACAGATGTAGGGGCCACGGATCCCATCCAGCGAAGCCAAGCAGATCGATGGACATGTTGCAGTCAACCATGACCGCGCCGCTCCTATCCCGAGCCATCACGCTCAGCGGGAACGGCACCGGGCACTCGTCGTCGGCGCATACTGGTCCGATCACCTCTGAGATCTCCAGCTGTGCAAACGGAATCGTGCGCACACCTCCCGCAAGCGCGATCCGGTCCAGCGGGTCCCCCCAGTCATCTGATAGCTCAAGCCCATCGAACGTCAGCAACTGGATATCTCCAGGGCTCGCGGCTGGATCGTTGGTGACACCCAGATCGAAGAGATGCGCTGTTCCGGAGACACTGTCCAGTCCCGGATCTTGAGCGTAGGCCAGGAAGGACACAGTGTTGGCCCCGATGGACGGCGCCGGCATCGCCCAGTCGAGGATGGACTCACCCAGGTCAACCCCGTACATGGTGAGGGTGTTGCAGCAGCCGGTGTATGCCACCTCGGCCTGGACGCCCGCCAGGATCTCGGCGTCCACGATCCCGATCTTGGGGGCCACACTCTCGCCAGGCAGCGCGTTCATCCCGTCAATCCATGCGCCGGTCGGCAGCCACCAAGCGGTCCACATGAAGATCTCAGGGTTGCTGACCAGCACTTCGTACGCAGCGCCGTCTGGCTGAATCCTGGAGATGGCAACCACACCATGCGGTGCCTCGTAGCCTGGGTCGCCATCCCATGCCCAGTGGTACTCGATGAAATAGATGTAGCCATCGATCGGCGACCATGTGACCGGCGTTTCACGTACATCCTGGGTGAATGTCAGCTGTCTCTGCACATCGGTAGTCACGTCCACGACCCAGAGATCGGCCCCTGGACCTCCGCTCCGAAGGGCCACGGGGCCCCTCTGGAATGCTATCTCACCGCCGTCCGGGGACCACACGAGCCAATCATCGCAAAGGCCTGGGTTGTATGCGAGGGATCGCACCGAAGGCCCGCCGGGGTCGTCAATGCCCTCGACCAGCCACATATGGCAGCCCTCATGGTCGTCCGTGCCTGCCCAAAGCGCTATACGTGAGCCGTCAGGAGACCAAGCGCTGCCCTCCATGCGAGGTGTTGGGGACTCAACAAGCAAGTTACGGTCAGTGCCATCCGCGTTGACCACGTAGAGACCCTGGGCATCACCGGGCCCGCCGATGAACGCGAGTCGCTGACCATCTGATGACCACGACGGAAGGAATCCACCTATCTCGTACCCGAGTTCGTCGAGCAGCCACTGCGGTTCCTGGGCGGGATGAGCTATGAGGGCCTGGAGGCCGAGCATAGCGAGCTTCCCGTTCCTGCTCATAACCAGCTTGGTACCGTCGGGGGACAAAGATCCCCAGTCGCAGCCCGGGCACCAGCACTCCGGCAGGAATGCCTCGCCTCGCAACGGATGTGTGAGCCGGACCACGTTCGAGAAGTCGCCGTCGGCCACGAAGAGACCTGGACCATAGGGTTCGCCGTGGGAGCAGGCGGTGAACAGCACCTTTGCATCCGGCACCCCCGGCCGATCCAGCGCCAGCGCAACATACCAATCGCTCTCCGTGCCGGGGAGAAACTCACCGTTGATGAGGTAGCCGGCGGTGTCGATGGCGGTCGTGATGTCGACCCACTGAGCGCCATCCCACAGCAGCAAGGAGAGCCGCTCACCCAGCACCGGCGGATACGCCGTCTCGCCGTAATCCACCGCCACCGTGACCGTCCCGGCGAACGTGGCGGTGGTGGCGAGGTGATAGGTGAAGTCCTTGACGAAGGTGAGATCGCCTGGAGGCGGAGCAGGCAACTCGTCGGTGACGACGACGGTGGTGGAGCCCTCGATCGACACCTGCCCGAAGGTCAGTGTTAGCGCCCCGAAGCTTACCGTCACGTCCGTTGGCTCGCGCGAGAAGACGGCGGTGATGTACTTGTCGGCATCCATGAAGATGCTACAGCCGTTCTCGCTGCCGGTAAGGTCGCCCGACCAATGCAAGAAGACACAGCCGGGGTCGGGAATGGCCTGCAGGGTGACACTCGCATTGCTCAGTTGCCCACCGGACCAAGGAAGTGAACGCACGTCACCATTTGTGGAGACACGGCCGCCGATTCCCTGCAAAGAAAGCAAGTACCCGGAGACCAAATGCACCACCTGTCGGCTTTCCGAATCGCTCACCCAGCAGGAACCGTCTGTCGCGTCTACAGAAACAGCCTGTGGCAGCCAGAATCCACCTCCGCGCCAGAGCTCAGTGCCGTCGCCCGCGAGGTGGATGACCTCGTTGTCGCCGTTGTCCGCCACCCAACATGAGTGGTCGGTTGGGTCGGCGGACACCGATACGGGCCGGTCAAACATCCCCCCGCGCCAAAGCTCAGTGCCGTCGCCCGCGAGACGGATGACCTCGCTCAATCCGAAATTGGCTATCCAGCACGAGTGATCCGACGAGTCCACCGTGAGGTCGACAGGCGAGCTGAAAGCCCAATCCTGCCAGATCTCTGTCCCGTCGGCGTCGAGATGGGTTACCCCACCTTCGCCATGGGCCACCCAGCAGGAGCCATCCCCGGCGTCAACAGAGAGCGCGTTTGGCGAGTCGTAGCCGGTGCCCTGCCAGATGACAGTGCCGTCGTGCGCGAGATGCACTACGCGGTCGTTGCCCCAATCCGCCACCCAGCAGGAGCCATCGTCAGGGTCGATGCCGAGGGCCCGCGGATAGGAGAACCCGTCCCCGCGCCACAGTTCGGCCCCATCCGGCGCCACGTGAGCTACCTGGCTGCCCGAGCCTACCCAGCAGGAGTTGTCAGCGTTGTTTGCCGCGATCACACTGGGCCACCCGACCCCCTCATAGCGCGCTAGCTCCGCCCCGTCTTGGGCCAGATGCACCAGCGCAGAGTCGCCTACCCAGCATGATCCGTCCGCCGCACTGGCGGAGAGGTGGACAGGCCACGAGAACGTGAATCCACGCCACAGTTCGTTGCCATCTTCATCCACATGCACGACGGCACTGGGTACGCCACTGGCTCCCTGCCGGCCCATCCAGCAAGAGCGGTCTACCGGGTCCGCTGCAACTACAACAAAGCAGTCGGAGCCGCTTACCCGTGCGATCTCTGAGCCATCTTCTGCCACGTGGATCGCGGTGTAGTTCGCCCCGATCCAACAAGAACCATCCGTTGGGATAACCGACACGGACCTAGGGCATTCGCTGCCGTTCTCCCGCCACAGCTCGGTGCCGTCCTCGGTAAGGTGGACCGTGCCGTTCGACATATCGGCCACCCAGCAAGAGCCGTCAGCCAGGTTTGCGCAGACACATGACGGCTCCTCGAACCCGCCGCCGCGCCACAACTCGCTGCCATCTGCCGCCAAGTGGACTACCTGACCGCTGCCGATTCCCTCTCGATCGGCGACCCAGCAGGTTCCGTCCGACTGATTCACGGAAACCGAGGTGGGGTACACAAAGCCATCCCCCCGCCACAGCTGGGAGCCGTCCTCGGCTAGGTGGACTACATCGCCTCTCCCGCCGTCTGCCACCCAGCAAGAGCCATCCACCGAGTTCACCGAGACAGAAGGCTCATCGAACGGCCCGGACGAGAAGCCGCCTCCGCGCCATAGTTCATTGCCGCCTTCCGCTAGGTGGACTAAGTCGCCGCTGCCGTTGTCCATTACCCAGCAGGAACCATCAGTCGCATTGACAGAAACTGATATGGGATGCTTGAACCCGTTTGCCTGAGCTAGAACCGTGCCATCTGCAGCCAGATGCATCACACTGGCACCGGTCGCCGCCCAACAGGAACCATCCGTGGAGTTGACCGAAACTGCGCTTGCTGCCCCGAAGGGGCTTCGCCAAGCCTCGACGATGGTCTCGGCCTGAACCGCTGTGCAGTGCAGTGCCACCACCGCCATGGCCGCTATAAGGGGGATGCAGACGGTCCTGACGAGAAATGGCCTCAGCACTCCTACCATCTTCGGTGACTCCGCGGGCACAACCCCACAGGCACTCAGTGGTAGGTCACGCAAGATCGAGCCTCGCGTCATCACTTTCCGCCTCCTCGCCACAGTGTTCAGACCTCTTGAGCGGACGCGTACCGCCGCACGCGGAGCCGCCGCGTGTGCGCCATCAAACAACCGGCGGCCGCCCTGACAACCCGGCGAAAGGCTGTCGCCAAGGAAATCACGAAGCCTTCGCCTGCCTCCTGGGGCAGTGTGTTGTTGTGCGAAGAGCCTTATGCGCTACTTCTTGCCCTTCCCTCCGCCTTTGCCGGTGCTCGTCTGGCACGGGATCTCGCCTCCCTCAACGTCCGCCAGCTCGACGGAGGTTAGACGCACCTTGGCCTTGCCCTTGCCCGTCCGGTTGAAGGTGAAGGTGAGTATGGTGCCATCCCCGCCGGGGAGGACTTCCGCGCTGGATGTGTAGGCGATGGCCTTCACCGTACCGCCCAGGTCGTTGCCCATCACAGCCCACCCTCGAGCGCCGGTGAGCAGCTCGCCGGCGGAGACGCCACTGTAGGCCAGCTTCTTCCCGTCGTAGTCAATCTCAATCTGGATGCCCGCAAGGCCGGCGCAGTCGGAGAGATGGACGCTGAGGATCGCCTGAGTGTCTGTCCATTCCACGTCGGTTGAGACCGCGACGTGCTCTGCGGGCGCCACCGCCGAGCCTGCCCGGCCGGCCCCCATGGTCTCCATCGCTGCCATCGCCTCGTTGGCGCAGAGGACGACGTCGAAGACGTTGACCTCATCGTCACCGTTCAGATCGGCCGCCCACCACTGCCAGGGCTCCCATGTGCCGCGCTCGATCGCCATGTTCGCTATCTTCACGACGTCGAAGATGCTGATCCGGTTGTCGCCGCTCGAATCACCCCTGCCTATCGCCTGGACCGCGTTGCTGGTGCCTCCCAGATCCTCCCAGTGTGCCACAAGCTGCATGGACGGCTTAGGCTCGGTGATCGCCACCTCTCCCGACCAGACTCCGTCGATCAGAGCTACGCTGGTCGGCGTGATTGGCTCGGCGAAGTAGCGCCAGGCCCCCCAGTCGAGGACGCCTAGTTTGATGCTAGCGTCACAGTCAGGCATAGACCAGCCCTCCCAGTCCAGAGCGGTGACGGTCACTGTGAACGGCACCGGATCCTCGGAATCCGCACAGATGGGGCCTGTGATGTCCGAGACTTCGAGGTGCACAAAGGGGATGGTACGAACGCCCCCATCGAAGGAAACGCGCTCAATCGGATCGCCCCACTCGTCGGACAGCAGCAGGTCGTCGAAGGTGAGCAGTTGGATGTCGGCCGGCTGCGCATCAGGATCGTTGACGACGTTGAGGTCGAAGAGGTGGCCGGGCCCAGAGATGTTCTGGTTCTCCGGGTCAGGCGCAAATGCCAAGAAAGAAGCAACGTTGGGCCCGATCACAGGTGGCGGCATCGTCCAGTCCAGGATAGCGTCGGCCTGCTCCACCGAGTACATGGCAAGCGTGTTACACAGCCCCGTGTAGTGGACGCTGGCCTGGACGCCGGCCAGGCTCTCCGCATCCGCGATGCCCATCTTCGCGGTCACCGCCTCCCCGGGGAGCGCGTTCAGGCCGTCGATCCACACACCGGTGGGGGCCCAGGACCATCGTTCCAGAGTTTTTGCGAGAGGGGAGATATCGGAGGCGACAGTCTCGATCCCTGTTCCGTCGGGGAGCATGCGGTGCACGCTTTCCGGTGCCTGCGAGTCTCCCGCCGGATGGGCAACGTAGTAGATGTAACCGTCATAGGGACACCAACCCATGGCCAGCTTTGCGATGCCCGGTTCGTCGCTGATCTGAGTCTCGACCCCGGTTCCCACGTTCTCGACCCAGATCTCGGAGCCCTCGTCCTCCCACCAGGGCGAACCCGTGGGGGACCGGGTGAACACGACATGGTTGCCGTCAGGCGACCAGTGCGGTGTGTCCTCGGTGTAGCCGTCGTCGGTCGTGAGCTGGCGGAGGGTGGCCCCGCCCGGATCGTCGAGGTCCTCCAATACCCAAAGGTGGGCCTCATAGTGGATCCAGCCGGCTTTCTCGAAGACTATGCGCGCGCCGTCGGGAGACCAGGCCGTCCATCGAATGTGGTCGGCTGTCGGTTCGGGGAAGGTGTAAAGTGAATGCATACCCGTGCCATCGGGGTTCACTACCCTGATAGAGTCGCACAGTGCGGGATAGGCCGTGGGATCTGCGAGACTTGCGTATACGATCTGGTCGCCTGAGGGAGCCCAGCCTGGCATCCCACCATAGATAGGCTGTTCCAACTCGTCGGTCAGGGTGTATAGTACCTGGCCGGGGCTCTGAACGAGCGCTGTCAGATCGAGCATCTCGAGCGTTCCAGTGTCTGTGCGCCCCGTCACCACTCGCGTCCCATCCGGTGACCAGACTGGGGCCACTTCCCCACATCCGCACACGCATTCGGGCAGCCGTGCGGTGCCGCGCGTGAGAGGCAGCAGCCGCACGGGATTAGACAGATCTGCGTCCGCGACATAGGTGCCGGGGCCCGCGGGCCGACCCTCTGTGCAGGCCTGGAACATCACTTTCACATCCGGCACTGGCGGCCGGTCGAGGGCCAGCGCTACATACCAGTCCCGCTCCGCCCCCGGAGTGAACTCTCCCCGGATGATGTAGTTGGCTGTGTCTACAGGCGACACCGTGATGTCAACCCACTGCTCTCCATCCCACACCAGCAAGCTCAGCCGCTCCCCCAGGACCGGTGGGTAACCGGTGTCGCTGTAGTCCATCTCGACGGTAACGGTGCTGCTGATCGTCGCGCTTGTAGCGATATGGTAGCCGAAGCCCTCGACGAATGTGAGCCCCTCGGGCTCGGGGGCTGGGAGTTCATCGCACACCACGATGGTGGTGCTGCCGGGCTCGGCGACTTCTTCGAAGATCACGGTCACATCTCCCAGGGTGACGTACACGGGCCCGCCGGACGCGGTGTTGGGAGCCCACCAGGAGACGAAGCCATCGAAAGAATAGTCGTACGTAAGCCTAACGGGTTCCCCCGAACCGTCGGCGCTAATCATCCACAGCTCCACGCCAGGATCGAACTCACCCCATCCAGACGGATCCGGAAGATGGTGTCCAGAGGAGAATACGATCTTCGTGCCGTCCGGGGACCACTGTGGCACATGGGCGCTGGTGCAACAGAGGTCCTGCGGCCGTGAGATGAAAACGGGAGTAACAAGGCCGCCCTCCGGCGAGACAGTGCCAATACCCCAGAAGCGTCCCCCCGGCCAGGGTGACCCCGGAGGACCAGCTTCGAAGATGGTGGCTAGCGTCTTCCCATCTGGCGACCAAGCAGTCTCCCAGCCAAAGAAGGTGACCTCGCAGTCAGGGTGTCCAACGACGCCCGTCGCGATCACAGGATGGTCATCAGTTCCGTCGGGGCGTACGAGCCACAACCAGGGATCTCCATACGCCTTGCCATACGCTAGCCACTGCCCGTCCGGCGACCACGCGGGATACCTCTCCTCGTAGTAAGCGGAGTCCACAATTGGGTGGGCATCGCTGCCATCGGCGTTTGCAATCCAGATATCTGGATTCCACCAGGGAGCCCGCAGATGGGGACTCCACGGCCCGAGCCGCGTGTACACGATCTTGCTTCCATCCGGCGACCAGCGAAAGTCGAAGCCAGATAGGCCCGGGATCTCAACGCTCGGGCCGCCCTCGCCAAAACGGATCCATATGCCCGGGTGCTTCGAGTACAGGAGTTCGGAGCCATCGGGCGACCAGTCAGGAGAGCTCGACCAATCAGGGCCGAGCCATTGGCGAATGCTCGGATCAGTGCTGTAACCCATGATGGACTGCATGCCCCATTCGACCGTGATGGGATCAGGAGGGTCGCCGACCTGCCCCCAGTGGCAGGTCGAGTAGGCCAGCTTGCCAGGCAGCTCGGGCGGTATCTCGGGCCAGTCGCCGTAGACGGTGAAGCGGCCGCGGGTAAACTGGGAGGTCCAGATGGAAACGCGGGGGTCACTGACGCGGTCATCGTCCGGATACCAGGACTCGATCTCCCAGAAGTAGGAGTGGTTGGGCTGGAGCTCCGCCTGCGCGGCCATCCCATCGAAGTTGTACGCAGCCGAGGTTGAATCGCCCAGGTCAGCGCGCCAGATAGCCCCCCACGTTCCCTCTTCGTCCACCCGAAGGCTGTGAGTGGAACCTGGCAGGCCGGTCGTCCACTCGAAGGTGGGTGTCGTGTCGTAGATGACGGTGTCCATCGCGGGTGAGAGCGGTTCGGGATGAGTCTCAGAGACCGCGGGCGCGGGCGGGGTGACCAGGATGTCTTCGTTCGCGCTGGCATCGGTGACGGCGATCGTGTAGGCGCCCGCGCCTGTAGGGTCCAGGCGCTTCCATTCCGACCACTCGCAGCCGACGATGTAGGCGTTCTCGTGCCACCACTCGCCGCCTTCGTCAGGGGTGACGGTGTGAACGCCTCCCGATGGGTCGAAGATGGTCACGGACACGATGTCGTCTGCACCGTCGCCGTCTGTCACTGACAGCGCGACGCGCTGGTGATAGCAGGCCCAGTCTGGCGCGTCGGTGTCGCGGCCGCGGTCGATGCGTACGTTCTGGATTACCGGGTCGGGAGAGTAGACCGTAAAGCGCCCTTCGGAGTAATGGAGTGTGTAGATGTTGACACGGGGATCGGTCACACCGCAGTCGTCACAGCTTATCGAGTCAACGCTCCACTCGTAAGTCTGCCCGGGCGTGAGTTCCGGCTGGGAGGCCGTGCCGTCGGAGTTGTAGACGGTCGAGGTGTCCGTGCCCACACTGCGCTCCCAAATGGTAGCGACACCCGGGTAGCGTCCAACGTGGATGGCGTTCTGGGCTCCCGGGACACCCTCGGTCCAAGAAAAGGTAGGGATGATTTCTGGTATGACCGAGTCTGAGGGGGGGCTGGTGAGCACAGGAGATGTCTCGGAGACAGGGGGCGCGGGTGGCGTCGTTAGCGTATCGTCCAGAGCGGCGGCGTCAACGGCCACTGCCGTGTAAGACCCAGGGGGAGGGGGATCGGGAGTTGACCAGTCCGACCACCCGACACATAGGTAGTCGGGGCCATAAGCAGTCCATTCATAACTGCCGCCAGGGACGATGACGTGGTCGGCACCTTCGGTATCCGTGATGGTCACGGAGACTATGTCCTCCACGCCGTCGGTGTCCCGAACGTAGACGAAGAGACGCTCCTGCCAGGTGACTGTCCCCTCGTAGTCCGTGACGCGCCCGCGATCAACATCTACGTTCTCGATGACGGGCGCAGAGGCGGCCCAAGCTAGTGGCTGACTGATGGCCAGGACCGCCAGAGAGATAAGCGTACAGAGCAGCGACCGTCTCATCTTGTCGGCCTCCTCGCCCCTGCCGGGGTCCGTACTCCACGTGCGAACATGCAGCCTGCGAACGGTCGAAGCGAGCACGAGACTGCGCGCTTCGGGCTGCAAACAAGCATCGGGTGTGCTAGTGCGCGCTAGCCGCCAGGTAGATCACGAAGCTCTCGTTCTCGCCTCCCGAGCTGCCCAGCAAAGGCGCCCTGAACAAGAGATCGAAGGGCAGGTATTCGGCGATGCCTATGGGACCATCCATGGTCACCGGCGTCTCGTCGAAGCATATCCAGGCGGGCTCCGATGTGTAAGGGTCTTCGCCGATGCCGAAGCAGATCAAGTACTGGTCGATCTCTGCGGCACCCATGCCGGGTGTCCAGCCGCTCGGCGATGTCGGACCCGCTGAGATGGTGAAGTCTTCAATGACGTTCCCCATGTTGCTGGCCGCGAAGTATCCCTCTTCCCCGCTGACCCAGGTCGACTGCGTGGTTCCGGGCTCTATGACGCCGATGTCCCACGTGGTCGGCGCGACGTCCACCCCAAGCTGCTGGAGCGTGATGCTGATCGTTATCACCGGCGGCCCCGTCGGCCCCCCCAACGTAACGTCGGGCCCCTTCGTCGTTGGAATCTCATCCGCTCCAAGGCTGGCGCCTGCGCTCAGCATGTGAACCGTGTAGGTGTCACTCATTGAGGCGCCGCTCGGGATGGGAACCAGGACGTCTCCCAGGGTGGTCGTGCCGGTGAGGAGCGGCGAAACAGTCATAAGCCAGGCCACGGAGATCGTCGTCTTCGTCGGTGTCACCATTGGGGCTGGAAGCCCAGCGGCCTGCTCGAAACCCAGATTCTCAGTGAGCGCGGGCGCGCCGGAGCCGGGTATCACCTCCAGCGAGAAGCCCATGCGGTCGGCCTGGTCGGTGCCCAGATCCAGCACGATGGGAACGCGCGAAGTCGAACCCGGGGAGTAACTCGCGGACTGCGGCCCCATCGTGGCCGCCTGCGCCTCTCCGCCGCCCGGCACGATGCCCAAGAGGAGAAGCCAGAGCACGAGCGCACATGTGAGTATGGTCCACGTCGAGCTTTCCGTCGGGCAGCGGGCTGTCCGAGTGCGTACATGCGGACCGATCATCAGAACCTCCTCATCATCCTCGCCAAGCATCCGTCACGGCCAGAATGAGCGATGAATTCTCCACCTTATCTCACAACCACTATCCTGCGAGCCGTGTTGTCATCCGGATTGGCGTCTCCCTCCACGATGGCCTCCGCGGTGAAAGCTACGGATGGGCTGTCCGCGTGCACGAAGCGATATCTCGTAGATAGGCGGCGACGTTCCCCGCCCTCGAGGCTGAGCTGCCAGGTCTCTATGGTTTCCCCATTGCGCAGTAGATGGACCTGGACATTCTCTGCCACGTCGGTTAGGTTCTCGACCTCGATAGAGAGACGCCGCCCGTCACCAATTCTCGCGCGTCGCGGCGCCCGAAACCGGCGGACCCTCACGTCGTGTCTCTGTGCTGCTTCCACAGAGACCATGGCATCGTCAC
>Ga0180438_10009313_pt1 | contig 12264 bp, 6 predicted proteins | sample SS_ome_12_FD_132455 | JGI IMG/M metagenome (GOLD analysis project Ga0180438, IMG submission 132455) | Hypersaline lake sediment archaeal communities from the Salton Sea, California, USA - SS_3_D_2 metaG | ecosystem: Environmental > Aquatic > Non-marine Saline and Alkaline > Hypersaline >...
TATCTTAACAGCCGGAGCAACAACACTCACCTTGACCCCAGGTCACGGGAGCAGGTTTCCTGAAGTGGACTTTGCTGCTGACGGTGATTATTTCTTTGCCACCCTGGTGGCTCAAGATGGTACACGAGAAGTTATCAAAGTCAAAGAGCACACGACAGCTGTTGATATCGATCAGTTCAGCATAATCGAACGGGCTGCTGATGCTATACAATCTGGTGTTGCCACGGCTTATGCCTTTTCTGCAGCTGACAAGGTTCAGCTACGGCTACCGGCCGTTGCCATCCTGTCTCAGGACGGAACAAAGTCTGACACGTTCCAGATTGATACAGACAACACCGGCATCACACTGAAACACGACACACAGGAATTACTGGTACGGAACCTGGCTGACAGTGCTTATGCTAATCTGAAAGCCAACGGTCTAACCTTGGCCGATGCTTTGGTTATATCCGGCACAGTTACTGGTGTGACCAGCCTAACCATGGCCGGTGCCCTATCTGGTGTCACGACCCTGGCAATGGGTGGTGCACTAAGTGGTGTTACGACTTTGGCAATGGGTGGTGCTTTAACTGGAGCAACTGATATAACGGCCTCTGGAACTGTGACTGCTGCTGACGTTACAACAACAGACGATATCGTTTGTGGTGACGATCTGACAGTCAATGGAAAGCTTACAGCTACAGCTGAGGCTGCTGCTATATCAATCGACAATGAAGCATCTATTGCTAAAATCAAAGCACGAGATCATCAGACGGCTTCTACCCCGGAAGTGCCCAACATGGTATACGGCACCGGGTCACCCCCGGCTGCTGGTACAGTACCTCAAGGAACGATCTGGCTGAAGTACGTATAACAATAGGAGTTTAATATGGCTTATCATTATTTATATGCTTACTCTGGAACAAGCCCCAACTATCATTCACGTCTTCAGAATCTGCAGAACAGCCCGACGGTAAGTTGGTCTACCATAAAGAATGCTGCAACGGCTAACGGTGGTGGTGGTACAACCCTGCTCACAGGTATAACACAGGGCAGCACAACTGACGAGTGGTACAACTTGGCTTTGCTGGATATCTCTATAGATGTGAGAGAACTATCATTTATCCTGCCAACTATCACGGATGCTTGGATAGGATTTTCTGCTGGCTATCTGACACAGTATGCCTCTGGAACAAACTTCTGGCCCACTGCTGCACAACGTGGCCTGACCGTTACAAAACAAAGACGTAGTGTTCGAGGAGTCAACCGGGCATTCACTAACTTTCCTGAGATTATATACGGTGCTGAGAATTACACAGAGTTAGCAACCCGTGTACCAGATAGTTCACTACCCACATCTGGTACCGAATACTGGTTTAATCTAAATGCAACCGGGCTGGCTCATATACAAGGTCTTAACAATGAGACGGATAATCCTGGTTACTTCCTTGGATCACTTATGTGGGGTGGTATCGTTGACGGTGTGACACCTACGTGGGGTGTATCTAATGGGTGGTGCCAGTGGTCAAACCCAACAGACGGTTGGGTATCACTCTGTGTTGAAACTGGTGGTGCAAGCTCATCAACAGTTGGTGTATCCCTGTCAGGCCCTTCTGGTAACAGGGAGGTTGTAGGTGGGCAGATACAGGTCTCTGGAGCATGGAGAGACATTACTGAAATTAAAGTCCAGCACGGTGGTGCTTGGAAGGACGTAGTATAACTATGGCAAAAATACAGATTAATACTTTTAAAGGGATCATGCCTAAGGTTGCCAACGATAAACTCCCAGAGGGAATGGCTCAGGTGGCTAATGATCTTAAGACGGCCTCCGGTGAGTTGTTCCCCTTCAAGAGAGCAACCACTGATCTGGCCCTACCACTCAGTTCGTATGAGTCTTTCTTCGAATACATCGATGGGACTAATAGTGACTGGGCATACTATGACGGACTGGTATTTCATGCACGATCCCCTGTTGCCGATGACACTTTCAACAGGACATACTTTTTAGGTGAATCTGGATTACCAGCCCAAGGAACATTAACCGTTGACACAGTACCGACAGCTACGGATACGATGACCATCAACACCACGGTCTACACGTTTGTGGCCGTTGGTGCTTTGACTAACCCCGGTGATATTGAGATAGGCCTCAATGCCATTGAGGCACAAGAGAATATAACGGCAGCTATCGAAGGAACCGACGGAGTGAACACTGCTCACACCACAGTCAACATAGCTGCCTGGTCGAGTGATGCTGCTGTGCTTGAATATTATATACACGGCACGGCCGGTAACTCCATCGTGACAACAGAGACCTTCACGGCAGGAACGAATGTCTTTGATGCCGGTACCCTTGGTACCACACAGGCAGGTCAGAATGACGATGAGTATCGTGCCTTTGCCAATGACATAGATTCCACCCCGTGGGATTTTCAACAAGACTATTACCTACCAGGTGCCGATGCTGGATCAGCCCCAACTCTACCAGCCGGTGCCGGTGCTACCTACATAGCCTACTTCTATTCTTATGTATCAAGGTATGGTGAAGAAGGCCCCGGATCTGGGATAGCTGATATATCAACTTACACCGTTGGCTCAAGACAACAGGTCAACGACATCACGTATCCTAATGCTGAAGATGAGCACTTGATCACAAAGGTTGGAACTAACCGACCTAAGGTCAGAGTATACCGGACAGCCGACGATGGTGCCGGTGGTGCTGCCTTCCTGAAAGTCTGTGATGCATATTGGTTCGATCAAACTGAAACTTACGTTGCTGGAGAATATGTATTCTACGGTGGTGGTGGAACATATGATTTATACGAGTGCACCGTAGGTGGTACAGGAACCTGGGCTGGTGGAACTCACACCTTCGTACAGGGTGAGCAGGTAGCCGTAGCTGATCTTGGTACTACTGCTGAAGCATACCTATACCGAAGGTGCCCGGATGGTTTGGACAATCTAAGGTCACACCCGAACGGATTCTTTGTTGCTTCTAAAGGAAACACCCTATACTTCAGTGAACCATTTGCTCCGTGGGCCTGGCCGGAGGATTATGAAATACCTCTGGACACACAGATCGTAGGTCTTGGAGTTTATGGAACCACAGTCGTGGTTGCCACTGATGGAAATACGTACACCTTTACCGGGCCACACCCCAACTCATTGTACAAGCAGAGACTGGGTATGCACCCGTGTCTGTCTCAGAGAGCTGTTGTAGAGACTGACCTTGGTGTTATGTTCCCGGCCAAAGCAGGGTTCTGGCTGGTTGCTGCTGACTCAGCCCCTAAGAATGTCACGGCTGAAATGTTTAAGCCGGAGGACTGGGAGGACTATGAGCTGGAGGCAATGCACGGTGCTTGGTACAATCAGGCTTACTATGGATTCTATAAGACAGCTGACTATCAAGGTAACATAGTCATTGACTTTCTAAACGGATCAATAACTGGTGGTGGTGACTATCACTATGCTACGAATGTGTCATACGAGGATGGTACGTTTCGAACTATCTTTGAATCTAATCTTACAACCCCCAGTGTGCTGAACATATGTAAGTGGGATAACGATCCAACGTCTTACCGGAACTACACCTTCAAGACAGCCCGGTACGTTCTTGAGAAGCCTGCTAACTTTAAGGTGGCTCAACTCATACTGGACACTGACTGGTATGCTGATGTCTTAACAGCAGCTGGTGGTGACTTGGAAACTTTAAATTCTACGACGTGGGCCTCTAACCCGGCTACTAACTGGGGTGACATGATGGAAGGCCCGATCAATGATGCTTGTGCAAACTGCCAGGATGTAAATGGTGATCTTCTGTTTAACACTACCAACCTTGGCCTACAAGATTATGTTGAGTTCAAAGTCTACGTTGACGGAGATCTGAAGTGGTCAAGGCAAGTTGATAACAGTAAGATGTTCAAGCTACCCCGTGGGTTCAAACACAAGAAGTGGGAGTTCGAGGTGGTTGGCATGGTGCCGTGTAAACGGATAACCATAGCAACATCAACAGAGGAGATCGTATAATGGGAGACATTAAGATACCCAACTTACCTGACATCCATGGTGAGGCAACATCAAAAGATAAACAGCTTAGAGACTTTCTCATTGCTGTGAAAATAACATTAGACCTATTGACCGGGGCCGATGATAAATCAAACACGGCCCTGATCGATTTGTTAAATGACAATCAATAAGGAGTAACACATGAGCATTTGGGATACAGTTATAGAGCAGGGTGTGAAAGCTGCTGGTGCTTATCTTACTGCATCTGGTGACAGTGGTGGTGACAGCAAGACAACACACATCACACCTGTTCAGCCATCGACCGAAGGCACGGCAACAATATCTGACTTTGATATTTTATACAATGCCAATGCCATCGAAGGTATGTACAACTTGACTAATCAACTGAGCGAGTGGTCTACACAGGACAGAGACTTTTTCCAGAGTGTGTATCAGCCGTATCAGGAATCAATAGTGGGCACCAACACGGCCCTGCTACCTACCATAGAGAGGGTGGCCGGTCGAACCTTGGAAGCAAATGCCAGGGACATGGTGTCTAACGAAAACTTAAAGCAGATGTTCCGTGGATCTATTGGTGGTGTTAACGTACACACCGAAGGTGCCATGGCTAATCTCAGGAATGAGTTGGCTAATGTTCCAACTACTGAGGAACGTGTGGGCCAGGCCCTCACATCTGTTGAGAAACAATTTAGTGAAGCAGGCAAGCAGCTTACTGCTGACTTTGCCTCTCGTGGACAGGCCGTTACACAGGCCAGTAAGAGGGATCTTGCTTTTCAGAAAGCTACAGCTAAAGCCGGTGCTGCCGGTGCTGCAGCCGAAGCTGCCAGAGGTGAAAGACTCCGGGCTGCTCAAGCTGGAGTGGGTGCTGAGCTTCAGAAGACTGAGTCCGATGTACGTACAAGACAGCAAGAGACAGCCTCTCTCGTTGCCCTGCAGAATGCACAACAGGCTGGTCTGGCACTACCTCAGGTAGGTGGTGTGCAGCAGACAACTGGTTTCGAAGGTGCTGGTGTAACAGCCGGGCTGACACAGGCCGGTGCTGAGCAATCATTTGGAACAAGGCAGAAACAAGATGCCGTCACCCAGGTACAGCAGGGTGTCAAGGCCCCGGCCCTAACAGCCGGAGCAACTGGTGAAGCCCCCGTTGAAGGTGGTGCTGGTGTACAGGGAACTGCTGCTCGTGATGAATCTGGTGCTCTGATAACTGCAGGCTCTGCTGGTGCAACTATGAATGCAGGCCGTCCGTTAATCCAATCTTCAACCGGTGCCATGGCCGGTGTTATCAAAAGCATGTTTGGTGGCACAAGCCCTCGATAGCCGGAACCCAGACAACAACTGGGAGTCCGTTTCAAGAGGGTTCCGGTGGATTTCAGCAAGGTAGTGGATTCACTCCAGTAGAAGGAGGTATACTTGATCCTGCTGAAATTGAGAGGAGACGGATAGAACAAGAACAACAGGCATACCTAAAATTCCAACAGGGTATTGCTGATGCTTTAAGAAAGAAAGGCTACCGTAGTGACAATAACTTTGGCCTGGACGGTGGTGGTGGATACGAGACAGGGGCTAACACACAGGGCCTCGACTCTGTTGACCCGGCCACGGCACATGCTGTTGCTACAGCCATAGCCAAGGGTGCACCTATGGCAAGTATACTTGGCATACCAGGATTATCTACAGGCTTACAAGCCATATCCGGCCTTGTGGCCGGTACAGTTGCACACGGAAATGTCATGGGTGGTTTAGCTCAAGCCCTTGGACTCTCTCCTGCTGTGGCTGACATGATAGGTATGGGTATGCAGAAGGGTTCCCTTACGGTACCCGGAGTCTATGGTGGTGGTTTAGCTGGCACAGACTTTGGTGGTTTTTCAGACACCTCCGGCTATGGTGGACACGGTGGTTACGGTGGTGGTGATGCTGGTATGGGTGCTGATGGATCTGCTGGTGTTGGTGGTGGTGGAGTTGGTGCTGGTCAGGGTGGAGGCCCGGCCGGTGGTAACTGCTGCTTCGTTGCTGGTACCAAGATTGCTATGGAGCACAACGGTGTCATGAACATTGAAGATGTCCGACCAGGACATATCGTGCAATCGTTTAATCTCAGATCGAAACTGTTTAACACCAGTATCGTACGAGATGTTAAGACGGTAATGAGAGCAGACTACTATGAAGTTGTGTTCAGCTCAGGTAACACACTGAAGGTTACGGATGACCATCCCATGTTCACAACCAATGGGTGGGCTTCTATTAAACCAGAAGTGACAGGTAAGAACCCACTGTATGATCAGCTCAACGAGATAACCACGTTGACTGAGAACAGCAGTGTCATGAATATGAACGGCCATTATGAGCAGATCAAATCGATCACTCGAATATCTGGCCCAATCAAAACATACACACTTGGTCAGGTGACACCGTCAAGAAACTTCTTTGCTAACGGATACCTTGCCAGTAACTATGCTTGTTAAGGAGACCATATGGCCTTAAATAAAAGAGGTGTCGGTGCAGCTCTAACTTCAATCGGACAAGGAATGGAAGACTTCCGAAAAGAAGAAGCAGAGAAACGTCGGCACGAGGAGGCTACTGCACGAGAAGAACGTCGTCTTAAAATGCAGGAGGAAGATGCTAAGCAACGACGTGAGATGAATAATCTCAAGATTCAAATGCAGAAAGCCCAATGGAACAACGAACAACTGATGAAGGCAGCTGCCACATCTGAGTATAACCCGGCAGCTATGGGTAAAGCCCTGACTCAGTATATGCCAGACGGACACGTCTGGGATTATAATGATATCAAATCCGTGAAGAACGAGGATGGATCATACAAAGAGATCGTCTTTGATATGGGTGCATACAAGTCTAAGGGTGCTGGTGTCATGGGTACTGGTGGTGTTCCTGAGAAGCAGGCATACCCTGGTGGCCTTGGTGTGAAGAAATTCGTGACGGATGATGAGAGCACGGCCCAGGAAAAGTTTGTCCGGTTTATTACAGCTACGACAAACCCGAATGCTATCATGGCAATGCAGTTGCAGGAAATGACAGCAGAGAAGAACCTGGAGAATGCTGAGAAGATTCATAAGAAACGACTGGAGACTGACCCGGACTATGCTTTGAAGTACGGACAGCAGAAAGATCTGGATGCCTTGAAGGTAGCTCAGGCCAGAGAGAATGTCGAGAAGACTAAGGCTGAGACTGCTAAGCTCAAACGTGAACCTAAGGGTACGACTACCCCGGCCCAGGCCCCGGTGTCTACATTCAAATCATTCTCTGGCAAAATGAAAAAGCAAACGGCCAAGGACGTGGACAAGGCTAAACAGTTTGCTGCTTCGTTAAATAAGTCTGGTAACTATCAGACTACTCTTGATGCAGACGATGCTGCAAGGATCATGGATATTAAGAACGATCCTAAAGCTCAGAAGCTTATCAATAGTTACCGTTCGAAGATTAAAGCTGGTGAGATGACGATTGAGGAGTTTAGTGAGAAGTTCGATGGAACGGATCTACCTCAGGAGTTCATTAACCAAATGTATACACGAGCTGAGTCCATGTCTGTCAAAGCAGACGAGGGCAGCTTCTGGGACTTTTTACCTTTCGTAGGAAAATAGGAGAAAACAAATGGCATCATTTTTAGACGATTATAATGAGCTTACCGGAGAGGGACAGGAGGGAGTGGTCGATGCCCCCGATACCGACACACCGTCGGCTACTGATTCTTCAGAGGAAGCATTACGGAATGCCCGGAAACGGGCCATGGGTTCTATGCCCAAACCGTCGAGTGACATAACCCCTGTCTTGCAGTCTACGGACAGGGTTAAGAATAGACAGCAGGTACTGGACATGTTGGATCTGGATGAGGAAGATATTCCAGATCCTCACGGTGCCATAGCTCAGGCCGGGGAGTGGATCGAAGGTGCTAACCGTGCCGTCATCTTAGGCTATGCCTCTGGTAATCTGACCATGGAGAAAGGTCGTATTGGTTACAAGATGAAACGTGGTGAGGCATCCCCGGATGACATAGCCAGGTTGAATGAGATCGATAAGACAGTTTCCCAGTACAATAAATTTTTAAAGGACAGCCCCAGTGTTGCCAAGAACTTTGGTAACCTTGCCCCGTGGATTCAAAACTCTATGGTGCAGGGTGGTAAAGGTTACTTGATTGGTGGTATAGCTGGTGGATCTTTGGCTCTTGCTGCTGGACAGCTTGGCCCTCAAGCTGCTCTACCTGAAGAAGCCGTGACCGTCCCGGCCATGACTGCTCTTGGTGGAAAGCTGGCTTCTCGATTCCTTGCTACTAAAGATATAGCTGAGGTTGAATCTGGACTGGCCTATCTCGAAATGACAGAGATGGGTATGGACAAAGATAAGGCTGGAGTTGTGGGTGACATGATTGGTACCACAGTTGGTGCCTCTGAAATTGTTGGCTTGCACTTCTTGACGAAGTTGGTTCCATCCAAAGTAAAGGGTGAGGCCCTGAAGGGTATCGTTGGCAGAGCAACTCGTAGAGTTGTGACTGAGAATGCTGTAACCAGGAATGCTGCTCGAACCACAGGTGCTATGGCTGGTGAGGCTACCGTTGAATCTGTTCAAGAGTTGACAAACAACATCGGTCAGACTGCTGCCTCGATGTACAAGTCAGAAGAAGACGAGCAAGATCTATCCCCGAAGTCTGTGAAAGAATTAGGCCAACGTATATCTGCAGGACTGTGGGATACCTGGTGGGCTACATTCCAGGGTATGGGTGTTGCCGGTGCCCCAGGCTTTGCAGCTGGAACGATCAGAGATTCAGTAGGTAACAACAAGGCCAAGGATCTTGGTGAAGGTAATGCCATCGTTGAGCCTGACAGTGATGAGAATCTATCCGGGGTTGGTGAGGCACGTAAGCCTCTCGATGAGATCCGGGATGAGAATAAAAAGAAACCCACGGTCGATGACCTGATGGGATTAAATACGTCAGACACAGATGTCACGGAAGATGGTGCAGCCCTGTCTGATAGTTTAACTGTTACACCTGAGCAGGCTAAGGTTCAGAAAGAGACTGGAGACTCTGTCAATAAGTTCCTGTCTAATATGAGACTGGATGCCAAGATGAAGGGTGACAGGATCGATGTACAGAATAACATCCGTAAGATGGACACGATCAGTGGCCTATATGAGGAAGCTGTTAAGGCTGAAGATACAGAGGAGGCTTTGGTTCTGGCTGAGCAGTATAGTCAGACGGTGTCTCAGACAAACGACAGACTCAACTCACTGATGGGTGCCAAGGGTCAGAAGCTGGCTGGTGAAGATTCAGCTGTTGATCCGAATGAACTGAACAACGTCGATATGTTCAAAGAGGAGAAGACACGACAGGCACATAACATGGTGGCCCAAGCTACCAAGGCAGCTAAGACCAAGGATGCCCTGGAAGCAATGGATCTGGCTGACACACTGCAAGATCCTAAGAACCTGCAAGCCACGTTGGTTCAGCAGGAACGTAAGATGAAGGCTACCAAACCTGAGGTTGCCAAGGTCAACCGTAAGATCACTGACATGCTGGAGATTAAAAAGTACACCTCCAGGGAGACCTACCTATCCAAACACGTGAAGATGGATAAGCTGGTCGATATCAAAAGTCAGCTCGAACACCAGCTGATGGATCAGAAAGAGGATGATCGATCCTCAACGACAGACCAGGTGATCACACAATCCACATTGGATCTTGTTAATTCAACGATTGCTGAAAAGCAGGAGTTTGATGAAACTGTTGATGAGCAGAAACGTGTTGATGCTTTGAGACGTGAGCAACAGGCCAAGGCCACAAGACAACCGGCCCCGGCCGACACACGGAAGAAAGCAGAGACTGAGACTCAGAAACGTCAGGAGGCCCTCCGTGCAGACAAAGAGAAAAGAGAGAAGATGCAGGCTACCCCTGCTAAGCTGGCTGCTGAAGCTAAGAGAAAAGCTGACCGTCCTGCTCCTACTCAGAAAGCTCCGAAAGCTATCATCGGAGATAAAAAAGTGTCAGAGTTTGATAGACGACGAGCTGAACTTAAGAAGCAGAAAGCCACAGTTGCCAAGGAAGACAAGAAACTGGCAACCTATAAACCCAAACCAAAGGCAGTCCCTGAAGCAATTAAACGTCAGCAGAGAGAAGTTGAAGCTGCTGAAAAACCTGCTCGAAGCAAGAAGGGTCAGCCGGTAAAGACCAAGGATTTGAAGGAAGACAAGACATCTGAGTACACAATCTTGACCTCCGACAATCCTGCCAGTACCGAAGTGACACCAGCTATAAATCGTAAGAACCGTATTGCCCTAAAGAAGAAGCTCGACCAGATGGATGTTGACTACGAGATGGGCACGTCTATGTTTGAAGGTGTGGCAGAGGTACCCTTTGTAATCCGTGGCCTGACCCAGGCCCAGGCAAAAGAGTTATCCAATGAATTGGGTCAGACATCTTTCATCCATGCCAAGGGTGACAAGGTTGCATTAGTTGAAGGTGGTAAAGCCAACGTGGTTAAGAGGAAAGAGATCCGTCTTGCTCCCTCAGCAACAGATTACTTTACCAAGATCGGTAAGGAGAAATTCACCATACCGTTCTATACCGATAAGTCCACAGATCTGGACGTAGAGGAGGCCCTTGCCCCTCAGGTAACCGTTAAGCAAAAGAACCTGGCTAAACAGCAGTTCCGTTCAGCCGGTATAGAGTATAAAGGAAAGGTCTATGAAGGAAAAAGCCACTTAAGTATCCTGATGGATAACCCTAAGATCCAGGATGCCCTGATCAAACTTGAGCCAAACCAGATCATACACCAAATAAAACGTGGGTTTGTATCAAAGAATGGGGAGTTCATGGATCGGTTTGATGCATCACAAGCACTGGGTATGAAGCCCTCTGAATCACTGATAAGTGAGGACTTTTTAGCACAGATAGCTGAAGGTGCTCCCGGCCGTAAGGCCCCGGCCGTTGAGAAGAAAGCCTACGTTCGTAAGGCTATCATTGAAGACACCCCCATGAACAAGACCACCCAGAAATTAATTCAGAAGTCTGGTGTTAAGGTTTCGTTGGTGGATGGTAACGAGATCAATGATCTGAAACTGCCTCAGGGTAGCAAGGATCTTATTAGAGTTGCCAATGGTGTGTACCGTTCAGGTACCAATGAGATCATGATGAACGTGGACAACCTGGCTGGACTAAGCCCCAGGCAGATCCAGAGTTCCATAGCTCACGAGGCCCTGCACTCGAACATCTATAAGGGTCTGAGAGAAGTTAACCCGGATAAGTTCCGTCGATCCATGAGGACGTTGTCCAACTGGTGGGCAGACACAAGCTTGAATGTCGATCCTATTATATTGAGTAGGTCAGACAGACGTGTCCAGGGATTCTGGGGAGTTATGAACGATGCTGTACAGTCTATGGATGCAGCTACGACAGCCATGGAGAATGGTCAAGCCTATGCCAAGCAGAATCTGGATAGGGCTATGGCTAAGATGGAGGAGGCTCTGACGTATCCCTTCACATCACCCACGGTTGCTAAGTTCCTGAACAACGTGAAGCTCGATCAGGCTTACATGGACAAGGGTATCAAGTCTATGTGGGATTGGTTTGTGGATCACATGCTGAAGTTCCTTGATCTTAAAGTCAAAACCGGTAGCTCACTTGAGAGCTTACGGTCAATAGCCAACAGCACATTAGAGCTGAAGGCTGATACAGCAGATGTCCGGTTTGCAAAAGAGGACACCAGCTTTGACTTTGGTGAGAACGTCAACAGGTTTACGGTAGAGAAGTGGGTAGGTGACCTTGATGCTGAAGCTACCAATGCTGTACCCTCAGTTGTTGTTGGAACCACAGAGGAGGCTGAGGCACTGGTAGGATATAAGATTGGTGACAACGTGCCGTCTGTGTGGATCGATGAGCACACAACAACGGAAACAGTTTATGGTAAGGGTAAGGCAGGCAAGAAGGTTAAGACTGTCGTCCCGGCTAAGGTTATATTCATAGCTGAGAACATTAATTCCCAAGATCATTTACTTTCCAAGTGGATGCACGAACACGTAGGGCACCAGGGATTACGTAACACCTTTCCTAATAATGCTCTGCTAACGAGATTCCTTGACCAGGCATTCAGCCTGTTTCAATCTAAGGATATTGACACACTGAACGAAATCATTGAGCTGTATGATATTGGTAAGCTTGATGAGAAGGGCAACCGTAAGCTGACGAAGGTAGACAAACGACTGGCAGCTGAGGAGGTTATTGCCCGGAGAGCTGAGAAACTTAAGAGGGAA
>Ga0180438_10009314_pt1 | contig 12264 bp, 9 predicted proteins | sample SS_ome_12_FD_132455 | JGI IMG/M metagenome (GOLD analysis project Ga0180438, IMG submission 132455) | Hypersaline lake sediment archaeal communities from the Salton Sea, California, USA - SS_3_D_2 metaG | ecosystem: Environmental > Aquatic > Non-marine Saline and Alkaline > Hypersaline >...
ACGCAGACTTTGAGATAGAAGGTCGTCCCTTCCAGAATCCCTTTAAGGACATCTCCTCGCTTCGTTTCCAATGTCAATCCAACCATCACACCACAGGAATCGGTAATGAAATCAGGCGGACCTGTTGCCGTGAAATGAGGTAAGACCAGCACACTACTGGGTCCCGATGGTAATTCAGCAAAGAGTTCCGAATAGACATCCCTGCCCTCCGCTTCTGCTTGTTGACTCTCGGCGGCTGCAAAGGTATCTCGATACCATTTGACGAGCGATCCCCCCTGGTTGTAGATGAAGCTCACATAGTTGCCCGCCACGGCGTGATGTTCGGTGTTCAAACCCCGCTCTATCATCAATTGCGAATCGCGACGGGCGCTGAATACCGGCGTGATACATATGTATGTGCCCATGCCGTAGACCGCATTTCCCTCCTGAATCACCCCACAACCGATGGCATTGGCACATTGGTCATGCGCCCCGCTGACAATGGACACACCAGCTGGCAATCCGATTTCGTTTGCAACATGATCTGCCACGATACCGATGACCGTTCCCGAAGGGACGGTATCTGGCAGCTTTGTGACGCTCAAACCCACACAATCGAGGATCTCCTCCGACCAAGACTCTCGGTCCAAGTCAAAAAGCAGTGTGCGATTGGCCAATGAATAGTCCACAGCGGCATCCGCCCCAAGCATGTAGGAGATGAAACTCCCCCACAGGAGAAATATGTCTGTTCTTTCGTAAAGTCGTGCTTGATGCTTCTGAATCCATTTCAACTTGGTCAAACTGTAATGGTTCCCCAGTGTATTTCCGTTGATGCGGTAAAGGATTTCATCCTTCAAGGCATCGCGTAAGGCCGGTAAAAACTCCTCTCCACGCGAGTCGAAATTCAGCAGTGAAGAGCCAAGGATCTTTCGATCCGTCGTCACAGGGACCAGCGCCTCCCCCAAAGAGGAAACGCAAAGCGCCTCCACCGGATCGGATGACGACTGGGAAGCGATATATGCCATCGACTCTTTCAGCATTCCCCATATCTGAACCGTATCCAACTCCGCCCACCCCGGCTTTGGGCGTTGGATATCGTATTCCTCGTAGGTAGAAGCTAAAAGATCTCCCTCCCGCGAGAAAGCAGAGAGCTTATAGCCCGTTGTTCCCACATCAATTCCCAGCAAACTCATGCCTGCTCCCAACGTAAACAATGGTTTTTATCACCAGAGCTACTTTTTCCTCCGCTACACGCCAGGATTTACCCTCTATCCAACAGCTCATCCTCGCTGAGGGAGGGATACCTCAAAATCAAGATAATATTCAAAGGCCTCCCGGAGGGGCTCAAGAACATGACCCGGAGCGATATTCACATGGTGGCGGAAACCTTGATGCACCACATGCATCAATACATCTGGAAGCCGGTCGATCTCCGCCACACCCGCACAGCCGAAGAAATCTTGTGGAATCGTATCCTCCGTGAACTTCCCCTCTCCGAGATAGAAACGCAATTTGCCTGAATCCGTCATTAAATTTCCGAAAGTGAAGGGGAAGGACTTAATACGCCCTACATGGGGACCATAGCTACAGCCCTCCCCAACGGCGTTGATCAGAATGGCGTGATCCTCCACTCGACCTTTATCCTTCATTAACTGCCTGGGGATCGGACCGCAGTGGAAGAGAATGCACTTCTCCTCCTCATGGGCATAATTGTTGTTCCAATCCAAGCATGCCGGGGGTTTGCCCGTAGCCAGATGCAGAGCATACATGGTCACCGCACTCCCGATATCGACTTCACAGGCTGCAGCCACCCCTCGATGGTTCAATTCTCCCAGCAACACACAAGGAGAGATTCCCAACTGTTCTTGAAGCTCAAGCCAACATCGGATGGCAATAGCATCCAACTGATATTCCTCAATAATCTGATCCAGAATGACCCCCAATTTGACGATATTCTCAAAGGCTGCCTGAGGGACTTCATCCCAAGCGGCATAGTCTCTCAGTTGATCCGCTTTGGTTTTGCTGGCTTCTTCCTCCATGGATAATGCCTTCACACGGGCGATGACACCAGAAAGATCCAGCGTTTCCACGGTGATGCCATGCTTCTGCAAGGTCACCTCATCAATACGTACTGTTTTGAAGGGTGTCGTGCGGGCACCAATGGCTCCCACAACCATCCCCTGCAAGCCCTTGACCACCCGACAGACGCGATCGAAGTAGTCCACATTGGCTTTAAAGGGCTCGCCCGCAGGAGAGACAACGTGGGGTTTGATGGAGGTGAATTTCACCCCATATTGAACGAAGACGTCGCTGATGGAGATCTTTCCACAGAAGGAATCGCGCCTTAATTCTGGCGCCATCTTCTCCAGATCGTCCGGATAGGCTTGGAGGAAGATGGGAACGTCCGCATCCTTTAAAGCTGAGACCGCCCCGGTCTCATCCCCGAAATTAGGGAGACAAAGGATCACACCATCAAATTCCCCATAATGCTCCCGGAGAAAATCCGCATAGATTTGACCCTCTTCGGGCGTCTCTACCGCGCCATAACCTGTAGCCTCCTCCTCGAGCATCAACACTTCATGACCCCAGCCTTTGAGGATCTTTGGGAGATCCGCACGAGCTTGAGCGATCAGGGAAGGTGGGAAGAATCCACGATTCCCGAAGAACAAGGCGAATGTGCTATTCTTTGTCATCCTGCCCTCCACATCCTTTCGTGATTCGCTGCCCTGCTCGGGCATATTTTCATGTCGTACCAGGGTTAGGTATCGGTCGAAAATGTTCCAGGGTGAGCATTTTGGTCTTCTTAATGGCCATCCTCTCATCGAGAATGATGTTTCCGGCAAAGGTAAGAACTTCAGATCCCTAAATCGCAAAGGCACGAGCAGGGTTGGAATGTGTCAATAACGTGATCAGATCTGTGGATAATCCGTTGGCTAATAAGTTTGGGATGAAGTCCTCTACCAGGGCGTTGAAACCACGAATTCCACCCTCCGCTGGTTCTCCATTGGGCTGTGAGGGGTCGTACCATCCTGCGTCATGGGAAAGTAAAATCCGATCCTCAAATCCCGCATCGATCAACTTCAACGTAATCTCCAGGAGCACTTCCTGATCCTGCCAGTCCGCCCCAATAGCATCAAACTCAACGTAAGCGCCGCGCGCTGCAGCTTCAATATGTCTATCTGTTTTTGGCTCAAGATTGGCATGGACCCAGATGAAGCGCGATAGATCCAGGCTTTCTGATTCAAACAAATCCATTTGCTTCCGAGCGATCTCTCCATTCGCAGTGTGACTTGCGATCACGGCTCCCGTAGCTTGGCTGGCCTTGGCGGCAGCCTTAAGGCTCCTGATTTCGAGTTCTGTCGGTCCATCGTCACTCATGGCGATTTTAATGAAACCTGCCAATACATCTGTATCCTCAATCCCCTGACATAACTCCCGGATCCATAGATTAGCGAGTTCTTGTTCATTTAGTGTCTGAAGAGTTGGTGGAATGTAGGCTTCCCTGTAGACGCCTGTTGGGATGATGAGATGGATGGGGGTGAGTTCTGCCAGATGCTGCAAGACCTCGATGTTCCGACCCACTCCTACCGTAGAGCACTCCACCAACGCTGTGACACCTGCCCTCTGCGCCTCTTCTAAGTACGGCCTCATCACCTTCCCAACTGTTACAGGGTCCGCTTGGGCATAGCCTTCCGCAAGTGGTCCTCTTAAATCCGTGAAAAGATGCTCGTGCGGTAGAATCAATCTCAGCTCTTCAACCAGAACAGGCCCCTGGACAGTTTGGAGTGTGTTCACCCTAGCCTCTACTACGCTTTATGATGGTATACGTCCCACCCAAGATACTTCTCAAAAGCCTCCTGGATCGCCGAAGCCGTTTGCGATAGGTTGACCGCCACGTGATGTTCAAAACCGTTCTCACAGATATAGTGCAGCAACCTTTGAAGTTCAGGTACATGGAAAACGCCGTACCCACCAAAGGTCTTGACCTCATCCTCCGTGAGTTCACCCTGACCGACATACGTTGAAATGCGGCCCTTGAGGTCATCGGTGGATACGCGACAGAAGGTAAAGGGTCCTTTTCTCACCCTCCCGACGACCGTGCCAAAGGTATTTTCCTTCCCAACGGTCCCTGCGATGATCTCCTGATAATCCATTACGGGGCTGCCGGGCGCGGGTTCCTCAACAAAGAAATCCTTTGGCAAATTAGAACAATGGAACATGACGCCCTTATCTTGATCGTCTCCGTAATTATTGTTCCAATCCACAATGGCACTCGGTTTGCCGGAGGCCAAAACCAGCGCGTACATGCCGATAACACCAGCGATATCAGTCTCACAGGCGCTGGGTATCAGTTGGTTGCTCATCATGCTCATCAGCGTACAGGGCACCACACCGTAATATTCCTGCATCGCTGTCCAACATTGAATGGCAGTTGCGACAAGTTGTTGCTCTTCCATCCAGCCATCGATAACCGCTCCAATCCTCGCCATCTTGATCAAGGATTCGGAGGGGATGCCTTCTGTCTGCACATAGGATTTCATCTCCTCCAACTTCCCTTTTAACTTGAGATCATCCTCCTTGAAGCCCTCTGCTCGACCGAAGAGTTCAGACAGATCTAAAGTTTCGATGCTGATCCCCGACCGCTCCAGCAGCTTCTCACTGAAGCGCACGGTGTTGAACGCAGTTGGCCTGGCGCCGATGGCCCCAATACGAGCGTTCTTAAGGCCTCGCACTACACGAGAGGTGCTTAGAAAGCGACGCAAATCCGCTCGAAACACCTCGCTCTCCGGATCGACCGTGTGCAAATCGGTCAAGGAATATTTGATGCCATATTGCTTGAGGTTGTTGCATGCCGACATCTTCCCACAGAAAGAATCTCGCCGATCTGCGATGGTCATGGCTCCGCTTTCATCTGGAAAAGCTTGAATAAGAACGGGCACATTTAATTCTGCCCAGCGCAAGCTGTTGGCGATAGCCCGTTCATCACCGAAGTTCGGTAAGGTGACCAGGACACCATCGATTTCATCCCGGTGTCGCTTGAAGAGATCAGCGCATTTCCGAGCATCCGAAAGGCTCTCCACGCTCCCATGGGGTGTGTCCTCGGGTTCCAGGGCGATCACCTGGACACCCTCGCTCTCCAAGACCTTGAGAACAACCTCCCGCCCAGAAATGCACAGATGATCCGGGAAAAAACCACGATTACCAACAATTAATCCAATGACAGGTGTTTTCATCTTGTTTCCCTCCACTGAACTGAATCCTCGCTCCGCTACTTAATTGCCCCAGCGGTGATCCCTTCCACGAAACGTCGTTGGAAAAGCAAGAAGATGATCAAAAGCGGGATAATGCTGATGACAGAGGTCGCCATCTGTAAGTGAAAGACGGGGCGTGCAATGCCAGCATGCACCATCTGGCGGATCGCTAAAGGTAAAGTGAATAAGTCTGGTGATCTTAGGTTAATTAAAGGCCAGAGGTAATCATTCCAGGTTTGCATGAAGAAGATCAAGCCCAAACTAGTGAGTCCAGGCGCCACAATGGGTAAAATCACCCGCCAGTAAATCCTAAATTCAGTTGCGCCATCGATTCGAGCCGCATCCATCAACTCATCATTGATGGTTGAGATATATTGACGCATGAAGAAGATCCCAAAAGCGCTGGCTGCTCCCGGGATGATCAAGGCATAGAAGGTGTTGATCCAGCCAAAGCGCATCATCAGTATGAACAAGGGCACCATAAGCACCGTGAAGGGGATGACCATCGTCCCTAGAAGAAATGCAAACAACGCGCCCCGGCCCGGAAATTTAAATTTTGCAAAACCATACCCAGCCAGCGAGCAGAAGAACAGTCGTAAAACGGTCGATGCAGTGGCAACGAACAAGGTGTTCCCAACAATCCTGAGAATATCGCGGTCAAAGATCAATTCACGGTAGGCATCCAGGTTAGAATTCTCAGAGATGATGACAGGGGGCAATCGAAAAATCTCCTCCTCGGGTTTAATCGAGGTGCTGAGCATCCAGAAAAAAGGCAAAATCATAAAAATACAAACGAAGATGAGCACTCCGTATAGAACTCCATCGTTTAGTACATGACGTATTTTCCTCGGCATGATCATGGGTAACATCTCCTATCCAGTTAATCCACCCGTCCACCGAAATAGCGTACTTGGAATAGCGTCAGCAGGAATACAATCCCGAAATACACATAGGCCAAGGCTGAGGCATATCCAAAGCGGAAATTTTGAAAAGTTTGATTAAAGATTGCTAACAAGGGTGTGATGGTGGCGTTCATAGGCCCCGATCCACCCGTATTCTGGAAAAGAGAAACCAGTTCACCAAATAGATTAAAACTACCCATGGTTGAGAGCACCACGGAGAAAAGGATAACCGGTCGCATGAGGGGAATTGTGATCCTGAAAAATGCCTGGGCAGGGCTGGCGCCATCAATCATGGCCGCCTCCGTCAGCTCAGCAGGGATGGTTTGAAGCCCAGCCAGCATGATGACCATGTTGTAGCCCAGCCACGCCCATATCACCAGAAGGCAAAGTGAGACCCGAGCTCCCCAAATACTCTCTAGCCACGGTACGGGAGGGATATGAAACACTGCTAAAATGTTGTTGGCTAGACCATATTTTTCATTCAGCATGAGTTGAAAGGTGAATCCGGCTGCAATCATATTCATGATAAAAGGCATAAAGATGATGGTTCGGAAGATCCGAAATCCGCGCACACGCTTTGAATTGAGAATGACCGCCAACACAAGAGCCAGCAGGGTCATGAGGGGAACATACATGAAAAACAAAATGGATCCGTTAAGCATGGATTGCCAAAACACTTTGTCCTTCAAGAGGAGTGTGTAATTTGCCAATCCGATGAAATCAACCTCGGCTCCCGTCCCACGATTTGTAAAACTCAAGATAATGGAATAAATAAAGGGATAAAGCCCAAAAACCAGCCAAAAAAGGAAAAAGGGGGAAATGAAGATATAGGCCCAGCGGGAGGTACGAATTTCCTTCCATAGATTCCGTTTTGGAGTGGGAGCGCGCTCTCTCATCTTTTCTGAAGGTAATGTCATTTCAGATGTCGTCGACATCTACGACCTCCTTTCCAATAAGCCTGATGAAAAGACAGGAGAGGGGATCATCTCCCCTCTCCCTTAAATGCGATCTTTACGGCATCCCTGTCTGAGCTCGAATTTCATTTGCAGCTTCGGTGAGGGCTTCCTCCGCGGTCATTTCACCGAGGGAGTAGTTCTGGATGGCCGTGTTGACATAGCCATTCATCAGTTGATAGTCGGGTCCATAAACGTAGGCGACAGGAATCTTCTGCGCGACATCAAGGTAAATTTGACGCGCGACTTGCCCTCCAAAGAAGCTATCAGGCTCAATGAAGAGATGATCGTCATAGGTGGTCTCTAAGGCCGGCAAGAAGTCACTGTAGGCAAAGGATCTCAGGGCGCTTCCCTTTCGACCAAGCATGTACTCTACAAATGCCCAGGCGGCTTCCTTGTTTTCGCTCTGCTCCAGGATAGCTAGGGTTGAGCCACCATCATTGGAGGCGCGGACTTGCCCTTCTTCCATGGCGGGCATATAGGCTACACCCCATCGACCCGCGGTGTCACCGGCGATCCAGGATTTGAGGAATACGCCCATCCAGGAGGCCTCCACCAGTGTGGCGATAGGCTCATCAAGACTATTCATCTCTGCATACCACCCATCGGTCCACTCCAACTGATCGGAGCACACTTCAGCATCCCAGAATTCGCCAAATTTTTCCAAGGTGGCGATGTTCTCTGGGCTATCCACCGTGACCTCACCGGCTTCGTTGTAATACCCAAGACCTTGCTGCCAAAGCGCCATCTCGTATAAACGACCGAAGTTGTTAGCTTTGTTGTGCGCGAAACAATCCCGATCCGTCTCCTCCTTGATCGTCTTGCAAACATCAAGATAACCATCCCAGGTTGCGACCTGGGCACTTACCTCATCTGGAGAGGTGGGCAGTCCGGCTTGTTCAAAGACATCCCGACGATAATACATAACCACCGGTCCACTGTCCCAGGGCATGGCATAGTATCTGCCATCCAGTTCAGCATCCGCCCATTTGTAGTCATTCATGATGTCAAGGTAGGGTGTGACCCATTCGGTGATGTCCAATAGGCCTCCCATACGGACAAAACCAGCCAGACGGCTGTTCTCGATCTGCACCACATCCGGTCCACCCGAGCCTGCAGACAAAGCTAATTGTAGATTCTGGTAGGTGTCACCGGAACTGTAGGTAACCACCTCCAGGGTGATGTCTGGATACTCTTCCTGAAACTCATCGAACAATCCGGGGGTTTCGAACACATCATAGGACCAACCCCAGAGGACCAGATGGCCAGAGGGTTTCTCGACTTCAACCACGGGCTCTGGGGTCGCAGTTACGACCTCGACAATGGTCTCTCCCTCCTTCTCCACCACCTCCGTCATAATGATGACTTCAGGTGTGGGTGTTTCAGCAGGACCACAGGCTGTAAGCGCCATGATGACAATGATCAAGAGGGAGGTAAGTCTAAATATGCTGTGCTTGCTTATCATGTTATTTCTCCTTTTTGATATGCGGTTTTCTCATTCAAGGAAAACATGTGAATTGTCAGAACACTCTTTTTTTCCATTCTCTCGGATATCACCCTCCTTATCCTCTGACCCAGCCACATGCTATTTCAGCCCCCTGCTCATCGTGAGTCCATAAAATAGCGGTATAATTGACGCCAGCGCGAAAGGGCCATCTTCTCCACCTAAAGGAGAAGTCTGGGTCAGCGCTACTCGGAAGTGCTTGCTGGGCTCCCACGCTCATGGCAAGCACTTCCACATCATATGAATGGTAGGATCCGTTTTTCTCTCTCTTCCTTGCACTCTCTAATCCTTTCTTCTGTCTCTCCTCCTTATTAAGATTTCGAATCTATCCGTTAAATAACCTTGCACCGATCTCTTTTCACCAACAAGGATGTACCCATATTTAAGATAAATTTCATTCCGATGTAGAGTGAGTGGGATGTAGAGATTATTGGATGGAAGAACTCTGTCGGATGATTAGCTCGGGCTGTAGCCACTCCACTTTCGGCTTAATGATCCCTTTCTCTTGCCTCCCCCTCTCTATGTTCTGGACCAATTCCCGCACAACCGTACAACCTAAAAGGTGCTGGTCTTGAGAGACTGTAGTGAGAGGAGGCCAGAAATAGGCTGATTCGGCAATTCCATCGAAACCAACAACAGCTAATTCTTCAGGAACTTGGATTTTCCTTTGGCAGGCGAATTGGAGCACGCTCAAGGCCATCTGATCGTTGGCCACAAAAACCGCATCCATATCTGGGAATTGTTCCAACAATTTCTGGATGGCACGGTACCCACTGGCGGACGACCATGTGCCTTCCACGATATGATGCTCAATTATGGACAGGCCCGCGTCCTTAAGCGCATCCTCCCAACCGCTTTGACGCTGATGAGACTCCCACCATCCTGCTGGGCCGGCTATATGTGCGATCTTCCGAAAGCCATTCTCCAGTAAATGCTCGGTTGCTATTCGAGCGCCTCGATAGTTATCAACAGATACAATGGACAAACTTTCTCTCGGTCTCATAGTGAGAAAAAGAATGGGCACATGCAAGTCCGGAAGCTTCTCCATCACCCAATCGTGATTGTTCCCGACCTCTGGAACTGCCCAGATGACGCCATCCACCTGTCTTGCAATGAGGGAATCCAAAATCGGCTTTGCATCATTGGTGTCAAAACTTGGCAACTCCTTCAAGAGAAGCGTGTAGCCCATTTCCTCCGCTTGGAAGGTGATCCCATTCAAGGTCCGAGAAGGACCGATGAATTTCAATCCGGCTGTCACCACGCCGAGGGTGTAGCTACGTTGATGGATCAGGCTGCGAGCAAGGGCGCTGGGTTGGTATCCGAGTCGATCAATAATTTCTTTGACGCGTTGGCGAGTTTCGGGTGCAACATCGGGTCGATCATTTAGCACACGCGAGACGGTTTGTGTGGAAACACTTGCTTCTTGGGCAACATGCTTGATGGTGATCCTTTTCCCCTTTGCCATGGTTTCTCCACTTCCCCAGACAAATTTCACCAAAATGCCGTTATCGTTCCCGATATCATTCCCGTTATCGTTCACGGTATCGATAACAATATAGCACAAATAAATCTTCATTTCAAGTCCTTTTAGGTAATCTGATAATTTGGAGTGGGTTTTGTAGGAAATAAACGTTCCATCTATTCAGAAGCGGGATGTTGACAGTGGATTGATTTTACTTGTTCAAGCAGTTGCCTTAAGGCAACATTCTTTGTCAAAACTGGATCGAGTTTCCCCCTTTGATCCAGACTTCATAGTAGCAGGAATTGTTCAAAGTAATTTTCAATCCCCAAAAGATTTTTTAGATCTGGAAATTACCGATGCGTAATCAAGGATGATAGAGAATTGTAAAAAATCCCCGGTTTCTTGCTCGGGAATTTCTCTACCCTTCTCATCATCAAGAGAAGACGCTCTATGCACACATAGGACAACTTGATTCTATTTGAATTCGAAGTTCCTTTCCCGACAGATCCTACGCAGTCTCCAAAACAGATTTCAATCGCTCGTTGTCCGCTTGGATGGATTTCTCAAGTTGCTTAGCCACCCTCCCTTCTTCCATTTTGAAGAAACCTCCAGGTTCAGCTTCGATAACCTTGGTTATCTGTGTTCCTCCACCTTACGACTCAAAGCTTAAAGTCACTTCATCAGGACCTGGACCACTAAGCGTTATTGTTACGTATTTTCGATCGGGTTTAAGAGCTGTAATCTCAAGGGTAGTTTCCATCTGACGACTCATGAACTTCCGCACTTCAATGAATTGCGTACCCACTGCTCTTGCACCGTCAGGGTATTTGACAGATAAAAGACCACTTCGCCATTCGCTTGAGTTATCAGGATTATGGACAAAAGCATAGACCTCTTCAACCATTTTTTATCATCCTGGTGCTATTCACTGCTCGCATCATGATTTTGCTCCCTTTCAATTAATTTCAAGTTCGTTCAAATAAACCTATCCATTGTTTAACATTTACCGCTCATCCTCTCTATAATAGATATAGACCATTCGTCATATCTCCTTGCAGTTCACAGGATAGGAGGTTCATGATGTTCTCTCGTTTATCACCCGTTCGTCTTGTGATCCTCGTCGCGATATTCTGTCTCCTCCCTTTAGCTTGCAACCTCGGAACAACGATCGGGGATGAGGAAGCTGTAGAGAATACAGAAAGCGTGGATACAACAGAGGAATTTGAAACCATCCCAACCGAGATCACCGAAAGCTCGATTCCAACTACTGAAAGCCCTATTCCACCCACCCAAATCTCTCCTCCCGAAGGTTTACCTACAGGATTAATCCAGCCCGAAGACCTGGAGTACCTGGGTGCATTCCGTCTGCCTGAGACGGGGAATGAATACGGTTGGGGGTATAGTGGTTATGCAATGACTTTCTATCCTGAAGGTGACCCCAACGGACCTGAGGATGGGTTTCCGGGCTCGCTTTACATTCTGGGTCATGACCAGAGGCAATATATCTCCGAAATAAGCATCCCTGCCCCAGTTGTATCCAATGCGAAAGACGTTTACGAATTGCCAACGGCTGGTACACTTCAACCTTTTGCGGATATCACAGGGGGTATGTTTGGAGAATTGGAAATTCCGCGCGCTGGACTAGCCTATCTCCCGGCCCAGGGGTCACAAACCTCAGGAAAGTTATATTTCTGCTGGGGGCAACATTTCCAATTTGAACGAGTTCCATCCCATGGATGGAGCGAGTTGGATCTCTCCGCACCAAATCCTGTTGGTCCTTGGTATCTCGATGGCTATACGAACTACATCACAAATGATTATTTATTCGAAATCCCTGAGGAATGGGCTGCAGCATATACTCCTGGATTGCGATTGGTGACAGGTCGATTCAGAGATGGGAGCTGGGGCGGTTTAGGACCAACGTTACTCGCCATAGGCCCATGGAATGAAGGAGATCCACCCGCACCGAATACAACCCTTGAACGGGTTGTTCCCTTACTGCTTTACGGCGAGCCACAACCGGGGAATCCCGAGATCGGAATTCAGGACGATCGAAGGATGGAACTCTACAGTGAACCGGATGAGTGGTCCGGAGGTGCTTGGTTAACAGCTGGTGAAAACTCAGCCATGATTTTGGCGGGTACCAAAGCTGTCGGGGAGAGCTGGTACGGCTTTTCCAACGGTGTTGTTTACCCCATTAGCGGTGACCCAG
>Ga0180438_10009315_pt1 | contig 12261 bp, 13 predicted proteins | sample SS_ome_12_FD_132455 | JGI IMG/M metagenome (GOLD analysis project Ga0180438, IMG submission 132455) | Hypersaline lake sediment archaeal communities from the Salton Sea, California, USA - SS_3_D_2 metaG | ecosystem: Environmental > Aquatic > Non-marine Saline and Alkaline > Hypersaline >...
CCAATTTGCAGACAGCATATTAAATCTGCAAAAGAACCTAAACTTTTGCCAGAGCTGCGGCAATTTTTCAGGCATAAAAACCAGTTGCGATATTTGTTCTGATGATCGTAGAGATAAATCAATGATTTGTATAGTTGAAGATGTGCAGGATTTAGCAGTGATTGAATCAACCAAAGAGTATAGGGGGCTTTATCATGTTCTTGGTGGCCAAATCAATCCGCTCGAAGGCATTACTCCTGAGAAGCTTAACATTCAAAACCTGATTGATCGAGTAAAAAAAGAAAAATTTTCAGAAATAATTTTAGCATTAAACCCAGACATCCAAGGCGAAGCTACCTCTCTTTATTTAGTAAAACTTTTTAAACCATTGGAAATAAAATTCACCAAACTGGCTCGCGGCCTGCCAATGGGCAGTGATTTGGAATATACTGATGAGACGACTTTGACTAATGCGCTTAAGGGCAGGCAGGAGATTAAATAATTTTTATAAAGCAAGGATATTAAAATATTTTATAAATTAAAAACCGCCAGAGGTCTTAAAGACATGGCGGGGAGCATTAAGTTTTGCTCAGTCATTGAAATTTGTTAACTCAGTACACCGCAGGATCCAAAGTTCGGGATCCAAAGAAGAAACCGAGGCCAACTCTCCAGGAGATCGCGATCTGGAATTAGATGGACAAGCGTGCCGTCATAAAACTCAGCGACCTGGTCAACTCGTCCGCTCAGAATCTCCCAACGGCCGACAAACCGACATGGCACAGTAAAGTTGAAGTTCCTGCCCAACATTTCATGAAAGTTGACTCCATCCAGAAAAGCTCTCCGAACCCCAATGAAGAGGCTTTGGGGATTTCTGGGTCGACCGCTCGTGTCGAGACAGTCAAGTATTACCTGTTCTGCTGTACGAGACATTCTTTCCCTCCATTGAGGTAAATGCCGGCTGGTGAATTCCAGACGGATATTTCATTATATCATAAAATATCTATTCTGTCAACTATATTACTTAAATAATCATGCTATAATACAATCAAATGTATTAATTCTAATTTTAAAAAAAATATGAAAAATCCATTTGAATCATTATTTAAAAAAGACCCAAAAACAGAAAAAATTGAAGCAAATGAATTGCCAGAACCAATCTTGCGAGAACTTGAAAGCAATTCAATTGATCTCAAAAATATTAAAAGTATTGAAGTTGACATGAGCTTGCAGCATGTTGATGGCCGGAGATTTTATATAATCAAGCTATCTGATGGCAGACGCATAAAAATAGATTTTATTGGCGAAGGGTATATTGTTGAAAAATTTACTATTGAAGACAAATAAAAGCTTGCTTTTACCTTTTAACTTAATTAAAAAACCGCACAAATCTGATTGTGTGGTTTTACTTTGGAATATTGACTTCTTTTGGAAAAACCTGAAGGCTATCAAGCAGCTCATCAACATATTTCCTCAGAACAGGAATAGGTTCGCCTTGCCTTGACTGGGCTGCTTCCTTAATATCAACAATCACTGTGAAAATAGTTCCCTGATCATCAGTCGAATGGATATCCAAGTCAACTAAGCTCATCATTGCTTCTCTTTTATTTCTATAATTATAATTATGATCAGCCAGTACATTATTTAAATCATTATCTTTACTATTCACCAGCGCAGTTACGCCTGCCAGCGCTTCATGGCTGATGCCTTCAAGTGTGATCCTCATGGCAAATACCTCCGTTTTTGTTGCCAAAAGAGCATCAATATATTATACCTTACTTCTTAAAATTTGTCAATATTGTAAAATCTATTTTCGTAGCAATTATATTTATTTTCGCAGATTCGTAATCAAAAAACAGACCTCTTGGCCTGTCTTTTTTATTAAAAAATGTATCAAAAAAACCACGCAAACTGCTCTGCGTGGATTTTGTTTCTCATTTGACATTTCTCGCGGTTTTCGCTAAGATCTAAAATCCGACCATGAAGAAGTCGAGCAAATCCCCTACAACTCAAAGGAGGTCCCAAATGCCCTCAATAACTGTCAAGGTAATGCGCGGGCCAGATGGCACTCTCGACACCCACTTCAACGCCAGCATACCACCTCGCGAAGGGTTCGAAAGAGTGTTCGCATGTGTTATAGAAATGGATCACCTGATAACAAGTGAAGTACCAGATGAAGAGTACGTAGCAGAACTTCTCATGACCGCCTTTCGAGATGGCGCTCTGTGGGCTCGACAAAACCCCGGCAAGGAGATCCGGTAGCTTCACGGTGACGGGTATTACCCTCGGCTGGTGACATTCACAACAAATGCGCTGGCCTTGGGCTTTTTTATTTTCGCACATAGAAACTCTATCCAGCCCGGTAACAACGAATTCGAATTCGTTGTTACCGGGTTAACAGACCTCACATCAGGCCTGTCTTTTTTTATTGAAAAATCTATCAAAAAATCCACGCAAACTGCTCTGCGTGGATTTTGATTCTCAAGAAAAATCTATCTACTTCTTCTTGAGCTTAAAATGAATTATGCCATCACGTTCCCTTGTCCTAACTATTATATAATCTTTTATTAGCCCTTGTCTCATGAGCTCTGCGATCTTATCAATAAAATTAAAGGCATTTACTTCAGCGGCATTTGCCCCTGAACGACGATATGTAAAGTATGTACTCAAATCACACCTCCTTTTGTGTTGTTTACGATATTTTAATCTAACACAACCTAATAACCACTGTCAATATTAATAACAAAAACAGACCCCATTGGCCTGTTTCACTCTGATGGCGGAACTAGAGTTCCGCCAAAACCGGTAGATAAAAAATTTATTTCTTTGTAGTCTTTTTTGCAGTCGTTTTCTTTGCAGCTGGCTTTTTTGTGGCCGGCTTCTTAGCTACAGTTTTCTTAACCGGCGCTTTCTTAACTTCAGCTTTAGCTCCGCCAATACCTAAAATCTTAACTTTAGTATATGGCTGCCGGTGGCCGTATTTTCTTCGGTATCGGGTTTTGCTTTTGAATTTAACAACATTCACTTTTCTTGCTCTTCCCTGCTCTAAAATTTCAGCTTCTACTTTTTTAGTAACTTTTGGTGCGCCAATATCAATGCTTTTTCCAGCATCATCAGCAATTAATAAAGTTTCAAACTTAACTTTATCACCTTCTTTACCAGCGATTTTTTCTATCTTTAATTGTTGGTTAGGCTTAACTTTGTACTGTTTGCCTCCAGTTTTGATTACTGCTATAGTCATATTTTTAAAATTAGAATTAACAAGATCGATTATAGCTTTTATTTTAAAGTTCGTCAAGTTCTTTTAATTGTTTCCGTTTTTTATAAATAAATGCCATTACTAACATGAAAGTTAGCAAGGCGCCCATGCCTAATATAAATAATGCTAGGCCTTTTTGCTGTAAATATAATCCTGCGCCTGCTAAAATTGCAGTTATAAACCATAAAAACATGCTTGCTTTTTTAACACTAAAGCCTGCATCTAAAAGCCGGTGATGCAAATGTTTTTTATCTGCCAAGCTAAATGATTGCTTATCCATTCTACGTCTGATTATTGACCAGGCTACATCTAAAATTGGCAAACTCATTAGCATTAATGTAACTGTCACTTTGCTGCCAGAAATTATTGATAAAGTTCCTAAAATAAATCCAGTATAGGTACTTCCGCCTTCACCTAAAAAAATTGCGGCTGGATTGAAGTTAAATACTAGAAAGCCCAGACAAACTCCAGCAAAAATTATTGCCAAAAGTGCAACATCTTGCTGATCTGAACCTAAAAGCGAAACTGCAAAAATAAATAAGGCACCCACAGTTGTAACACCAGTAACCAAGCCGTCCAGGCCATCCATAATTTTTGTAGTATACATCATTCCCATTAGCCAAATAAATGTAAAAATGTCAGCTAAAAATGTAACACGATAAGGAATGCCGTGAAACCAAAGTAAATCAACTTGATACTTGGCTAAATGCCACAGACCATCGCCAAAAGGATTGGTGATCCAATCAATTCCAATGCCACTAATACCTACTGATAAAACTGCCAAAACCGGCCAAATGAATTGATATTTTGGTTTCAAATTATACTTATCATCTAAAATCCCGCCAATCATTAAAAATCCACCGCCAATCAGCATTCCCCAAATGTACTTAGTTAAAATATGGTTTCCAGTCAGTTCAGAGCTAAAATATATATAAATTAATAAAACAACATTAAAAGCTAAAAAAAGCGCCAGACCACCCATTTTGGGTATAGGCTTTTTATGGATTTTTCTCGGGCTGTCAGGCTTATCCAATATTTTTAATTTCTTTGCCAGCCACATTACTAATGCTGAAAATACAAGGCCTACTAAAAAAGCAATGCTTATGCCAGCAATATAATCATAAGAATTCATATTTTGCCTCAATTTTGCAATAAAAATTTAGAAATGTCAAGAAAAAAACGCATTTCTGCGTTATTTCACTTTGCTACAAGCTACAAGTTACAAGCTATAAGCTAAACTACAATGCCTCTGCCTTTTCCACTCTCAACTTACCACCTGGTTCTAAAAAAACAACATCCCTACGGCCAATCTGTGCAGTCAACAGATAATTTGCCAAAGCATCATCAACTTCTTGCTGAATAACTCTTCGCAGCGGCCGAGCGCCAAACTTAGGATCATATCCTTTTTTTGCCAGTTCTCGAATAGCATCATCTGTTGCTTTAAATGTAATCCCTTTTGCTTCAAGCCGTTTGGCAACTTTAGCAATCATTAATTTGCCAATTTCAAATACATTTTCCTCTGTCAAAGGTTTAAATATCATTATGCCATCATATCGATTTAAAAATTCTGGTCTAAAATATTCACGTAATTCTTCATTAATCATGTGATTTTTTATTTCTTCAACTGACAATCCTTTAGCCACTGCATCCTGCAAGTATGGAGTACCAGCATTAGAAGTCATCACAATAATCAAATTTGTAAAATCAATTGTCCGGCCTGCATTATCTGTCAGCCTGCCGTCTTCCATTACCTGTAAAAATAAATTCAAAACATCTGGATGAGCTTTTTCAATCTCATCAACCAAAAGCAAGGTGAATGGATTTCTCCTTATTGCCTCTGTCAAATAACCGCCTTCTTTTGACACAGCAGTTGGCGCGCCAATCAAACGATAAATACTTTCAGGTGTCTGATATTCTGACATATCCAGCCTGACCATGTTTTCCTCACTGCCAAAATATATATCAGCCACAGTCTTTGCCAATTCAGTTTTACCCACGCCGGTCGGGCCAAGGAAAAGCAAACTGGCAATTGGTCGGTCACCTTCACGCAGCTCTGCTCTGGCCCGGCGCAGGCTGGAAGCAACCATTTTAACAGCTTCATCCTGGCCAATTATTCGGCCATGTATTTCTTCTTCTAAATTAATTAATTTTTCAGCTTCTTTTGCTGTAATTTTTGACACCGGAATAGAGGTCTTTGTTGAAATGAATTTTGCCACATCATCACCAGTTACAATTTGATTCTCTCCCCTTTCCTTTCTGATTGCAATCGCTACCTGCTCAATAATTTCCAAAGCCTTTTGCGGTAAATATTTTTCATGCATATAACGAGCTGACAAGGAGACTGCCTTATCCAGGCTGTCATAAGAAAAAAATATTTTATTTTGAAATTCAATTGATCCGCTTTTTGCTTCTAAAACCTGGATGGCTTCATTGATTTCAGGTTCTTCTACTTTTATATTTTGAAAAACATTGGCAATTGAACTTTGTTCTATCGCTTCAGTATAATCCCGCGGATTTGTAGTGGCTACCACATAAAAAAATCTTTTTGATAAAATTTGCGATAAAACTTCTGATAAATCCAATCCCCCTTGCTGGCCAGCAGTAATACCAACCATGTCATGAACATTTTCAATTGCTAAAACAATATTTTTTGCCTTTGCTGCTTCTCCTAATGCAGCCATCAATCGTTCTTCTGCCTGCGCTGGTGTAGCGCCACTTACCAAATGCGGCACGCTTAGGCTAACCAAACGCTTATCTTTTAACATATCTGGCACATCATCAGCAATCATTTTTTGCGCCAAACCTTCTAACATAGAAGTTTTGCCAACTCCTGGATATCCAATTAAAAGCACTGAATCTTTTGATCCTTCAATTATTCTAAAAACTTCTTCAAATTCCTTGTCTCGGCCAACTGTTGGGAATAACCCCCCAGCTCTGGCTGCACCAGTCAAATCGACTGACATTTGATCTAAAAATGGGGTGGCAACCGCAGTCATTGCCCTATCAATGCCACTCTTTGGCTTTAATCTGCCTCTAGCCCTGTATCTGGAAACTCTTTGCCGAAGCTGATTTTGAATTTTAATCCAGACTATTACATTTTTTAGCTTTTGCCTGTTTAATTCCAAATCTACTAAAATGTCTTCCACATAATCTTTTTCTAAATCTTTAAATAATTCTTTGCGCGTAAACGAAGAAGCTAATTCTGTAACTCCAATCTTAACCTTTTCAGCCAGCATTGCTTCCCAATATGCAAATATTAATAATTTTTTCGAAATCACTTCAAATTTTGGCGCTCCGCCAACTGCAGTCTTTTGCGATAAAATATTCATTACTTTATCTTGAATTGTTTGCTTAGCAATTCCCAACCTGCCAAAAATTATCAAACCCTGATCTGATTCTGGCAAAGCTACAAATAAATGCAGCTCATTTACAAAATTTTCATTTAACTTATTGGCTAATTGCCATGATTTATTAATCAAATCCAAAGTTTTATCATCATATGTTTTTGAAATGTCAATCAGATCTTTTTTCGGTCTGGAAATCACATCCTGCCAGTCTGTTACTGGAGCTGAATAAATCAAATCCTCATCTCTGAATTCTTTTTTGATTACTTTATTTTTTGGATCAAGCTCTTGTTCAATTCTATAATATAAATACAAATCGCCGATTATTGTCAGCCAAAAGTAAAACTTTTCAAAGCTAGCTTGTTTAAACCAGTAATCAAACGTAAAGGCCGGCTCAAATCCCAGTTTATACAAATGCCAGAGCAAAACAGCAAAACCGCTCAGCCCGAAAACAATTAATAAGATATTTATTAAATTTTTAATTGATTTTGTGAATTTTTCATGATAAATGTGCCAGTTATCAATGAATTTTCCCCAATATAAAATTTTATTTTTAAAAAATAAAACCACACCCATGCCTTTGCAAGTCGGACATTCCATATTGTCTTTTGTGCCACTTCCATTGCACGATTCACAAACCAGAAATGGCAATTCTTTTTTAGGTAATTCTTTAGCCATAAACTTTGTTTTCGTAGCAACAACCCGAACTTTCGTAATTTTCGTAGAAGATTTGTGGTTTCGTAGTCAATTACTTTATCAAACTCAATCCCAAATTAAATAAAATCATATAAATCACAAAAATTGGGAAAACAATTCTTAAAATAAAAAAGACTAAGCCAAATATAAGCCAGCCTATGAATACTATTGATCTAAAAATAATTTGAATAAAGCGCATGAAAAAACTTACCATCCTCCCCTGCCAGTCAGTCTGGCCAAACATTGGAGTAAAAATATTCTTTATCCAAATAGTCAGGCCCAAACTTTCATTTGCTGAACGAAGTGTGCTGGAAAAACTTCTCCATGCCTTTGCTAATCCCTTTGTATACCACCAAATTGGAAAATAAAAAACATCTCCAATAAGGTCTTTGAAGAAAAATTTCAAAGATTTTAAGAAAAGACTCTGCTGCATAGAATCGTTTTGTTTTTATCTTTTTTTGTTTTACTGCTTATATTATAACACAAAAATTAAAAAAGTCGTACCAATCTTACCTGCCCTGATTTTATCGAAAAGTATTATATTGTATTTTTATCTTGTACTATTAAATATCAGAAAAAAATCTTATACCTTAATCTCGTACAATTAAATATTCAGAAAAGAGCTTGTACCTTGATCTTGTAATCTTGTACATATAAATATTCGGAAAAGATCTTGTAAAAAAAGACTGAGCATAGTTTTACTCAGTTTTTTGTCTATTTTTTCTATAATATCGTACAAATCCGCCTACTAGAGTAAATGCCACTAACCCCCAACAACCAAAACAAATTAGGGCAGCATTTTCAACATGTTTTTCAAGCACCTCTTTATATTCAACTATAAAATATCCAGAACCAGCAATTGTGCCAAATATTAAAATTCCAGATATTATCAGTAATAAACATTTCTCCTTTTCAATCGCCACTATCCAAAGTAATGAAGCCAGCATCATTACACTTATCAAATTAAAAAAGATTATCATTTCCCTCATTTTCCCCTCCTTTCTCAAGAAAGTATTTTATATTATTTAAATCACCTTGTCAACAAAGCCGCTGTATTACCTGTCATTCCTGCGTCCTGTCCTGAGCGTAGTCGAAGGAAGGCAGGAATCCACAAATCGAAAAGCATAACTCAAAGCAGCGGCCCTAAATAACTAAAAAGCTGGATAATTTATCCAGCCAATCTCCAGTTTGATGGAGAAAAATCAAAAAAATGAATTAGCTTACCCTCGACAAAGTCACGATGATAATAGACTCTATCTGAATCCTGCCACAAATTCATCTGTTCCAGAAAGTTTTTTGCATCTTTTTCATTTACACCAAAATCAGTCTTTAATTGCAAACGCCAGGAGCCCTGTTTATCTGACGGAGATAAGTTCAGCACTAATTCAGGCGTAAGATTAAAGTCAGGTAATTTTATTCTTATAAATGTTCCGCCTGTCACACTTTCTTTTTTTTCTAAATCTTGAAGCGAATAAATACCCTGCTCAAGTTCTGTCTTAAAATACATTTTTAAATTTTCAACTGTCCCTATAATATTTAATATAACGCGAATTTCATTCAATTTTTTTTGAATAATTATTCCATTTACAAACATTACTGCTAACGCTCCAAAACCAACAAGCTTCATTTCAAGATTGCCTAAAAGTGTAAATATGCAAAAAAAGAAAATGCATGATGCACTCGTCATTCCAAATCCTATTTTAACGATTGATCTATCTTGCTTGGAAAAACCAATATTCTGAACAAACAGGCCAACAATAAATGCTGCTTCTGCTATTAAAAAGATCAGTCGAAAAAGTGACATGTCCCCTCCTCACCTTTTCATAAAATAAATAATAATTTTTAAATAAACTTTTGTCAACTTGTATCCTGTAGCCTGGAACCTGAATCCTAGAACCTGAAACTCAATTACAAATTACTGATTACTAATCTTGTAAGCTCGTACAAGTTATCTTTTACAAAACGATCTCGTACCGAAATCTTGTACTAAAAAACCGGAAAGTCATGAACCTTCCGGTTTAATCAAATCACTCAGGCTTTTCAGCTGGGCGATTTTGAAGAAGCTGCTTGAGCTCCTCAGGCGACATGTTGTCAACCTGTTTTCTCACATCAGCATCCTCGTTTTCTTTTCTAACTTCTTCCTTTCTTACTGCTACTCTTTCCTGGACTTCTTTTTGCTGGCCAGATCGCTTGAGATCAATCCCAAGATTGTCAAATTCTGCCAACGGATATACATCTTCTTCTGTTTCAATGTACGTGCCAGCCACTTCATCTCCATCACGGGTAAAAACCAGTTCAGAAGAAAGTTGAGACATACCGCTCAAAGCATGTTGCTGGTTTTCAAGAAGCAGGAAGTAAACTGTATTCTCCCCAGTTACTTCCTTTGCTACTCTTAGCACCCTGCCCTTGAAAGACCTGCGTTCTTTACCTGTAGTCGGCGCGATCAGCTGACCCGCTAGGCCAGTTTTATTCTGCAGATTGCGCAAAGCAATGTGCTGATCATCGCCGAGGTAAAGTTCATTGGTTTCAGCATCGACCATGGCAACAGACTTGAAAGTTCCGTTTTGGCCCAGCACTGTGGACACCCAAACCTTTCGGCCATAGAAATTGTACAGAATAGGATATGAGCCAGTCCAATTCTTATAAGCAATTTCATTATTGATAACTTTCAAAACTGCCTGCTCATTCAGCCCTGATGTTTTGAAATACTTTACCTCTCCAGTTCGAGAATGAAGATACATCAGGCCGACAAGCGCTTCGTCCTTTGAGCTTGAAGAAGTAATACCAGTAAACCAGTACGGTTCACCATCACTGCCATAGACGAACATGACAGCATCGGCTTCTTGGTCCATTGGAGTTGGGTCTACCAGGCCTTTCTTGCCCCACCAGGAATTCACCCAGCCAGCGCCGTATTCGCCCCAATTTGCCATATAATTTCTGGCAAATTCCTTGGGAACAGCCCGATCAACCCATTCTGGCACCTCATCCTTTGGATGGAATGCAGTTTCTCCGCTTGTCGGATCAACCACTGCCACACCAGTAATTTTTTCTCCGCTAAAGCCGATTGTTGGTTCGAAAACTGACACCACCCACCAGCCTTTACCGTCTTCATCTACTTCAAACGAGTATTCAGTCAAACCTTTGGACATATATCCATGACTCCAGAGATAGCGCTGCAGGTTATCCCAAAAATACGCACCTGGAGTATAGACATATTTTTGATCAGACACCAGTTCGACCGGACGTTTTGGATCTTCAGCATGGACCTTTACATAACCAGGCACATGCCCGACTGATGTCCACACAGAAAACCCATTATAATCAAGCGGTACAACCCACCAAAGTTCGCCATTGATCTTCTGGCGGGTCATGTATTCATAGGCAACCTTATACTGGCTGCCCAAAGCCTGCTCAGCTTCGCCAAGCTGCTTATCAGCCATGAACATGGCCAGCTTACGCGGGACAATCATAATATGGGCAGGGTCAGCCTGCTGCATATCAGTTGTCCATTCACTGGTCTTTACTTCGCCGATCAGACTATGGTAATCACTGGCGCGGAACATCGGACAGCCCACAAAGTAGGCAACCACAAATGATACAATGCCAACCAGCGGCATAAAAAGCGTCCAGTTTGATTCCCATTGAACTTCATATCTGCCTTGGGAAAGACATGAAATGATTGACGAAATTGTCAAGTTGATAACCACTGCTCCGCCAACAAAGCCAAACAGCATCCAAACAGTTGACGGACAGCCAATGTAGAAAAGCAACCACCACAAAAGAAAAGCAGATCCGCCAAAAACAGCTGAACCCAGCTTATCTTTTTTGTAAATTAGCGGAATAAGTCCAATAATTGTAACTACTAGTGCCAAAAGAAGAGCATACATGCCTTTCCTCCTATTTACCCTTATCCAGGGTTGGTTTGTCAAAAAACACTGCAAATCATTATATTATACTCCTTCCCGTCTGTTTTGTCAATAAAAGTCCTGAATCCGTAATATCCGTAACATTCCGTAGATCCGTAACCTCAATTAAAAAACTGAGTAAAGTTTTACCCAGCTTGATGCCATAATTTGCATTTGATAGCAGGAAATTCAAATACATGAATCAATCTCCCGCCCTTAAAATCGCGCTTGTAATAAGCGTCATTTGATTCTTGCCATAAATTAAATCTTTCTACAAAACCTCTTATCAGCTTTTCTGAAATCCCAAAGTCAGTACATACTTTTAGCTGCCATAGACCCTCCTTGTCTATCTCAGGCGAAATATCAAGTATCATTGACCAATCTGGTTTAATAAAAGCTGGTAAAAGATCTATCTCAAACTTAACCTCATAATACAATCCTTCTCTGGCAGTATCATCTACTGTCACTATCTCATAATCTTCTGTATCATTTCCCATGCTTTGTTCTTTAGCAACTGGAAAATATTTTTCAAGTTCATCTGGAGAACCAAATAATTGCAATATTAAATAATTCTTTTGAACTTTGGTTGCTCTTTTTGTTACCCAATCCCAATTTAGGAATGAGAAACCAACAAAGCTAAAGCCCAATACAGCTAAAAATAATCTACCTGAAAGTATCAGGTCCAGTCCCAATATGATACTGGCAAATGTTACAACAGCTAATGCAAAACGGAGCAGGATTATTTTTTTCTTTTTGAATGCGAAAAGTTCAATCCCTCCACCAATTACGATTGTGATAATGGACAGGTATGTCATTGACATTTGTTTAGCCTCCCATGATCTCCCCCTTTCAAATATGAGTGTAGGTGACGATATAGGCTAAAATATCTATGTAATCTACAAGATTTTTTAATTTTTGTCAAATGCGTTTGCGGCGAACAAAAAAAGGCCTTTTTCACCTTCTTTGCCCTCTCTGCCTTCTCACGCCCTCTTAAGCCTTCTAATCATAATATATAACATCATCCTCATCCTCTTTTTCTCCAAAATATGTATTAAAATAATCATCACCGCCCACAGTTACA
>Ga0180438_10009317_pt1 | contig 12260 bp, 11 predicted proteins | sample SS_ome_12_FD_132455 | JGI IMG/M metagenome (GOLD analysis project Ga0180438, IMG submission 132455) | Hypersaline lake sediment archaeal communities from the Salton Sea, California, USA - SS_3_D_2 metaG | ecosystem: Environmental > Aquatic > Non-marine Saline and Alkaline > Hypersaline >...
ATGTCACATTAAAATAGATCAAGTTTACACTCGCTCTGAGCAGGTCCGTGACCTGCGGCTTATGCGACGCAATCACGGGTCGCGGACCCGTTTGGAGCCGAATGTGACATTGTCAAACTACCCACATCGCACACGTGTCATCGCGAGGCGCGCTTCTTTGTCCATTATATCGTAACAGGGTAATCACCAGAACTCTACTCTTGACAAACGGATTGCTGTATGATATGATGATACCGGTATCATGATACCGGTATCATCATACCCAAGGACGTGAGTGAATTATGCCCACCATCAGAGATGTGGCCTGCAAAGCGGGTGTGTCACCCATCACAGTTTCCCGCGCCTTCAGCGGCACCCACCCCGTTGCTGAAGAGACGCGCCGCAGAGTCCTGGAGGCCGCGGAGGAGCTGGGGTACACTCCTGATTTGCTGGCCCGGGCTCTGGCGCGCAAACAGAGTCCCATCATTGGGATGATTGTGCCGGAGCTGGCAAACCCCTTCTTTGTGACCATCATTGACGCTGTCCAGGCAGTTGCCCGTCAAAAAAACCACATGGTCGTCGCCAACCAGTCTGAACGCCAACCAGAGATGGAGTTGACCAGTCTGCTCCAGTTCCGCCAGTTGCGAATGGCTGGCGTTTTGGTTACACCTGCCTCAACGACGCTGGATCATTTGCAGTCATTGCAAGCCGACGGGATACCGGTGGTAGTGGTTGCTCGCTGCTGGCAGGATGGTGACTGCGTCACGGTGGACGATTTTGCTGGCGGTCGCATCGCTGGCGAGCATTTGCTCCAGTTAGGTCATCGCGAGATCGGCTGCGTTTCCCACGCTGAGCCGGGTAACCCTGCTGTTCAGGCACGTGTCCAGGGCTTCCAGGCTGCGCTGGTAGAAGGTGACCGTCCCTTCTTACCGGGGCGCATGATCCACGTGGAGCGGACGCGGCTGGCCAATGCCGAGCAGGCAGTCGACGCCTTCCTCTCTCTGCCCCACAGGCCCACGGCCGCCTTCGTGACCGCCGACCGTCTGGCGATCGGATTCGTTCACCAGCTACAGGTCCGTGGCCTGCGCGTGCCGGAGGATGTGGCGGTGGTTGGTTACGACGATATCCGCTACGCGGAGTTCCTTCGGGTCCCCTTGACCACCGTGGCCCTGCCTACGTACGAAATGGGGCAACAGGCCGCCCAGATACTCTTTGAGCGTATTGAGAATAGCGGTGAAGACAGTCGGGAATGGCAGCGGGTTCTACTTCAGCCAGAATTGATCGTGCGGGCATCTTGCGGCGCCCAATAGAGAAAGGGAGAGCACATTGAAAGTCTACATATCGGTCGATTTGGAGGGGATCACGGGAGTCGCGGGTAGTTATCAGGTGCTCCAAGATCCAGGCGCGTTGCCGGAAGTGCGCAAGCTGGTGACCGGCGATGTGAACGCCGCCATTGATGGCGCCAAAGAAGCCGGCGCGACCCAGATCTGGGTCAACGAGAACCACTCGGGCCGTGAAATGTTGCTCGAGGAGGTTGACCCCATGGCTGAGGTCATCATCGGCAAACCCAAACCTTTGATGACGCTGGAGGGCCTGGACTCATCCTTCGATTGCGTGTTTATGGTCGGCATCCACGCCAGGGCGGGAACAACCGGTGCGGTTATGGACCACACATGGGTGCCAAAGTGCGTCCAGGAACTGCGCGTCAATGGCATCGCGTTGGGTGAGGTTGGACTCAACGCGTTGGCGGCTGGTCATTTTGGGGTGCCCATCGCGCTGGTGACAGGCGACACGCAGGTTGTGGAAGAGGCCCGTGAGCTTCTTGGCGACGTCGAGGGTGCGGCGGTCAAGGTAGGCGTGGACCGGTACGCGGCCCGCTGCCTGCACCCGGCCAAGGCGCGCGAGGCGATTCGAGAGGCATCCGCTCGGGCCTTGCGAGAGATCGAGCGTTTCAGACCCTTCACTTTGCCAAGCCCCATGAAGATGGAGATTGACTATGCCAACTCCGTCTACGCAACGGCAGCGACCTGGATCCCGACATCGGTTCGAGAGGGTCCGCAGACTGTGTCGTTTATGGTGGACGACTTTCTGACCGGGGTGAAGACCTTCTTCGTAGCCGCTCAATATCCGTTTATGTTCGAAGATCCGATGTTCTAGGGAGACTCATTATGACCAGTGTTGATCTCACCTTCAGGTCTGGTGTCACCACCCAGGTGCAGGTGGACGAAAAAAACCTGCTCTTCTACGCGGCGCATCGTAAGACGGCCGAAATCCCTGATCAGACGCAGGTGATCCAGGCGGCCCTGGCCAACCCCATCGGCACCAGCAAGCTGGAGGCGCTGCTAAAGCCGGGGCAGAGCGTCGTCATCATGGTGGACGACATCACGCGTCCCACCCCGGCAGCCGAGATTCTGCCCTTCGTCTTGGGGCCCATCGAAAGGGCCGGCATTCCCGATGAATCAGTGGTGTTCTTTGCGGCTATGGGCACCCATCGACCAATGTCAGAAGAAGAACTACGTGTTAAATTGGGCGAAGATGTCTGCCGGCGCTACAGGGTAATAAACCGAGACTACCGCGATGGCGATTTTGTTGACCTGGGTCAGACCGAGAGCGGCACGCCGATAGAGGTGAATCGTGAGGTGCTGGAAGCGGATTTCAAAATCGCGATCGGCAACGTGATCCCCCACATTTCGGCTGGCTGGGGCGGCGGATCGAAGATGGTCCTGCCCGGCGTGTGTAGCCAGAAGACGACCGACATGATGCACCTGATGGCCTGTATCGTGCAACCAGTGCTGGAGGTGATTGGCATGCGGGACAACAAACCCCGTGAGGAGATGGACGCCATCGCTGCACAAGTTGGCCTCGACTTTATCGTTAATACGGTGATGGACGAGGACAAGAATATGTTGGGCGTCTTTGCCGGGCATTTCATCGAGGCCCATCGCACAGCAACTGAAATGGCTGAGAAAGTGATGGTCATCCCTATCCCGGCCCAGGCCGATATCTTGATCGTCTCGGCCAACCCCTGTCACTTCGACTACTGGCAAGGGATCAAACCCTATACCTACTGTCACCGGGCGGTGCGGGAGGGCGGCGTCATCATTTTCCTGCTGGATGGGGCCGAAGGTTTATGCGGCGATGCGCCTTCTCACGAGGAGACGGTTCGGAAATACCTGTTGTGGTCCTTCGAAGATCAGAAAGCAGCGGTGGGGCGCGGCGAGGTGGAGGATCTGGTCGGGCTGAATGTGCCGATGTATCACGCTACCGTACGGCATCGGGTAAAGAGCACCATATGTGTGACCAACCACCTGTCGCCCGAAGACATAAACGCTCTCGGCTTCGACTCGGCACCCGATGTCCAAACCGGACTAGAGAGGGCATACCAGATGCTGGGGCGGGACGCCAGGGTGGGGATCATACCCTTTGGCGGCGAAACCCTGGTAAGGGTGGCACCCGACGAGGTATGACGGCCTTATCTCTACTTGCCTTTGAGAAACAGAACAAACCACAAGATAAGGAGTGAACGAATGAGAGCGGTACAGAAGTGGGGAGACGGCAAAGACGGCACGGGATTAACGGAGGTTCCTGAGCCCGAAGTCGGCCCCGACGATCTTCTGGTAGAAGTGGGCGCCGTGGGCATCTGCGGGAGCGATTTGCACATCTGGCGGGACGAGAAAGAGCATCGGCGACCGGTCACGCTGGGCCACGAGTTCTCCGGCGTGGTTATTGGCAAAGGAGAGGCAGTGGGCGATGAGTGGCAGATCGATGATCGCCTCTGCGGTGATCTGGAAACTCTGGAGGGGCGCGTCGGAACCCACGTCAACGGGGCATATGCGGAGCGACTGGCCCTGCCTAAGCAATTGGCCCATCACCTGCCCGACAATCTCACTTTTGAGGAAGGGGCCTTAATCGAGCAGGTAACCTGTATGAGTCACGCGGCGATGCACCGCAGCCGCATCAACCCCGCCGACTTCGTCGTCATTACCGGGCCTGGCCCGATCGGCCTGACCCTGCTGCAGATCGTCAAGCTCTTCAGCCCACGGGCAGTCATGGTCACCGGCCTCAGGGATGACAAGCTGCGCCTGGAGAAGGCCCAACAATTGGGCGCCGACCACGTCTACTACAGCGAGGATGATCCGGTAGCAGAAGTACAACGCTTGACCAAGGGCGCTGGTGCGGATGTGGTATTCGACTGCTCCGGTGGCGAGGCGGCCATTACCCAGGCCACACGCATGGTGCGCAACGGCGGCTGGGTGACCATCATCGGTCTTTGGGGATACGACTTTAACGTTAACCTGGACCGCATCTCCTATAACAACCTGACGGTTCGGGGCAGTTGGGGCTGGGACGGCATGGAATATGCTGACCAGGCCATACGTATGGCGGCCGGCTGGTATTCCTGGGAGCGGGCGCTTGCCATCATGGCTATGGGCAAAATCCAGTTGGCCCCCATCGTGACCAGGTACATTCCCCTGGAGGACTGGCGGGAGGCCTTTGAGCGACTGGAAGCCAAACAAGAAATCAAGGTCATGATGTATCCTAATGCTAATTACATGCCGAGCTGAAACGTAAAACGTACCGCGTACGGCGTAACGCGTAATGCGTGACCCGACGATGGAGGGACAGGTGAAGTATATATTTCGACCTGATGAATTGAAGGCAGGTGTGCGTGGCGAGGTTTGCGGTCTGGATCACCTGTCTTGCCAACGGATTGAGCTTAACAGCGAACAGCCAACAGTGTGCATCGAAACCGGCTTGGAAGAAGTGGTCTTGGTCTGCATCTCCGGCCAAGCCACCTACAGCTTCGAGGGCGAACGCGGAACAGTACAATACAAGGATTCCCTCTACGTCCCCTGGCAGCGTCAATTGACGCTGAAGGCAGATCACGACGCGGTCGTGATGCGCATTGGTGCGGACTGTGACCGGGATACCCGGTTTGCGCATATTCGCTTTGCGGACGTGGCCGCAGATCCATCCCAACACCATGTATTTGGGTCCTCCGAAGTCAACAGCCTGCGCGACGTCTACATGACCATCACCGACAAGTTTGATGCGTCACGGCTGCTGGTGGGTATTGGTCAGGGAAGCCATGGGGGGTGGACGGTTTGGCCACCGCATGAACATGGCGATGAGAAAGAAGAGCTATACGTTTACTTTGATATGGCCCCGGCGTTTGCGGTGCAGTGCGTCTACGAGGATTTGGACGCCCCTCTTTTCTGCGGCATCGTTCGCGACGGCGACATGGTGTCTGTGCCCCGCGGATACCATCCCAATGTGGGCTGCCCCGGCGGTAGGATTTCCTACGTGTATGCAATGGCCGCCCGGGTGGCTGGGCAGCGTGAGTTCATGGCCTTGCGGTTCCAGGAGGAGTTTGGGGACAGCTTCTAGCCAATTGTCATTCGTCGTGACGATTTCAATAGTTACTACGAACTGCTCGAAAAGAAAGGACAATGTGGTGAAATTCGCACAATCCTCGTTCGTGTACTTCAACTATCCTTTGCCGGAGGCGATTCGTCGCTTATATCAATTTGGATATCAGGGGATAGAGATCTGGGGTGGCCGGCCTCACGCCTACCGGCATGACCTGGACGACGAGTTGGACGAGATCGTCGCCTTACTGGATCGCTTTGAGATGACGGTCCCTAATTTCATCCCGGCCCAGTTTCGCTATCCATCCATTTTGTGCTCGCTGAACGAGAAGGTGCGACAAGACAGCGTAGGCTATATCCAGGATGCGATTGATAACGCCCTGCGTGTGGGATCACCTTTTGTCAGCCTGTGTCCGGGCATGACGCTCGTTGGCGAGGATCTGAACAAAGGCTGGACCCAACTGCGCAAGAGCATCATTGAACTTCTGGACTACTCCGACGGGAAGGACGTTGTGCTTCTGATCGAACCAGCCCACGCTGCGGAGAGCACGCTGATCCTGACGGTGGAAGACGGCCTGCGCATGATCGAGGACATCGGTTCAGAACGGTTAGGCATCCTGCTGGACACCGGGCATGCTAACGTCAATGGAGAAGATCTGACCCAGGTGGTCGCCAGTCTGGAAGCTGTGCCCTTTCACATCCACATCGATGACAACCACGGAGACACAGATGCCCATATGATCCCAGGCCAGGGGAGTATCAACTTCGCCTCCTTTGCTGACGCACTCAAGGCAATCGACTATCAAGGCTTTGTATCCGCCGAGCTGGGCTTCCAATATACGCTTGACCCGGACGCGGCGGTTGAGAAAACCCACGATGCGCTGAGCAAGATGTTCTAAGAGAATAGATGGATCGGGAAACGGTGGCCTTCAGCCGGCCCAGGTGCGAATCTGTCCACCGCCCGGAGAACAGAGGTGGCCCGACAACACTTAGGAACAAGGATGTTTCTTCACCGACGTTGTTGAAACCATTAGGACAGTAAGTAGGAGTTCGACAAATACAACGCTGGCCTGCAATCGTGGGATACCCCTGAGGCGCGGGCGGTCCTGGAATATTCAGCGGCAGCCCGGGATGCTGGCCTCTGGCCTGATAGCTTTGCCACAATGACCATTGACGAATTCCACGTTTACTTCCGCACCCAGCGCGAGGCCTGCATGCTTTTCATCCCATCGTGGTATACCGGTCGCGCGTTCAAGCCAGTCGAGGAAGGCGGTCAGGACCCAACCTGGGAATTCGGTATGTTGCGTTACCCGCTTATGGAAGGCGCTCAGGCTCCAGACACCCTTTGGACCACTTATGAATCAGGTTATACTGTCCTCTCCTCAACCAAGCACCCTGAGGTAGCCAAGGATATCCTGGCTTTTGCCAGTCAGCCCAAGTATGGCGCACTGTGGACAGCCGTCACTAACATCCCCTCTGCTATCAAGTTCGACCCTGAGCAGGATTGGCCGTCGGATGACTTGCTAGAGGAATTGGGCGTGGAACCTGGTAAGGGGTATTCATCATATAGACGTGCTACGCTTCTTATTTGGCGAATCCACCAGCGTTTATGCGCACATGGCCAGTATCAACCCCGAGCTGAGAGGAGAAGAGCGGGCTGTGGTAATGAGCTGAGCTTTGGAATTAGAGACAGAAAAGACCATTCCCAGCCGTTCCCGCGTGGCCTGGCAGATCATTGCCTTCTACTTAATCGTCTTCGCGGCTGGCGGCATCATCTTGCCGTTCTCTTTACCTGGCTGAGGTGGGGCTGACCGGGACTCAGATTGGGATCCTGCATGGCTGGGCCGCCCTGGTGGCCGTCGTGGTCACGCCCTTGATCGGTGTGCTGGTGGATCACACTCAGCGCCACCGGTTCATGGTGGGGGTAGCCGCCTTTACCAAGGGAATTACCGCCCCGCTGCTGCTCAGCAGTGCCTGGCTGTGGCTGACGGCGGTCGTCAGCATGCGCGTCATCAGCGCCGGGGCCCACGATGCCCTGCTGAACCGGCTCACCCTGGCCTACTTGAAAGAGAGCGGCAGACAGAACATCGGGTCTGTGCGTTTTTGGGGATCACTTAGCCTGGCCTCGACCTCGCTGTTGGCGGGCATACTGGCTCGAGACAGATCAGTAGCGGTCCTGTTTCCATTGGCTGGCCTGTTGGGGATTGTGGCTGTCCCATTCGTAGGCGCTTTTCCAAAACGGCTGGCTGACCGTGCACTGGCGCACACCCGACGAGAGCCCCTTCCCAGACGCTCGCCACACCTCTGGCTCGTACTGTTGATCATCTTTCTATTCTTTCTGGCCCAAAGCGGGCCCGAAACGTTCGCCTATGTATTTTTGGCCGAAGATCTGGGGGCTGGTAGTGACTTGATCGGTCTCTTAGCAGCTACCAGTGCCTTGGCACCGCTCCTTGCGTATCACGCCGCTGACAGGCTGCTACCTCAGCGGGGAGCGGCAGTCACCATGGTCGTCAGCTTTGGCCTGTTCGCCCTCTCCTGGGGTGGGTACGCGCTCATTCCTCAGCCAGGGCTGGCACTGCCCCTGGCCGCCATTCAGGGCTTTGGCCAGGCATTCTACACGGTCAGCATGGTTATCCTTCTGGGTGGTCTCAGTCTTCCCGAACGGGCTGCCACCGACCAGATGCTGGCCCAACTGACGGTGCCCGGCGTGGCCGGTATGATGGCCCAGCCGGTGAGCGGATGGATCTTCGACACATTAGGCGCACGCACCCTTTTTGCGCTGGACGCGCTGCTGCTCCTGCTGGCGTTAGGACTACTGCTATCTCGGCGACGCGCACTACGGATGTGAGCCACCGTTTAATTGACTCTTCTATGATGAGAGACAGGAGACAACACCATGAAAATCACCTTCATCGGGGGTGGCAGCGTCCAGTGGACTCCCAAGCTGGTGACCGACATGGCGTTGACTGAGACGCTGGCGGACGCTGAGCTGGTACTCCATGACATTGACACTAACGCCCTGGACCTATTAACTCGTGTCTGCACGAAGATCGTCGCTCAAGCAGAGGCCAACATGCAGGTCGAAGCCACTTTGGATCGCGCTGGCGCGTTGCAAAACGCTGATTTTGTCATCCTGTGCGTGGCCATCGGTCGGCTCCCGGCCATGCGCAACGACTTGGAGATTCCGGAACGCTATGGGATCAACCAGTCGGTAGGAGATACAGTAGGGCCTGGCGGGCTGGCGCGCGGGCTGAGGCACATTCCGTTTGCAGCGCAGGTCGCCCGCGAGATGGAACAACTCTGCCCCCACGCCTGGCTAATCAATCTTACCAATCCTATGACGACCATCTGCCGCGCGGTCACGCATGCGACGAGCATACGTACGGTTGGCCTGTGTCACGAGGTGACTGGTGTACGTTGCCGCCTGGGAGAGATACTAGATGTCCCGGAGACGACCATTGAACTGGAGGTCGCCGGGATCAACCACCTGCCGGTCATCTCGAATTTCAGGATTGGGAAAGAAGATGGTATGCCGATGCTGAACGCCTGGTTGGCTGAACACGGCCCACTGAAATTCATAGACGAACACATGCCTGGCATCAGAGACATTTTCCACGATCGGTTGGGGGTGAAGCTAACCCTGTTCCAGCAATTGGGCGTTTTGTTTGGCGCCGGCGACCGTCACGTGGCTGAATTCTTGGCCGGTTTCCTGACCGAAGCCAGTGGACGGGGCAGACACTACGGCCTTGTCTTGACCACCATCGCTCATCGCGAGGCGCTGGCCCAACAACGTCGGGCTAAACTGGAAGAGTTTCTCAACGGCGTGTTGGGCGACTTACAGATGTCAGACGAGCAGCTGGCCCCGGTCATAGCCGCGCTGGCCGGGGGGGGCGGCCGCTGAATTCGTCGTCAACGTTTCTAACCATGGGCAGATCGACAATCTGCCGCGCCAGGCTGTGGTCGAATGTAAGGCGACCGTGAGCGCACTTGGGATTCGGCCGCAGGCTACTGGTCGGCTGCCCCACGCAGCCCACGCCGTCATTGCCGGGCATGTCGCACGGCAAGAGTTGATCGTTCAGGCAGCCCTGACCGGTCAACCTGGGCCAGCCCTGGCCGCTTTGGCAACCGATCCTCTGGTGGCTGACCCGGCCAGCGTGGAACCAATGTTCGGCGAGTTGGTGGCTGCCAACCAGGCCTTTTTAGCAGCAGAATAGCCCCCTTCAAGAAGGAGCAGAAGAATGAAGCAATCGAAACCCAATATCCTATTCATCATGGCCGACCAGATGATCCCGTTCCTGACTGGGGCCTATGGCCACCCCGTCGTCAAGACATCTAACTTGGATCGGTTAGTTGCGGAAGGTGTCCGATTCGACGCAGCTTACTCACCGTGTCCGGTGTGCGCCCCGGCGCGAGCCAGCCTGATGACGGGCAAATATGTTTCCAATATCGGCGCTTACGACAACGCAGCCGCCTTCTCGTGCGAGGAGCCAACGATCGCCCATTACCTGACCCTGGCCGGCTACGACACGGTGCTGACCGGGAAGATGCACTTCATCGGGCCCGACCAGCTTCACGGCTTCTCCCGCCGCTTCAACACCAACGTCTACCCGGCTGACTTCGCGTGGGTGCCAGAACGCGGTGTGGACCAGCAGGTATCCAAACGTCATGCCCTGCAATACGTAGGCGAGGGCATCAAGGTCGGGCATTGGAACCAGTTCTTGAGCTACGACGAGGAGACTCACTTTCGTACTTTGGAATACTTGCATGCCAAGGGGATCGAGAAACGAACCACACAAGAACAAGACGAACCCTACAAACCCTTCTTCTTGTGCGTCTCGTATCATCATCCCCACGAGCCCTTCTGGCCACCGCAGGCGCTTTGGGATATGTATGCAGATGAGGAAATCGAAGTTCCAGAGTTCCTGGATAACCTGGAGGAGACCTACTCCACCCTCGATAAATGGCTCAACGTCTATCATGGGGTGGCTAAGGCCAGCAACCTGCGAGACCCGGAGAGCATACGCCGCGTGCGGCGCGCCTACTATGCGCTGGTCACCTATATCGATCTCAAGGTGGGCGAGTTGCTGGCCTCGCTGGAGGAGAACGGTTTCGGTGAGAACACAGTTGTGGTCTTCGCCAGTGACCACGGCGATATGTTATGCGAAAAGGGGATGGTGCAGAAGCGGACTTTCTATGAATGGTCGAGCCGGGTGCCACTGATTATGCGCTTCCCAAATGGCTGGAGTAAGGACACAGTGCAGACAGAGCCCGTCAACCTGATTGACCTGGCGCCCACCTTTCTGGACATAGCCTCGGTCCAAGAACGACTATCCTTGGATGGCCGCAGTCTGATGGGGCTGCTGGACGGGGGCGATACGGGGGATTTGGAGACATTCTCCGAGTATCATTCGCAGGGGGCCCACGCACCTTGTTTCATGATAAGGAGGGGGAAGGTCAAGTATGTTTACATCCACGGGTACGAGTCCCAGTTGTTCGACCTGGAAGCTGATCCGGGTGAGTGGCACAATCTGGCCGGCAGGGCCGAGTACCACGAGGTTGAGGAATCGCTCAAAGCACGTATTCTGGAGCGATTCGACCCGGATGCCATCGACCAAGCTGTCACTGAGAGCGTCCGAAAACGGACGCTGGTCAGGGGGGCGATGAAGCTCACCGGCACGCGGTGGGATGTCGAACCGCGCTTCGACCCGGCGCTGGGTATCAGCGATCAGTACTTGCCTGGAAAGAGCCTCTCCGAAATACCCAGGTGAATCCCAAGGGAGGAGATCGTGTACGAATAGTTGGGCTATCCTGTCCCGCAAAACCTATCTGCTACCAGCATCAGAAAGCGGAGCAGGATGATCATATCAAAAATCTGGCGGAAGTCGGATGAGACGAAGCGCACAATGCGCGGCTCGACAAGTTCGGTTCCCGGCACGCGAGCTAATAACGTGGCGTGACTGTGCCAGACACACTCGAACTCCAATACGGTGGGTGTCTCGAATTGATAAGGTTCAAAGTCGGACAGACGCTCTAGCGCCCTCCAGGCGGCATTCCATATTCGCTCGCGTGCCACATCCGCCGGCAAGCATTCGGCCACATTATAGTCAATGGACCGCTTCACCACCGCCGTCTCCACGTCACCCAGGAAGGCCTGCAAATCGGCACAGACGACGTCATCGCCGGTCACCAATACAATCGGCACCCCAAAGGATCCGGCCAGACCGGCAGCGATTTGGCCCTCCCCAACCACTTCGCCATTGACCTTGATGAACGGATGTCGGAAGAAACAGTGAGCCCGTAACCCCTTGCCACCTGGCTTATCGCGCCAACCCACCAACAAGACGGCGTCGGTATTCTCGTCCAAGCCCTCCAGGAAATAGAGTGGCGTGTTGGGGCCACCTCGAATCACCGAGGCCTGCGGATGTAGCTTATCCCACAGGATGTTATCCTTGGTGGCGCCGTGCGAGTCCATGACCACGACTTGTGTCGCCCCCCCGGCCAACGCACCCTCCACGGCGGCGTTCGTGTCAGCGGTGACGGCTTCCCGCATCCAAAGCTCTTGCATATTCGCGATGCCGGAAATCCCCTCGTTATCTACTGAAATGAGAACCTTCATGTCAGCGCACCTCGTTGCGTATTGATTGAGTCTTAAGGCGTCGGTCACCTGTGAAACTACTCGGGCTGTTATACATAGGTTATGCCAGGGCACAGCGTCTTGGTTTGGAAGTTTCGATTTCTAGCTCTGTTGGTGACTTCTGAAGCTGAGAATTAGAACCCACTTTACCTCCGCCCGTTCTCTGCTATAATCCCGTTGATGCATATTGACTGTTCACCGCAACCCTTCTATTGGAGCGCCGGGCAGAGCCAAAATAGGGAGAGCTTCGTAAGATACCCAAACCTCAGATCGTCTAA
>Ga0180438_10009318_pt1 | contig 12259 bp, 6 predicted proteins | sample SS_ome_12_FD_132455 | JGI IMG/M metagenome (GOLD analysis project Ga0180438, IMG submission 132455) | Hypersaline lake sediment archaeal communities from the Salton Sea, California, USA - SS_3_D_2 metaG | ecosystem: Environmental > Aquatic > Non-marine Saline and Alkaline > Hypersaline >...
CTTCCCCAGAGTCCCTCCTCCTCGCCCGACCAGCAGGCGAAGATGATCGAGCGGTCGGTGTCGACGTCCGCGAGGATCCTCGCGGCCTCCAGGACGCCCGCGACACCGGTTGCGTTGTCCTCGGCGCCCGGAGCCGGGGCGTCGGGGTCCGAGAAGTTATCGGTCGTCACGGAGTCGTAGTGTCCTCCGAGGACGACGTACTCGTGTGGCCGGGCGGCGCCCTCCTTGTAGGCGAGGACGTTCATCGCGTCGACGCTGTCCTGCCACGTCCACTGGTGGAAAGTGTCGAGGCGGGTGTCGGCGTATCCGTATTCGACGAAGCGATCCCTGATCCAGCGGCCGGCGGCCCAGCAGGAGTCGGTCACGACGTACCGCGTGACGAAGTCCTGGAGCCTCTGCACGGTCGCCGTCATGTTCGCGACGCTCGTCGAGTCGATGAGCGACCTGATCACCTCGTCGGGGGGAAGCCTGAGAAGTGCGTCCGGGGCCGCGAGCGCGCGGGCCCGCGCCTCGGCCGTGCGGACTGTCGCGGGGCGATCGGCGGCGCCGACCGTCATTGCGAGGGGCTCGCGCGGCGGCGGCTCGCCGGGCGCCGACGCGTTCGGACCCCGCGCCGGCGTCCCCGTGATGAGAAGGGCGGCCGCGAGGCAGACAGCCGCCGGTAGACGGCGAGGCATGTGCTCTCCCGTTTCGGTTGACCGGAGCGATTATACATGCGCCGGAACGGCCGCGCGAGGGGGTGGCCGGCGCGGCTCGTCGGGCCGCGGCCGGACAAGGGACCGCCGAAGCTCTGATGAGCTCCGGCGGCCGTCGAGTCTGCCGTCTGGTTGGCGGCTAGCGGTAGAGGCTCTTGATGGTTCCCCAGGACGAATCTTCGACCGGACTCGGCAGGGTGCCGATGTAGAGAAGGTAATCCTCGGTCTCGCCGTCCTCGAACGAGCCCTCGCCCTGCCAGGGGACCGGGACCGGCTGCTCGCTGATCGTGAACCTTGCCCAGACCCATCCCTGATTCGGCCCGAGCAGGAAGCCGGGGACGCCTCCCGGCACCGGAACGCCGGAGAGGGGACCCACGTAGCCCGGGGGGATCGGGTTGAAGTTGATCACGGCGTGCTCCGGGGCCTGTCCGGTCGGACACGTCGATGCGCCGCCCCAGAATCCGCTCATGTCGTAGTCGATGATCAGGTTGAAGTAGCCGGGGACCGGCATGTTGTTGGCGACCATAATATCGATGTTGCCACCCCACACGGCGGTCGAGCAGGTCGGTCCCAGTGTGCTCGGTGCCGCGTTGGGGCACAGGACGATGTTGTTGTTCTGGTCGATCGTGTAGGGGTCGGGGAACATGAGCCCTGCGTCGACGATGAAGCACTCGTCCTGATCGTACACGCCCGCTGGGAATGGGCAGAGACCGGCGTTTCCGTCGACCTCGAAGTCGAACGCCGGCGGCTGGCCCGGGAAGTGCGCCCAGCAGAGCGGGCCGTGGTAGATGTAGGGTGCGAGCGGGACTCCGAAGCACGTGGGGAACTGTCCCAGGATGCCGAGATGCGGGTAGGCGAGCACGCCTTCAGGCGCGTCGCCCCACTCGCCCGACTGCGCGGCGGCGCTGATCGGCGAGCTGATAAGCGCGGCGCAGATGACGAGCGCCCACAGACAGACCACCTCTCTGGCCATGTTCTCCGACCTCCTCCGGCGAACGCGTTCGCCGGGATGATGGGTTCCCTGAGCGGCCGGAGAGGGTCCACGACGTCGCCCCATGGAGCCCCTCCAGGCTTGCTCGCTCCACTCGATGGTATCACTGATTTCCCCGTGTAGCAAGAATGCGGCCTGTGGGATCTTCACGCCTGAGCCGTAGGGTGTCGCCCGCTGCATCTTGTGAAGAAGTGGCCTAGATGCGCCATAGTAGTTCTTGGGCGCGCTGGGGTCGCCTCGATGGGCGCCGTGCGGAACACGAAGGAGCCGGCGCGCGCTCCGGCGCGAGGCTTGCTCGGCGCGAGCACGGCTGGTAGACTGTCGCTGGCCGCGCGTGTCTGACGACGCGGACGGCGCGAGCCGAGCCACAAGGAAACCGCGGCGCGGGGCCGGACACCGGCCCGGCGCGGCGGGTAGGTGCATTCCTGTCGCATAGATCGAGAGAACGAGCGTCCCACTGGTGCGCGGGGCCGGGGGCCGGGCTGAACCGGGCGCGACACTGGGACTCCAGACGAAGCGAGGAGACGCATGACTGCTGACACGCGGGCGGCGAACGGAGGGCGAGGTGACATCGAGGCAATCGAGGCGCTGGCGAACGCGAGGGAGAGGATCCTGGGCGAGATCCGAAAGGTCATCGTCGGCCAGGATCGCGTGATCGAGGAGCTCATGATCGCGATCCTCGCTGACGGTCACTGCCTCCTCATCGGGGTGCCGGGGCTCGCGAAGACGCTCATGGTGAGCACGCTCTCCGGGGTCGTCGACCTTTCCTTCAAGCGCATCCAATTCACGCCGGATCTCATGCCGTCGGACATCACGGGAAGCGACATCATCGAAGAGGATCCGGCGACGCACACTCGGAGCTTCAAGTTCATCAGGGGGCCGGTCTTCGCGAACGTCGTCCTGGCCGACGAGATCAACCGAACGCCGCCGAAGACGCAGGCCGCCCTCCTCCAGGCGATGCAGGAGAAGCAGGTGACCGCGGGAGGGAACACGTATCCTCTGAGCCTCCCGTTCTTCGTGCTCGCGACACAGAACCCGATCGAGCTCGAGGGCACGTATCCGCTGCCCGAGGCTCAGCTCGACCGCTTCATGTTCAGCATTCACGTCGATTACCCGAGCGAGGCGGAGGAGAAGGAGATCGTCGAGTCGACGACGAGCGCGTACGTGCCCGACCTTCAAACGATCCTGACAGGGGAGGAGATCCAGAACCTCCAGAGGCTCGTGCGCCGCGTTCCCGTCCCGGACCACGTCCTCGACTACGCGGTTCGGCTCGCGAGGCACACGCGGCCAAACGACGGTTCTCCGGACTACGTCCGGAACTGGGTGAGCTGGGGCGCGGGGCCGCGCGCGTCACAGTACCTGATCCTGGGCGCGAAGACCCGTGCGATCCTGAGGGGGAAGTACGCGCCGGAGACGAGCGACGTCAACGCGGTCGCGCAGCCGGTCCTGAGGCACCGGATCGTCACGAACTTCAACGCCGAGGCGGACGGCGTCTCCGCGGGGGACATCGTCGAGCGGCTCCTCGCGGACGTCGGCTGAGCCGCGGCTGCGGAGTCGCGGCGCCGACTGCCGCGAGCTGCTTGGGCCGCCGCCATTCCCTGCGGGGCTCAGACACCGCCGCTTCGCGGCCAAACGCGCCCGCAGGGAATGCCGGCGCCCCTTGAAGTGCTGAGACCGCGGGCGGACGCGGTCGCCGGGAAAACGACGAGAGCGAATGAGCGCGGAGCGAACGATGGCCGAGGAGTCGTACAGACGCTTTCTGGATCCGGCGGTCGTCTCGAAGCTCGCGACGATGGAGCTTCGGGCTCGGCTCGTCGTCGAGGGGTTCGTGACCGGGCTCCACAGAAGCCCGTACAAGGGCTTCAGCGTCGAGTTCGCCGAGCACCGTCAGTACATGCCGGGGGATCCACTGAAGCACATCGACTGGAAGGTGTTCGGCAAGACCGATCGCTTCTACGTCAAGGAATACGAAGAGGAGACGAACCTCCGGGGCTACGTCCTGCTCGATGCGAGCGCGTCGATGGCGTTCGGCGGCGACGGCATATCGAAGCTCGAGTACGGGCGCTACCTGTCGGCGGCCCTCATCTACCTCATGCTCAAGCAGCAGGATTCCGTGGGGCTTCTCGTGTTCGACCAGGCTGTGCGCGAGTTCATACCGCCCCGCTCGAGTCCGCGCCAGCTGCACATACTCCTATCCGAGCTCGACCGGACGGAGCCGGCCTCGGAGACCGAGATCGGCCTCGTCCTTCATGAGCTCGCCAGACGGATGCGGAGGCGCGGCCTGGTCATCCTGATCTCGGATCTCCTCGACGACCCCGAAGACGTGCTGCCCGGCCTCAAGCACTTCCGACACCTCAAGCACGAGGTGATCGTCTTCCACGTGCTCGATCCCAGAGAGGCCGAGTTCCGCTTCGAGAGGGACGCGACCTTCCGCGACATGGAGACGGGCGAGCTCATGACGACCGAGCCGTTCGCTATTCGGAGGGACTACCTCGAGGCGGTCGATGACTGGATCGGCAGGCTCAGGCGTGAGTGTGCCGAGAGCAGGATCGATTACGTCCCGATTCGGACGTCGACGCCGTACGATCGGGCGCTCTTCTCCTATCTCGAGAAGCGGAAGCGGCTGGGGTAGCGGGTAGCGGCGGGCCGTCGGCCCGCGGGATCCCCTGGGCCACCTGGCCCTGCCGGGGCCGACCGGACACCTCGAGATCACACGGAGCAGCACTTGGGCCTCACCTTCCTCAATGCCGGTTTCCTGTTCGCGGCGCTGGCGGCGCTCATTCCGCTCGTCATCCATCTGATCAGCAGGCGGCGTGTGGAGACGGTCGACTGGAGCTCCTTGAGGTTCTTGAAGGAGCTCGAGCGGAAGCGCATCAGGAGGGTGCGCCTGAGACAGATCCTGCTCCTGATCGTCCGCAGCCTCATCATCCTGGCCGTCGCGCTCGCGGTGGCGCGGCCGACGCTCTCGGGCGGTCTCCTCGGAAGAGGGAGCGGCCACGCGAAGACTTCGGTCGCGATCGTGCTCGACGACAGCGGGAGCATGGGGCGGCGTGGCGACGGCGGAGACCTCTTCGACGCCGCGGTCGGCGTCGCGCGCGAGATCGTCGACCTCCTTGAGGAGGGCGACCAGGCGTTCCTCGTCCGCGCGAGCGATCCTCCGGAGGAGGTCCGCCCAGGGGGGACGTTCAGCCGCGACGCGCTCGTCGAGGAGCTCCGGGGCATGGCGCCGGGCGCCGCTGCGACCGACTACGCCGGCGCGATCGCCGTGGCCTCGGACCTCCTGGCTGGTGCGCGGAATCTCAACCGAGAGCTCTACATCATCGGCGACGTCCAGAGGACCGGGTGGTCCGGCGGTCCCCGGGGGCCCGCGGAGCGCCCCGCCGGCAGGGAGGGCGCTCCCCCGGCTCGGGCGTACGTCCTGCCGATCGACGGCCCGGAGGGCAACCTCGGCGTGTCCGCGGTGTCGGTCTCGAGGAAGTACGGGGGCACGCCGGGGCTCCACGCGATCGTCGCCGAGGTGGTGAACCACGGACGAAGGAGGGCAGACGTGCCCGTCAGGCTATTCGTGGACGGGGTCCAGGTGGGGCAGGCCGGGGTCGAGGCGGAGGCCGGGGGCAGCGCGATGGCGCGCTTCGCCACGTCGGTCGACGAGAGCGAGTGGCACGACGGCTGGGTCGAGCTTCCGGAGGACGTCCTCGACGTGGACAACCGGCGGTACTTCGTCGTCGCGCCGCTCGAGCGCGTGGAGGTCCTGCTGGTGCGGGCGGAGGCGGCCGGAGAGAGGGACGAGGCCTACTACGTCCACCGGGCGCTCGACCCGACCCTGACCGCCGATCGGTTCCGAGTCGCCGAGGTCGCGTTGTCGAGCCTCGAGAGCCAGGAACAGGGGCGGTTCCCCGTCGTCATCCTCGCAGATGTCGGTCGGCTCGACGCGGGCGCGGAGCGCTGGCTGGCGCGCCACTCGTCCGAAGGCGGCGGGCTTCTGGTGGTGCTCGGTAGCAGGACGGACATCAGGTACTGGAACCGGGGCCCCCTGGCGGCGGCGGCGGGCGTCGTCCTGAGGGAGCCGGTCGTGCGGGAGAGGGGCGTCAGGCTCGCGCCCGTGGCCCCGGGCCATCCTCTCCTCGAAGGGCTGACCGTCGGCGACCGCCTCATAGACGACGTGTCGGTCCGGCGCGCGTTCACCGCTCTCATAGAGGAGAGCGAGGTGGTCCTCGAGCTTCCCGGGATCGGCCCCGCCCTGGCCGTCGCGCGGACGCCGTCCTCCGAGATCGGCGTCCTCCTGACGGGGCTCGACCCGGCGTGGAACGGCCTGCCTCGAAGCGGGTTCCTCGTGCCCCTTCTGCACAGGGTTGTCGAGCGGCTCGCCGGCGGCGCCGAGCGCGCGGCCTCGGTCGACGTCGGGGAGGACCTGGTCGTTCCGATCGCGAGCGCGAGGCCGGGAAGGGTGGAGGTCACGCTTCCGGACGGGAGCGGACTCGCGCCGACCCTCAGGGCGGGGCGGCGCCCGACCGCGGTCATCGAGCGCGTGCGCGCGCCGGGGATCTACCGGTTCGAGGCGTCCGGCCGCAGGGTGGCCCTCGGCGCCGTGAACCCGACGCCGGCCGAGTCGGACCTCGCGCAGGCCTCGCGCGAAGCGATCGGCGAGCACCTGGCGGCCTGGGAGCATCGTTTCATCGGCCCGACCGACACGCTCGCCAGCGAGATTCTCGAGTCGAGGCGGGGGCGCGAGCTCTGGCGCGTCTTCGTGTACGTTGCGCTGGGGCTCATCGCAATCGAGATGTTCCTGGCCCGGCCGCGCTTCGCGTGACGGCGCTCGGCTGCGCCCGGCTCGATCCGGGGGCGCCGGAGGGCGGCGGGCCCTCATGTGAGACGGAGAGAAGACGGTGCCCGGACGGCTCATCGTCGAGATCGCAGAGCAGTCGGAGGCGATGCGGCTCATTGCCGATCGCATCGAGGCTGGATCAAGCCGTGTCTGGGTGGGCGGGCTTCTGGGCTCGGCCAAGTCGCTCCTCGCCGCGATCCTGAGGAAGAGGCTCGGGCGCCCGTGGGTCGTCATCGGGCCGACGCTCTCGGACGCGGAGCACATCTACGATGACCTCGTCACTTTTCTCGGCGAGGGGGAAGTTCAGCTCTTCAGTGAATGGGAGACCCTGCCGTACGAGCGGCGATCTCCCCTCTCGACGATCACGGAAACGCGTCTGGTCACACTCTCTCGCCTCCTGTCCCATGAATCGTTCGTGATCGTGACGACCCCGAAGGCGATCATGCAGGCGACTCTCCCTCGCCACCTTCTGGCCTCGACGACGAGGAGGATCAGGCGCGGAGACGAGATCGACCTCGGGGGGTTCGAGAGGTCCCTCGTGGACCTCGGCTACCGGCGCGTCAGGATGGTCGAGGATTCGGGCGAGTTCAGTGTCCGCGGAGGCATCGTCGACGTCCTGCCGTTCGGCTACGACGACCCGCTCAGGATCGAGCTCGCCGCGGACTCGGTCGAGTCCGTCCGTCAGTTCGACGTCTACACGCAGCGTTCGATCCGGGGGCTCGACGAGGCGACGGTGCTGCCGCGCAGGGAGGTCGTGCTCGCCGGGGAGGGCACCGCGGAGCTGGCCGCGCGACTCCGGGACGCGCACCCGGTGGACTCCGTGGACAAGGATCACGTGCTCGAGGCCCTCGATTCGAAGTTCTATTTCGACGGTGTGGAGCAATACCTCCCGGCGATCCACCGGGACGCCGAGTCGCTGATCGACTATCTGCGGGACGACGTCGGGGTCGTCATCATCCGGGAGGACGAGGTCGTCGACCGCGCCGGCCAGCTCTCGCTCGAGGCGGCGAGGATCTACGTGGAGAAGCGGCAGGAGGCGCCGGTCTGTGAGCCCGACCAGCTGCTCGTGCCCTTCGAGCGGATCCTGGCCAAGGTCGGGCGGCGTCCGATCGTGTCGATGGGACTCGTCGAGAGTGGCGCGATCGAGGGGGCCGAGAAGTTCGTCGTTCCGTCGAAGCTCCAGGAGCCGTTCGGCTCGAACCTCGACCTCCTGAGGCAGAGGCTCGTCGAGCTGGCCGAGCTCTACCGCGTCTTCATCATGTGCGATAACCGCGGGCAGGCGGCGCGGCTCAAGGAGCTCCTGGGCGAGCCGGGCGTCGACGTCGCCCTGGAGATCGGGAGCCTCGAGAAAGGCTTCGCGCTTCCGGACGCGGGGCTCGTCGTCTACACCGATCACGACATCTTCGACAGGTACAGGCGAAGGCGGCGGCGGCGGTTCCGGGGCGGGGCGCCGATCTCGACGTTCGAGGCGCTGGAGCAGGGCGACTTCGTGGTCCACGTGAATCACGGAATAGGGCAGTACACCGGAATGTCGAGAGTCGAGGCCGACGGGCGGCTCGTGGACTGCGTGGTCGTCGAGTACGCCGACGGGGGGAAGCTGTACGTTCCCGCGGACGAGATCGACCGGCTCCAGAAGTACGTCGGCAAGGAGGGCCATCGGCCGCGCCTCAACAAGCTGGGGACGTCCGCGTGGGCCAGGACCAAGGCGAGGGCCAAGGCGGCGACCCAGGAGCTGGCGCGTGAGCTTCTGCTCCTCTACGCCGCCCGGAAGGCGAGGTCCGGCCACGCCTTCGGTGCCGACGTCGTGTGGCAGCAGGACCTCGAAGCCTCGTTTATCTACGAGGAAACCGAGGACCAGCTGCGCGCGGCCGACGAGATCAAGGAGGACATGGAATCGGATCGCCCGATGGACCGGCTCGTGTGCGGGGACGTCGGGTTCGGCAAGACGGAGGTCGCGATCCGCGCGGCGTTCAAGGCCGTCATGGACGGGAAGCAGGTCGCCGTCCTCGTTCCGACCACGATTCTCGCGCAGCAGCACCTCACCACGTTCCGCGACAGGCTCGCGGACTACCCGGTGGAGGTGGACGTGCTGTCGCGATTCCGGACGGAGCGGGAGCAGGAGGCGATCCTCGAGCGACTGCGTGAGGGCAGGCTCGACATCGTCATCGGGACCCACAGGCTGATCCAGAAGGACGTGGCGATCACAAACCTCGGGCTTCTCGTGATAGATGAGGAGCAGCAGTTCGGCGTCCTCCACAAGGAGACGATCCAGAAGATGCGCGAGACGGTCGACGTGCTCACGCTCACGGCGACTCCGATCCCGAGGACGCTCCACATGTCCCTCATGGGTGCCAGGGACATGTCGATCATCAACACGCCGCCGAGGGACAGACTGCCCGTTCGCACCGAGATCGCTCCTTTCGACGATGATCTGATCGTCGAGGCCGTGATGAGGGAGCTCGACCGAGCCGGCCAGGTCTACTTCGTTCACAACAGGGTCCAGACGATCGAGGGGATGGCCGCGTACCTCCGCGTGCTCCTCCCCGAGGTCGTCATCGACGTCGGACACGGGCAGATGCCCGAGCGCCAGCTGGAGTCGGTCATGCTCAGGTTCCTCGACGGACGGGTCGACGTGCTCGTGTGCAGCATGATCATCGAGTCGGGCCTCGACATCCCGAACGTGAACACGATCATCATCAACCGGGCCGACCGCTTCGGGCTGGCGCAGCTCTATCAGCTCCGCGGCCGCGTCGGCCGGTCGAACCACCGCGCCTACGCGTACCTTCTCGTTCCCAGGGACCGTGCGATCACGCCGGTCGCACGCCGCCGGCTCGCGGCGATCCAGGAGTTCACCGAGCTCTCCTCCGGATACAAGCTCGCCATGCGGGACCTCGAGATCCGCGGGGCGGGGAACATCCTGGGCGCGGAGCAGCACGGGCACATGATGGCCGTCGGGTTCAACCTCTACTCGCGCCTGCTTTGCGAGGCCGTTCGTCGGATCAGGGGGGAGGAGCCGGAGCCGCGCGAGGAGGCGGCCATTGATATAAAGGTCGACGCATATATCCCGGATCGCTACGTCCTCGACAACGAGATGAAGATCGAGATCTACAAGAGGATACGGGACACCGAGGCCGTAAAGGACCTGGAGCAGCTGGGGGAGGAGCTCGCAGATAGGTTCGGGGCGCCGCCGCCTGAGGTCCGGACGCTCCTCGATGTTCAGGCGCTCAGGATCGTCTGCCGGGCGGCGGGCGTCCGGCGCGTCGCCCTGTCGGACGGGACCGTCGAGGCCCGGTTCGAGCCGGGGAGGGCGCCGAAACCCTCCCAGATGAAGAGGATTCTGAAGCAGTGCGACGTCCCTCTGGAATTCGACTCCAGGGGCGGCCTCTTGGTGCGCTTCAGGGCGCCGCGCGACCGGCGGGGCGCGCTCAGGCTGGGGAGAATCGTGTTGAACCACTTCGCGGCATCTGCTAATCTCTCTTAGTTATGGTTCGAAGCCCGTTTACGGGCCTCGCAGCTGTCGTTCACGAGGAGAGGAACGAGGGGAGCACTGAGAGGCGGCCGTTCTGAACCCCGGCCGCGAAAGGAGTCGGAGTATGAGGAAGTTCGGGACCCCCATCCTGGTGGCGCTGACGCTCGCCGTCCTGCTCGCGGGCTGCTCGAGCGTCGACGACAAGGTGGTAGTTCGGATCACCGACAACGAGGGCACCGTGGAGCCCCGGACCGTGCTGGTCGGCTACGTCAACGAGCGTCTCGATCGCATGCCGCCGCACCTCGTGCCGAGCACTCCGGGCGATGAGGGCAGGCTCGAGTTCCTCGACGAGATCATCCGCAAGGAGCTCCTTGTGATCGCAGCGAAGCGGCTCGGGTACGACCAGGGGCCGCGCGCGGAGACTGTCGTGAAGTACTTCGAGGACAGCCACGCGGAGGAGATGCTCATCGAGAAGCTGGTCAACGAGCCGGCCGAGCCGACCGAGGAGTACCTCCAGACGTTCTACGATCTTCGGAACACGAAGTTCCAACTCCAGGAGATCGTCATCCGGGACGAGGAGGCGATCAACGAGGCCTACCGCAGACTGACCGAAGGCGGCGAGGACTTCGGCGCCGTCGCCAAGGAGATGTCCCAGGCGGCCAGTGCGTCCGAGGGCGGCCTCCAGCAGGGCACGCTGTGGATGGATCTCCACCCGCTCATTCGGATCACGATTCAGGACCTCGAGGCCGGCGAGCTGTCCGACATCATGGAGCTTGGCGGCGCGTTCTACATCTTCAAGGTCGCGTCGAGGAAGATGGCGTCCGAGGTCGAGCCGCTCGAGGGGAAGCTCCTGACGAGCGTGACGGTCGAGGCGCGTAACTTCAGTCGGAGCATTCGGCAGTACGAGCTTTACGAGGAGTGGCTGGCCGAAGCGGCCCTGAGCTTCGACGACGACGCCGTCGGGATCGCGGGCCAGAGGATCGGCGAGGCGCTCGAGATCGCGCTGCCCGAGCCTCCGGAGGACCTGACGGTCGACGAGCGCATGGAGCGCGCGCGCATCCAGGTCGTACCCGAGTTCACCGAGGAGGAAGCTCCGCTCACGCTTGCGACCTACTCCATAGGAGGGGTGGAGACGACGTGGACGCTCGGGGGGCTCCGAGACACGCTGGCGAAGATCCCGGGCATCGAGGGCATCAAGGGCACCGAGCCGGACCGGATCAAGCAGTTCGTCGAGCGGTACGTGAAGTCGGGGGTGACCGCGTACCAGATCGAGACCCGGGGGTACAAGGACACCGCGGAGATGCGGGAGTACATCGCGCAGAAGATGGAGGAATACATCGTCGAGCTGACGTATAGCACCGAGGTCGTCGAGAAGACGGAGGAGCCGACGGGCGAGGAGATCAAGGAGTACTACAGGTCCCACAAGGAGGACTACAAGAGGCCCGTGGGCGTCGACGTTCGACAGATCATCGTCGGGACGGAGGCGGAGGCGAATCTGCTCCACCAGCGGTTGGTCGCCGGGGAGGCGGACTTCGTCGATCTCGTGAGGAAGCACTCGATCGACGACTGGAGCAAGGCGAAGGACGGCGTCATCAGCGGCTACCGGCAGGGCGAGAGGAGGCTCGACTATCTCCAGGACGTCGTGTTCACGATGGAGGTGGGCGAGATCAGTGAGCCGTTCCGCGCTCCGGGCGGCTACGCGATCGTTGAGATTCTGGAGAAGTACCCGGAGGAGCAGCTGCTCTTCGCCGACGTCGGTGAACTCGTGAAGAGGAACGTCATCACCATTCGTAGGGAGGCGCGGCTCAACGAGTTCCTCGACGAGCTGAAGGCCACCGTGACGATCGACGTCATCGACGAGAATCTGAAGTACGTCAAGGACCCCGCCGTCGCTCTCGAGGAGAAGGAAGCGCAGCGGGTCGTCGTCACCAGCTAGAGGCATGGGCGCCGCGCAGATCGCCCGCCGTTCACGGCCGAGCCGCGCCTGCGGGCGGGCGTTATCTGAGCACCGAGGGGGAAGCGTGAGGGGCGCGTTCGTCCTGGTGGTCGCCGCGGCGGCCGCCGCCCTCGCTGGATGCGGCAGCCGAGGCGAGGGTGAGGTTCTGGCACGCGTCGAGAGCTCGACGCTGACGGTCGAGGAGTTCTACGCGTCCGTTCCGGAGCACCTCCTGGCCGTGATGAGCCTGGACGACCAGGAGGAGGCGCTCAGGACGTGGGTCAAGACGGAGCTCTTCTATCAGGAGGCGCTCAGGCGGGGGGTCGCCGAGGACGAGGGGCTC
>Ga0180438_10009319_pt1 | contig 12259 bp, 15 predicted proteins | sample SS_ome_12_FD_132455 | JGI IMG/M metagenome (GOLD analysis project Ga0180438, IMG submission 132455) | Hypersaline lake sediment archaeal communities from the Salton Sea, California, USA - SS_3_D_2 metaG | ecosystem: Environmental > Aquatic > Non-marine Saline and Alkaline > Hypersaline >...
GTATGAGTATACTGCGAATGGGATACGATGAAGTCGATGCAGTGAAATTGGGTAGCCCGTAGGGGAAAAAATGCTGATACACTAATAATGAAATATGAAATTTTGGCTTCTAGTAAAAAGATGATTGGTATCAGTATTTTTTATAAATAATTCAGGTTATTTCTTTTTTTTGCCGAAAAGGTCTAACTTCAACAAATCTTTGAATTTCATATCTTTGATATTGACCTTTTCGCCGGATTTTCCCTCTCCCCTTAATTCACGCCTGGCTATCTTATGGTCAGGATCTATCTGCAGGGCTCTTTCAAACTGCTTTTTCGCTTTGATATGCAGCCCTTCTTTCTTGTACAGGACTCCCAGCCCCACATAGGCTTCGGCATTCCATGGCTCCAATCTCGTAGCCCTGATGAAGTTTTTTTCCGCTTCCTTCCGGTAGACGTGAAGCTTTGTCTGGGTCATGGCCAGCAATATATAATTCCTTGCCTTATCTTGCGAAAGCCTGACGGATTGTTCCAAAAAAACGAGGGCTTCGTCATACCGGCCCTGATCGAAGAGAGTTTTTCCCTGGCGAAATCTTTTCTCGGCCTCTCTGACCACATTCTTCCTGTCGTCTGGAGGAGGAGAGCTCAGCTCTTTGTCATAGTCCCTTTTTCTTTTTTCGTCGCTAAGTGTTTGATAGGCTTTCGTGATGTGATCGAACACCGCATCGATTTTGTGCGTGTCCTCCTTCGGTAATTCACGGCTAAAAAGGTCGGGGTGAAACTTTCTCGCCAGCCGGAAATAGCTTTTTTTGATATCGTCCTGGGAGGCATCAGCGCCAACTCCGAGGATCTGGTAATAATTGAAGCTGGATAAGTTCTCATGAAATTCGTATACTTCGGAGAGTTTTTCCTGTCCTGAAACCTCTGGTTCCGGCTCTTCCGTTATTCCTTCAACTTCCGCCTGAGGACTTCCTTTTATTTTTTCCTGCTTAAGATCGATCAACTCCAGACAATACATCATATACAGGCTTTTATAAAAAAACTCGGGATTGGAATTCGAAGAAGCCAACAATTCTTCCGATGAAGCTACTCCTTTTATCGAATCATACAATGCTCTTTCATTTTCGTTTAAGCGCAGATAGTAATCGATCGATTTAAGAGAAGGTATCTTTTTTTCAAAAAAAGTCTCGAGGGCAGGATTGTGTTTCATTCCTCTTATGCCTTCCTCGATCACGATAGGAATTTTCAATTCCGCATTGAACACCTGCTCCTTGAAGTCTTCCTGTTCCTGGAAATTGAATTCCGCATCGAATACGGAAAACATCTTCAACACGATCTCTCTCATTTGATAAACAAGCCCCTCCTGTAAATCTTCATTCGTGAGGAGGCCTTTTGCCACAAGAACAGACCCGATGGTTTTATCGGGTTCTATGTATTCATCGATCCTGTCCAGATCTTGCTTGGAGAGCTTTCCAAGCCTGAATAATACCTCACCCAGCAATTCCTGAGGGTGGTTCGTTTTGGCATAAACGAGGAATCCTTCCTGGAAAAAAAGCTGCTTCTGAAAACGCTGATGAAGAATAGAAAGGCTCCCCTTCTTCCTTTGGAAGAAAATTTCTTTCAGGTGAAAGCCGATATGTTTCATGAAAAAATCTGTACTGGGAATCTACTATAACCTAGAATCACATAATATTTCAATTCCCTTTGCGGAATTATTCTTTATTTCTGCCTAGCCTTTTATCTTTATTAGAACCATAAATACCGGTCTAAATCCTATCCCCACCGACGGCTCTCACCCTGCGGGCAGCCGATCACACCGCATCGGATTCTTGACAGTCTATCCGCCAAAAACCCCCTCAGCTCGATGGACTTCTTCATTATCGCTGCGGTAATCTCGACCGGTCGATAATCCGGTCCTCAATGTTGGAAATTGCAAAGCATGACAAATTGTGTTAATTTTTTTTTGATGAAAATTGCACTTGCCCAAATAAGCCCCAAGCTGGGAGACCTGGATGCGAACTTCCGCCTGCACACCGAATACATCCAAAAGGCTAGGAAGAAAAATGTGGACCTCCTGGTATTTCCCGAGCTCAGCCTGACGGGCTACACTCTGAAAGACATGGCCGAGGAAATCGCATTGGATCCTCGAACCGATCCACTTTTCGGAAAGTTCAGGAGTCTCAGTCAGGAAATATCTTTTGTCGTGGGATTCGTCGAAGAAAAAGAAAGGGGACAATTCCTGAATTCGGCTGCTTTTTTCTCCCAGGGAACGATCGCACATATCCACAGGAAAATCTATCTGCCGACTTATGGGATGTTCGAAGAATTGAAATTCTTCGGCGAGGGGAAAAACTTCCTTACGTTTCCCACCCCACACGGAAAAGCCGGAATGTTGATCTGTTATGATTTCCTGCATATCAGTTCGAGCTATCTACTTTTTGTGGGGGGATCGGAGCTAATCATCGCCATCAGTGCCGCCCCCGGGCGCGGATTTTCGGATGAGGGGGGTTATGCTTCGTCGCGGATGTGGGAGCTGATGGGAGAGGCTGTCTCCCGTTTTTTTCAGTCCTTCGTGATCTACTGCAACAGGGTAGGATTCGAAGACGGGAAATCCTTTGCCGGGGGATCGTTCATCTACGGCCCAGGAGGTCAGCTAATCGCCCAGTCCCCGTACATGGATGAAGATTTTCTGCTCGAATCCATCGACCTGGAAGAGATCCGCCGGTTTCGGACAAGCCGTCCCTACCGACGGGATGAGAAACCGGAGATCACTCTGGAAGCTTTAAAAAGGATCATCGCGAAATATGAAGATTAATCCTGCTTTTGCCGAGAAACTGCTTACCAGGTTCATAAAAGAAGAATTGTCCAAATTCGGCTTCAAAAATGGGATTCTCGGCCTATCGGGAGGATTGGATTCCACGGTTTGCGCCTTTTTAGCTGCCCGAGCTCTCGGGCCCAAACATGTCGTCGCGCTTATCATGCCTTATAAAGACACCTTCGGTAAGGACGTGAAAGATGCTGCGGAGGTAGCCGAGCGATTGAAACTCAAATTTCAGATCCTCGATATTTCCCCGATGGTGGATGCCTATTACCTGAATTACCCTACCGAGAGCCGGATACTGCGAGGAAACAAGATCGCAAGAGAAAGGATGTCTATCCTTTATGATTTTTCAGAAAGAGAAAAGGCCCTGATCCTGGGAACGAGCAACAAGACAGAATTGCTTCTCGGATACGGCACGATCCATGGAGACATGGCATGCGCGATCAATCCCCTGGGCGATCTTTATAAAACCCAAATCCGCCAGTTAGCCCGCCACTTGAAGGTTCCGGAAAATATACTCAGGAAAAAACCGACAGCGGGATTATGGGCAGGTCAAACGGATGAAGGAGAGCTCGGGTTATCTTACAAAAGAATAGATAAGATCCTCTATCATATGATCGATCTGAGAAAATCGAAAAAAGACCTCATATCCGCAGGGTTTCCTGAAAATGAAATCGAAAAAATCATCGGGCTGATAAAAAGTTCGGAATTCAAACGTCATTTGCCCCCAATCCCGAAAATATCCGCTCGCACGATCGGCCACGATTTCCTCTTTCCCTATGACCGGGATAGATAACGAGAAGGGCACCAAGACAGGCCATGTCCGAGAAAAAACCGATCCACAAGGAATTTGGAAGCTTGTTTATCGTCGCCACTCCCATTGGCAACCTGGAGGACATATCTCTTCGAGCATTGCGAATACTCAAGGAGGTAGCCTTCATCGCGTGTGAAGATACCCGGCAGACGGTGAAACTCCTGAACAAGTACGATATAAAAAAAAGGCTGCTGAGCTATTACCATCCCAAAGAACAAAATCGAGTGCCTAAAATCATCGGCCATCTCAAACAAGGCAAAGATGTGGCCTTGGTTTCGGATGCAGGAACCCCGGGCATCGCTGATCCTGGATTTCCCCTGATCAGAGAAGCGCTGAAGCAGGAGATCGCAGTCATCCCTATCCCGGGTTCATCGGCTGTCACCGCGGCTCTTTCAGCATCCGGATTGCCGACACACAAGTTTCTTTTTGGGGGGTTTCCGCCACCCAAGAAGGAGGCGGTCCGGAAATCGCTGGAATCCTTGAAGACAGAAACAGCGACCCTGATATTTTATCTCCCTTCGAGAAAACTGAGCGCTTTTTTGAAAATTGTTCTTGAGACCTTGGGGGAAAGGAGAATTGTCGTAGCCAGGGAATTGACCAAGATACATGAGGAATTTCTCCGAGGACTTCCATCTGAGCTGCTGAGAACATTGGAAAAGAAACCGCCAAAGGGAGAATTGACGCTTCTTATCGAAGGCGGATCAAAAAAAACCGTGAAACATAAATCAAGCCGATCCTAGCGTTTCTCAAAGAAAAAAATCAGAAATCCAAAAAAAGAAAAGATTTTTTTAATAATTACTTGACAATAACTCACTCAGATATTATATTATATACGTACTAAGATTTTTAAAGGAGGAACATCATGGCTATTATCAGATGGGATCCCTTCAGAGATATTATCACTCTAAGGGAAAAGATGAACCGTCTCTTTGAAGATGCAGTGACAGCTAGAGGTGAAGAAAAGGACATGATCTCCAGCACATGGACGCCGTCGGTCGATATCTACGAAACAGAGAATGCGCTCATCCTGACAGCAGAGGTTCCTGGTATCGATGAAGACAACATAGAGATCAAAATCGAGGACAACACTATTTCCTTGAAAGGCGAGAGAAAATTCGAAAAGGAAACAAAAGAGGAAAATTTTCACAGGATCGAACGCTCTTATGGCTCCTTCTTCAGATCATTCACCATACCGAGGCATGTCGACCAGGAAAAAATCAAAGCAGAGCACGATAACGGCGTACTGAGGATCACCATGCCTAAAAAGCCCGAATCGAAACCCAAAACCGTAAAAGTCCTGAAACCTGAGCCAAAAGCCGAAAAAAAAGCTAAAAAGTAAGCCTTTAACCTGCTGCATCGAGCGCCTGCGATCAGTCGATCCAGGCGCTTTTTTTTTGCGGCCGGAAAGGATCAGGCCTGGGCGATCGTGAGAGCTCTGACCTCCAGGGCTCCGGCTTTCATCAGCGTTAGGCTGCACTCACGGAGAGTCGATCCCGTCGTATAGACGTCGTCGATCAGAAGAACCGTTTTTCCTTCAATCCTATGCTCGGGGATGACATCGAAAGCCCCTTTCAGATTTTTGTGCCGCTCCGCAGCCTCGAGGGATGTCTGAGGAGATGTGTTTACCACCTTGACAAGCTCACCATCGAGCAAATCGATATTTTTTCTATCGGCCAACTCTTGTGCCAAGATCGCTGCCTGATTGAATCCCCTCTGCTTCTCCCTTTTCGGGAAAAGCGGCACAGGAATGAGAAAATCCACATCCCACCACAGCGACTCCTCTCTTCCCAATGCGGTGAGGGCGAATGAGGCTAAATCCTTACCGAGCACGCGATAGCCCCGATATTTGAAAAGAATAATGATATCTTTTAAGCTTCCCATATACTGGCCGCACGATCTGTGCAGGGAAAAAGCGGGCCTCGCTATCACACATTCCCGGCAAAAATGCAGTTCTCCCGAGTCATCGAAAAATTTTCCGCAGCAGAGACAGAAAGACGTGCGGCGAGGTTTCAGTCCCTTGAGGCAGGAACGGCAGACGATCTTTTCCTCCGGATTTTCGAGCAAACGGGAACACAATTCACAATCGGAAGGAAAAAAGATAAGCTCAGCGAGTTTTAAATATTTGCCTAAATTTTTCCGGGAGAAAAACCTCAATCAGACTCTTCCTCCGCCTTCTGCTGACACTCGATACAGTAAGGGGCCCAGGGAACGGCATCTAGCCTTTTCTTCCCGATCGCGACACTGCACATCTGGCAGATACCGTAGTCGCACTTCTCGATCCGTTCCAAGGCCTCATCGATCAACAGCAACTGTTCTCTTTCTGCATTCGACAGGCTCAAAAGGAATTCCTTTGTGTAAGAACTTTCTGCCTTATCGGCCATGTCCATCGCGATGCCAGAATTTCCCACTTCTTTGGTCTCGTTGTAAAATTCGCTGAGGACATCGACAATTTCCAGCTTTTTCTTTAGCAGGATCTTTTTATATCTTTCTTTCTCTTTTTTATTCAATCTCTCCCCCTATTTGGCGTATTGTCTTCCATGCATAATGGATAAAGAACGATAAATTTGTTCAAGGAGAACGATCCTCGTCAATTCATGCGAGAAGGTCATCTTCGACAAAGACAAAAGGACATTCGCTCTCATAAGGATCCCCTCTGCCAGACCCAAAAAGCCTCCGACGATGAACGTGATACCGTTCACAGAATTCGATCCTTTTTCTTCTAAAAAACGAGAAAAATCCTCGGAATCCATCTCTTTCCCCTTATCAAACAGGCAGATAATATAATCATCTTTAATCTGTTTTTCAAGCCCGGCAGCTTCGATTTCCAATATTTTCTTTACCTCCCTTTCCGCAAGACCGCGCGCTTCTTTTGTTTCGATCAATTCGCATTTTTCCAGCGTGTTTATTTTTTTCAAGTACGCATCCTGGAGTTCTTTCAGCGGCCTGGACCTGGTCTTTCCCGGCCACAGGATCTTCAATCTCATCGCGAATTTATCATACTCCTTTCCTGAAATAGTCAATAAAAAATAATGATTGGAGTGGAAAAAGTCAATGATTTTTTGAAAAAAAACTGCTAAAAATTCGCGCGGGGAGCATCTCCCCAGAGTTTTTCAAGACAAAAGTACTCCCTTGCCTCTTTAGAAAATATGTGGATGATAAAATCGCCGTAATCCATAAGGATCCATTCCGCATTTTCCCGGCCTTCTATACTCAGGGGACGTACGTTTTTCTCTTTCAACGCTTTCTCGACACCCTCATATATGGCACTGTTCTGTCTTTTGGAATTTCCCTGCATGATCACGAAGTAATCCGTAAAAGAGGATATGTCCTGCAAATCCAGGACCTGGATATCCTCGGCCTTTTTTTCCTGACTCGCTTTTACAGATATCTTCACATGTTTGGCAATGCTTCTCTTATCCAATTTTTTCGGCATTTCTTTATTCATTCTCCTTACAGGTATAGCTTGTTCGATCGAATGTAATCCTCCACAGATTTTTGGACCAGACCACTTATGGATTCTCCCTTTTTTATTTTTTCCCTGATCTCCTTAGAGGCGATGTCCAGAGAGGGAATGGACAAAAGATAGATCATGGGACCTTCAAGCGGGTTCGGGACCAGCTCGGCAGAGTTCGAAACCCGGATTATCCTGCCTGCGTATTCCTCCCCCAAAACATTCTTAGCATCTTTAAGATCGTATCCAGGGCGGCTGATGACGATGAAATGGCATTGCTCCAGGACTCTTTCATAATCACGCCAGGTGTGGATTTCTAAAAAAGCGTCCACACCCAAAATGAAAAACATCAGGGCATCGGGATGTCGCCTTTTCAGCTTCGACAGAGTCAGTACTGAATAGGATCTGCCCTTAGCATCGATTTCCACCGAGGAAGGGATAAACTGCGGATAGGGAGCCACAGCCAGTTTCACCATTTGAAGCCGGCAATGAGGAGGGGCGATATCAGGTGTTTCTTTATGCGGAGGGATATAAGAGGGGATCAACAACACTTTATCCAACGAAAAGATTTTTTGGACTTCAGCAGCCGCTTTCACATGCCCCGAGTGGATGGGATTGAAGGTTCCTCCAAAAATTCCGATCCTTTCTTTATTCATGACTTGTCTGCCTGAACCGTCTGACGCTCCAGCTCGCCTGACATTCCCATTACCAATTCCTTTAGTCCTGCCCGTTTCAGGGCGGATATTGCAAAAAAAGGAAGGTGATTCTTCCGGGCGATAGCCTTTACCTGTTCCAGTCTCTGCTTGTCTTCCCCGAGAAGATCGACCTTGTTTGCTACCAGAATCTGAGGCCGCTTGACCAAGGTGTTATCGAATGCCTCCAGTTCCTCCATAACCGTCGCATAATCCTGATCAGGATCCCGCTCTGTGTAAGGAGATACGTCGACCAGGTGCACCAGAATCTTGGTTCTCTGCACATGCCTGAGGAATTTTATTCCCAATCCATGACCGAGATGAGCTCCCTCGATCAGCCCCGGAACATCCGCTACCACAAAGCTTTGAAACTCATCGATATCCACCACCCCGAGATTGGGCACGAGGGTTGTAAACGGATAATCTGCGATAACAGGTTTGGCCGCAGAAATTTTCGAGATAAGAGTGGACTTGCCGACATTCGGGAACCCGATTAGCCCCACATCGGCAATGAGTCTGAGTTCCAGGGTCAGGTCTTTTTCCTCACCAGGCTTGCCTTCCTCGCGGAACCTGGGCGCCTGTCTTGTGGAAGAGGCGAACGAAGCATTCCCTCTGCCACCTTTTCCGCCTGCTGCAGCGAGATATTTTTCACCATCCTGGATAAAGTCGAAAAGGATATCCTGTCTATCCCTTTCTCTGACGAGGGTTCCCACCGGCACCTTAAAGACAATATCGCTTCCTTTTTTGCCCTGCCGATTTCCCCCTTCTCCATGGGCGCCTTTTTTCGCTTTGTTGATCGGATGAAACCGGAAATAGGCCAGAGTGCTGCAATTTTTATCGGAAACGAGATAAATGTTCCCCCCGTCTCCTCCACGGCCGCCGTCCGGTCCACCTCTCGGCACTCCCCGTTCTCTCCGGAAGCTCAAGCATCCATTTCCACCTTTGCCGGCCCGGAAAGTCACATTGACCTGGTCAACGAACATGTTATGTGGAGTCAGAGCCTCCTAGGCAGGTATAACAGAAACAAATTTCTTTTTCTTTCCTTTGGTTTCGAAAAGGACCTTACCTGTCGCCAAGGCAAAAAGGGTGTCATCTTTTCCTCTCCCCACGTTCACTCCGGGATTGAAGGGCGTTCCTCTTTGTCTGATCAGGATCGATCCTGCTTTGACAAATTGGCCGTCGTGACGCTTGACCCCCAGTCTTTTGGAATGGCTTTCTCTTCCGTTCTTCGCACTACCTCCCGATTTTTTATGAGCCATTCTATTTCTCCTTCTTAGAGGTTGTTTTCTTGTCTTTTGAAGCACCCTTTTTCGCAGCCGGCTTTTTAGCCGCTGGCTTCTTTTTTGGAGCAGCCGCTTTTGCCGGCGCAGATTTTGCTTTTTTCGCTCCGGTTTTTTCCGGTTTCGGCTTTGCCGGTTCTGGCTTTTTTTCAGGCTTCTTCGGTTCAGCCGCTTTTGGTTCGGCCTTTTTTGCAACGGGCTTCTTTTTCGCGACCTCAGCCTCGAGTTTTTTCAGCTCTTCTTCCGGCTTTATCTTCATTTCCGCCGCTTTCTTTTTCACGGGAGCATCCGCACCTGAAAGAATTTTTTCGATCTTGATTCTTGTCAGCATTTGGCGATGCCCCGTCATTTTGCGGTACTGTTTTCGCCTTTTTTTCTTGAAAACGAGGACCTTTTTGTCTTTGAGGTTTTCTATAACTTCGCCGACAACTTGAGCTTTCTCGACAACAGGTGTTCCAATAAGAGTGTTCTTTTCGTCCTCGATCAAAAGCACATTGTCGAAGGTGACCTTTTTTCCCGCTTCAAGATCTAGTTTTTCGACATCCAGAACGTCTCCCACTTGCACCCGGAACTGTTTTCCACCAGTTTTGATCACAGCAAACATTTTTTTCCCTTTATAAATATAAATTATTTATCTCTTGAGAATAAAAAAGATGTCTAAATGTAGCATATGCCTTATCTTATGTCAATGGGTGCAGCCAGCTGCTTGACAAAAAGTCGAGGTTTCTCTACCTTATCAAGAGTCCTCCAGGATTGATGGAATTGCGGGCGGTTAGCTCAGCGGTAGAGTACCGGTCTTACAAGCCGGGTGTCACTGGTTCGAATCCAGTACCGCCCACCATTTAAACAAGCGTTCGATGATTTTCACTAGCACATAAATTGGAAAGGTGGAAAAAATGGAGAATAAAACGAACAAATTCGAATGTGCCCACTGCGGGTACACGGCTGAAGGCAAATTCAGGGGGGATATCTGCCCCGATTGCGGCCACACCTATTGGAAATGCAGCCATTGCGGGTTTCTCATCACGGCGGCTGCACCACCGGATACATGCCCGAACTGCAAAGAGAAATGTGAATTCCTCAACGTGACCTGTTACACCCCGGACTGCGGTGGACCCGGGAAAATCGATCCCCGCCTATAACGCGGCGCCGAAATAAAACGCTACAATCATGAAATACTGCATCGATCCGGAACCGATCCTGCTTTTTTTCTCATCACCCCAAAAGGTTAGAAAAGCAAAATAAATATCACCTTTTAATTCACCCAGAAAAGGGATTGTCTTATCTCGAGGCTTCTATCAGAATTAACTCTATGAAGAAACGCGGCGCCGTATTCCACATCCCGCAGGCTCCTTAATCTTAAGAGGATATGAAAAAAACAAAGATTTTGGTCGTCGAGGACGAAAGCATCGTCGCTCGGGACATCCGGAATATGCTGGTCGGCCTCGGATACGAGGTTACAGCCGTTGTTCCCGGCGCAAAAACCGCTGTCCAGAAAGCCCAGGAGACCCATCCCGATATCGTCCTGATGGATGTGATGCTTCAGGGAGAAATAACCGGAGTGGAAGCCGCAGAACAGATATACACAAAATTCAACATACCTGTGGTCTATCTCACCGCCTATGCCGATTCAACGACGGTCCAGCAAGCGAAAAAAACCGAACCCTTCGGATACATAATCAAACCTTTTGAAGAAAGAGAACTGCAAACAACGATCGAAATTGCCCTGTATAAATACAAAATGCAGATGGAACTGAAAGACCGGGAACGCTGGCTTTCCACCATATTGAAGAGCATCGGAGATGGCGTGATCGCGACAAACAAGAACGGCGCGGTCACGTTCATGAATCCCCTGGCTGAAACACTGACCGGTTGGAAAATGGACCAAGCTCTGGATAAATCGCTCAGCAATGTATTCAGGGTCATGAATCAAAAGCCCGGAAAAATGCAGATGATTTCTATCAAAAAGATTCTCAACGGGGAAGAATCAGCCCTTGCTGATGAATCTATCCTTGTATCCAAGAATGGGAAAAAGACTCCCATCGATCCTCGATTGGAACCGATTAAGGACGATAACGGAAATATTTCCGGAGCGGTGCTGGCTTTCACCGATGTAACAGCCAGAAAAATGGCCGAAGACGAACTGAAAAGAAGCTTCGAACAACAGAAAATTGCGATGGAAGGAACAGTGAGGGCCATCGCCTATACCATCGAAACCCGAGATCCTTATACGGCCGGACATCAACGAAGGGTGACCAAGTTGGCGTACACGATCGGCGAAGAAATGGGTCTTCCCAAAGACCAGATAGAAGGATTACGGATGTCAGGAGAACTCCACGATATCGGAAAAATCCATGTGCCAGCAGAAATCCTCAGTAAGCCCGGACAGATCTCCGAAGCAGAATACACGATCATCAAAACCCACTCTCAGGTCGGACACGATATTCTGAAAACCATCGAATTTCCCTGGCCGGTTGCAAGAATCGTCCTCCAGCATCATGAAAGGATAGACGGCAGCGGCTATCCTTTCGGCCTCAAGGGAGATAAAATCCTGCTGGAGGCAAAAATCCTGGCCGTTGCCGATGTTCTCGAAGCCATGGCTACCCACAGGCCCTACCGTCCCGCTCTCAGTGTTCAGGAATCCCTTGACGAGATTACCAGGAACCGGGGAAAACTCTACGATCCAGAAGTGGTGGATATCTGCCTGAGACTTTTTAAAGAAAAAAGATTCAAATTCGAATGAAATTCTGAATCACTTGTACTAGAATATTAGACGGTCTCACCATCGATTCTAAAAAATCTTATCGGAGGGTCACTGTATTGAAAATCAATCCGAATGTCTGGCTGGCGGTCGCGATCACGGCATTCCTCGGGGGGCTTATTGCCTTTTTTTTCTTGTTTATTCTGGATTTCAATATTTACTGGCTCATCCTTTCCCCGCTTATTTTGGCCATCTATCAGAGTCCGGCAGCCTATTTTTTCTGGTTGTATAAAAAAACAAAGAAAGTCAGAATGGAGCAGGAAAAAAAAAGCGCCCCCGACGGGATTTGAACCCGTGCTGCCGCCTTGAAAGGGCGGTGTCCTGGACCAGGCTAGACGACAGGGGCGCGAGGGTGGTGAGCCGTGCTGGACTCGAACCAGCGACACCCGGCTTAAAAGGCCGGTGCTCTCCCTCTGAGCTAACGGCCCTTTCTAATTAAACCAGTATTTATAAAGGAAATTA